>Ga0160422_10000594_pt1 | contig 22190 bp, 14 predicted proteins | sample Fk160mmetaG_FD_108192 | JGI IMG/M metagenome (GOLD analysis project Ga0160422, IMG submission 108192) | Marine microbial communities from the Central Pacific Ocean - Fk160115 60m metaG | ecosystem: Environmental > Aquatic > Marine > Oceanic > Photic zone | place: The Central Pacific Ocean...
ACCATTCGAAATGGCAAGAAGGTTTCCAAGGAGCGGAACTTGTTTCCAGGTTACGTCTACATCGAAGCTGCCCTCGTGGGAGAAGTTCCTCACATCATTCGCAACATCACCAATGTCATTGGTTTTCTTGGTGCCGAAAAACGAGGTGCCCCGATGCCTTTGCGACAAAACGAGGTGAATCGAATTTTGGGTGTGGTGGACGACATGGCTGACAGTGAAGAAGAAATCAACATACCGTACGTCGTTGGGGAACTTGTAAAAGTCACAGACGGGCCATTTAATGGATTCCACGGCAACATTGAAGATGTAAACGAAGAAAAGAAAAAACTGAAGGTTATGGTCAAAATCTTCGGGCGCAAGACGCCTGTGGAACTTGGCTATCTCCAAGTAGAGAAAGAAAGCTAATAACTGGAACAGACACAGCCAAAACCTTCCCGCATTGTCTCTAAATGCTTCCCATTGCGCGGGTGGAGGACTGTTCAAATAAAAATGATCAATGGCTAAAGAAGTAGCTGGACTTATCAAGCTGCAAATTCGCGGTGGAGCGGCCAATCCGTCACCTCCCGTGGGACCCGCTTTGGGTGCCAAGGGTGTGAATATCATGGAGTTCTGTAAGCAATTCAATGCGAGAACTCAAGATAAAGCGGGGAAGGTCCTTCCAGCGGTCATCACGGTCTACAGTGACAAGTCGTTTGACTTTGTCATCAAGACCCCACCGGCCGCAGTTCAATTGATGGAGGCTGCCAAGCTCAAAAAGGGTTCTCCTGAATCCAACAGGAGTAAGGTGGGCAAAGTCACTTGGAGTCAGGTGCGAACAATTGCAGAGGACAAGATGCCCGATTTAAATTGCTTTTCCGTAGAGTCCGCCATGAAAATGGTGGCAGGTACGGCGCGTAGCATGGGCATCAACGTCATTGGTGAATCTCCCTTCTAAGTCACAAATCGCGCAACATGGGACGACTATCAAAGAACCAGAAAGCGGTCGCTGAAAAAATCGATACGGAAAAGCTGTACAGCTTGGAAGAAGCCTCTGCCCTCGTGAAGGAGTGCTCAACCACCAAATTTGATGCAACAGTAGACCTCGCAGTGCGCCTTGGCGTAGATCCTCGCAAAGCGAACCAAATGGTTCGTGGAACGGTGAGCCTTCCTCACGGGACAGGCAAAAACGTGCGTGTATTGGTGCTTTGCACTCCTGACAAAGAACAGGAGGCGAAAGACGCCGGTGCAGACCACGTTGGATTGGACGAATACGTGACGAAGATCAAGGGCGGATGGACTGATGTGGATGTAATCATTACCACTCCCCAAGTCATGGGCAAGGTGGGTGCTTTGGGCCGAGTTCTCGGACCCCGTGGCCTCATGCCTAACCCGAAGTCGGGTACTGTGACAATGGAAGTTGGAAAGGCTGTAACAGACGTGAAGGCGGGAAAAATTGATTTCAAAGTGGACAAGTTTGGCATCGTGCATGCCTCAGTTGGAAAGGTGTCTTTTGACGCCAAGAAAATTGAGGAGAATGCGGCTGAATTGTTGACCACCTTGATGCGTTTAAAACCCTCCTCTGCCAAAGGAACCTACGTGAAGAGCATCGCTATGAGCTCCACGATGGGACCAGGAATTAAAATCGAACAGAAACTGGCGACTGCCTGATTCGCAAACTGAACTACAATGACTCGAACTGATAAAGATCAATTGATCGACGAGCTTGTCAAAGTGCTTGCGGAGAAAAACGTGGTTTACCTCACCGACGCTTCGGGGTTGGACTCAGAGGCGACCACGAGCCTTCGCCGCGAGTGTTCCAAAAAAGACGTCACGGTGCGCGTGGTGAAAAACACCCTTCTTCGCATCGCGATGGAACGCACAGAGGACCGAGATTACACGGAACTCTATGACGTTCTGAAAGGTCAAACGGCCCTTCTTTTTGGAGACGTCGGAAATGCCCCAGCACGCGTGCTGAAAGATTTTCGCAAGAAGCACGATATGCCGATTTTAAAGGGCGCATACGTCGAACAAGCAACATATTTGGGTGACAACAACCTCGAGGCTCTCACCAGCATAAAGTCGAAGGAAGAATTGGTGGCAGATGTAATTGCACTCCTCCAGTCTCCGATGAAGAATTTGGTGGGCGCATTGAACTCAGGTGGCAACACCATGTCTGGTCTGGTCAAGGCGCTGCAAGAACGCGGCTGAGCTTGGCATCTTCATATTAATAGAATACGAACAATACAAACTAAACATTATGGCTGATTTAAAAGCTATGGCGGAAAACCTGGTGAACCTCACTGTAAAGGAGGTAAACGAGCTCGCTGAAATCCTCAAGGAAGAGTACGGAATCGAACCCGCTGCGGCAGCAGTGGCTGTTGCCGGTCCAGCCGGTGGCGGCGAAGCTGGCGGTGGCGAAGAGAAATCCGAGTTTGACCTAATCTTGACTGCCGCCGGCGGCAGCAAGCTCGCTGTTGTGAAGCTTGTGAAGGAGCTCACCGGACTCGGCTTGAAGGAAGCGAAAGACATCGTTGACGGCGCACCGGCTCCGATCAAGGAGGGCATTCCAAAAGACGAGGCTGAAGCCTTGAAAACCCAACTTGAGGAAGCTGGCGCCGAGGTTGAGCTCAAATAAGCACAACCCCGAGCAATAAAGCACGGGCGGAGAGCAGGTCTCCGCCCTTGTCTGCTTTCTGAATGTTCCGTATTTCGGTCGCATTCGAACTCCAACCTGTTCCTTCTTGTTTGATTTTCTCAAGACCAAACGTACATGACCCTGGCCAACCCCAATTCCAACCCTTTGCGCACCAACTTTGGTTCGGTAGATCTTCCCTTGGAGCATCCAGATTTTTTGGACATTCAACTCCGCTCTTTTCAGGAGTTTTTTCAATTGGAAACGAATCCCGAAAACCGAACCACGGAGGGCCTTTTCAAGGTTTTTAGTGAGAACTTTCCAATCACAGATACGCGAAATCAATTTGTCCTCGAGTTCCTCGATTATTTCATTGATCCCCCGCGTTACAGCATTCAAGAATGCATTGAGCGTGGCCTGACGTACAGCGTTCCTTTGAAGGCCAAGCTCAAACTGTATTGCACAGATCCTGAACACGAAGATTTCGAGACCATTGTACAGGATGTGTACTTAGGGACCATTCCCTACATGACTCCGCAGGGGTCTTTTGTCGTGAATGGAGCCGAGCGTGTGATTGTGAATCAGTTGCACCGATCACCTGGTGTGTTCTTTGGTCAAAGTCGTCACGCAAACGGAACGAAGCTTCACTCTGCTCGAATCATCCCGTTCAAGGGCTCTTGGATTGAATTTGCCACAGACATTAATGGTGTGATGTATGCGTACATCGACAGAAAAAAGAAGTTGCCTGTCACTACACTTCTTCGGAGCATCGGTTATGAAACAGACCGCGATATTTTAGGGATATTCGATCTCGCTGACGAAGTAAAAGTGACAAAGGCTGGCTTGAAGCGCGTTCTTGGCCGACCATTGGCCGCTCGTGTGCTGAAAACCTGGGTAGAGGACTTTGTCGAGGAGGATACCGGTGAGGTTGTTTCCATCGAGCGGACAGAGGTGGTGCTCGAGCGTGAAACCATACTCGAAAAGGAGCACATTGATCTGATTCTGGATTCAGGTTCCAAAACCATCATCCTTCACAAAGAAGGGGTCAATCAAGGAGACTTCACCATCATCTACAACACCCTTCAAAAGGACAGTTCTAATTCGGAGAAGGAAGCCGTAGAATATATCTACAGGCAGCTTCGAAATGCTGAGCCGCCCGATCTTGAGACGGCCCGTGGAGTCATTGACAAGTTGTTTTTCTCTGAGCAACGCTACGATTTAGGAGAAGTAGGTCGCTTCCGAATCAACCGCAAATTGGGAGTTGAAGGTGAGGAGTCTCGAACGCTGACTACGGATGACATCATCCGCATCATCAAAACCTTGTTGGATTTGGTGAACAGCAACACGGATGTGGACGACATTGACCACTTGAGCAACCGTCGCATTCGCACGGTAGGAGAACAATTGTACTCTCAATTCGGAGTTGGCTTGGCTCGTATGGCACGGACAATCCGTGAGCGAATGAATGTTCGCGACAATGAAGTTTTCACGCCAACTGATTTGATCAATGCCAAGACATTGAGCTCAGTCATCAACAGCTTTTTTGGAACCAACCAACTTTCGCAGTTTATGGACCAAACCAATCCCTTGAGTGAGGTGACGCACAAGCGACGCATCTCCGCTCTGGGACCTGGTGGTCTGAGTCGTGAGCGAGCCGGTTTTGAGGTTCGCGATGTACACTACACCCACTACGGAAGATTGTGTACGATTGAGACCCCTGAAGGTCCCAACATTGGGTTGATTTCTAGCCTTTGTGTTTATGCAAAAGTGAATCGTTTGGGGTTCATTGAAACTCCTTATCGAAAAGTCATCAAAGGCAAGGCAGCAATCACTGACAAGGACGTGGTTTATCTCTCTGCTGAGGACGAGGACTCCGCAATGATTGCTCAGGCGAATGCGCCCATTCAGAAGGATGGATCATTTGAAAATGAATTGGTGAAGGCGCGTTTGGAAGGCGATTTTCCAATCGTGAAGCCCGACGAACTTCAATACATGGATGTTGCTCCTAATCAAATTGCATCGATTGCAGCGTCCTTGATTCCTTTTCTTGAGCACGATGATGCCAACCGTGCTTTGATGGGTTCGAACATGATGCGCCAAGCTGTGCCATTGATGAGACCCAACTCTCCCATTGTTGGTACAGGTGTTGAGGCTCCTGTTGCAAGAGACTCGAGGGTGCTTATGAGAGCAGAGCGCGATGGCGTGGTAGAATTTGTTGATGCCAACGAAATTCACATTCGACACGACATGAACGAGAACGATCTACTCGTGTCATTCGAGAGTGATTTGAGAATTTATAACCTTCCAAAATTTGCGCGCACCAACCAAGGCACGTGCATGAATTTGAAGCCCATTGTTGCCAAGGGCGAAAAGGTAAAAGCTGGGCAAATTTTGGTTGAAGGCTACTCGACGCAAAAAGGGGAGCTTGCGCTAGGACAAAACATGAAAGTCGCTTTCATGCCATGGCAAGGCTACAATTTTGAGGATGCCATCGTCATTTCTGACAGAGTTGTTCGAGAGGATGTGTTTACGTCCTTGCACGTTGATGAATACGTGCTCGAGGTGCGAGATACCAAACGAGGAGTTGAGGAGTTGACAAGTGACATCCCAAATGTCAGTGAAGAAGCCACGAAGGACTTGGATGAGCACGGATTGATCCGCATCGGAGCAGAGGTCACAGAAGGCGACATTCTTATCGGAAAAATCACGCCGAAAGGAGAGTCTGATCCGAGCCCAGAGGAAAAGCTTCTTCGTGCCATCTTTGGAGACAAGGCTGGGGATGTGAAAGATGCCTCTCTGAAAATGCCTCCATCTGGACAGGGCGTAGTTATTGATAAAAAGCTTTTCAGTAGAGCAGTCAAGGACCGAAAATCCAAAGCAAGCGACAAAGCTGTCTTAGAGTCCATCGATCAAGACTTTGACAAGGAGGCAGGCTTGCTAAAAAAACTTTTGGTTGAGAAGCTCATGAAAATTGTGGGTGGCAAGGTCAGCCAAGGTGTTTTCAATTACTACAAGGAGGAACAAGTCAAGAAGGGAGTGAAGTTCACACAAAAAGTGCTCTCGAGTCTTGATTACCTCATCATCAACGCAGATGGTTGGATTCGCGATGCAGGTCAGAGTGCTTTGGCTGCACGACTGATTCACAACTACACCCTCAAATACAACGATTTGTTGGGTGTGTACAAGCGAAAGAAATTTCAGGTCACGGTTGGCGATGAATTGCCAGCGGGCATTGTCAAATTGGCCAAAGTTTACGTTGCGAAGAAGCGAAAGTTGAAGGTCGGCGACAAGATGGCAGGGCGCCACGGGAACAAAGGAATTGTTGCCCGAATTGTGCGCCAAGAAGACATGCCTTTCCTCGAGGATGGCACGCCCGTCGACATTGTCTTGAATCCACTAGGTGTACCCTCACGAATGAATTTGGGTCAGATTTATGAGACCGTACTTGGTTGGGCTGGAGAAAAATTGGACCGCAAGTTTGCGACGCCCATTTTTGACGGTGCGTCCATCCAAGAAATTTGTGATTTGACGGAGGAAGCAGGTGTCCCGGAATTCGGTGTGACTCACCTTTATGATGGCGGGACGGGTCAACGCTTTGACCAACCCGCAACGGTTGGTGTGATTTACATGATCAAGCTCAGCCACATGGTAGACGATAAAATGCATGCACGTAGCATCGGTCCGTACTCACTGATCACGCAGCAGCCATTGGGAGGTAAAGCCCAGTTTGGCGGGCAGCGCTTCGGCGAGATGGAGGTGTGGGCGCTTGAAGCCTTCGGTGCTGCCAACATCCTTCAAGAAATTTTGACGGTCAAGTCAGACGACGTTCAAGGTCGTGCCCGTGCATACGAGGCGATTGTAAAAGGCGACGTGATGCCAACCCCAGGCATTCCAGAGTCGTTCAACGTTCTCATGCATGAATTGCGTGGCCTCGGTTTAACTGTTTCACTCGATTGATTCTTCAACACATGTTCCAACAAAACAACCCCAAGCAGTTGAGCAGCGACTTCAATAAGATTACCATCTCATTGTCGTCCCCTGAGCGCATTCTCGAGGCATCACACGGTGAAGTACTGAAGCCTGAGACCATCAACTATCGCACGTACAAGCCTGAACGTGATGGCCTTTTCTGCGAGCGCATTTTTGGCCCTGTCAAGGACTACGAGTGTCACTGTGGCAAATACAAGCGCATTCGCTACAAAAGCATCGTTTGTGATCGCTGTGGTGTAGAAGTCACCGAAAAGAAAGTCCGCCGTGAGCGAATGGGCCACATCAACCTCGTTGTGCCTGTCGTCCATATTTGGTATTTCAAAAGTCTACCCAACAAGATTGGATACCTCCTCGGCATTCCTTCAAAAAAGTTGGACCAGGTCATTTACTACGAGCGATATGTGGTTATTAATCAAGGTATTGCAGAGGTTCCTCAAGCGGATGCCAAGGAGACTTACACGTTGTTGACAGAGGATGAGTATCTCGACATCGTAGATACATTGCCGAAGGAAAACCAATATCTCGATGACAAAGACCCGAACAAGTTTGTCGCCAAAATGGGTGCAGATGCGGTTCACGATTTGCTCGCCAATTTGGATTTGGATGAGTTGAGTTACAGTCTGCGTCACGAGGCCAATACTGAAACCTCTCAACAACGAAAAAGCGAGAAGCTGAAGCGTTTGCAGGTGGTGGAAGCACTTCGTGATGCCAACAGCCGCATTGAAAATTGTCCAGAGTGGATGGTGGTGAAAGTGGTGCCTGTGATTCCACCTGAATTGCGTCCCTTGGTTCCCTTGGATGGTGGCCGATTTGCGACGTCAGATCTGAATGACCTGTATCGCAGGGTAATCATTCGAAACAATCGCCTCAAGCGATTGGTCGAAATCAAAGCTCCTGAAGTCATTCTTCGAAATGAGAAGCGCATGCTTCAGGAAGCCGTGGACAGCCTTTTCGACAACAGTCGCAAGAGCAGTGCGGTGAAAACAGAGAGCAACCGCCCGCTGAAGTCTTTGAGCGACAGCTTGAAGGGCAAGCAGGGTCGCTTTCGCCAAAATCTGCTCGGGAAACGTGTAGATTACTCTGCACGTTCAGTCATCGTTGTGGGGCCCGATTTGAAACTCCATGAGTGTGGCATGCCCAAGAACATGGCTGCAGAGCTTTACAAGCCTTTCATCATTCGCAAAATGATTGAGCGTGGCGTGGTGAAGACTGTGAAAAGTGCCAAAAAGATTGTGGACGGCAAGGAGCCCGTGGTTTGGGACATTCTTGAAAATGTCATGAAAGGGCACCCTGTTTTGCTGAATCGCGCACCAACGCTGCACCGTTTGGGCATTCAAGCTTTTCAGCCAAAGCTCATTGAGGGAAAGGCGCTGCAGTTGCATCCGCTCGCTTGTACAGCATTCAACGCGGACTTTGATGGCGACCAGATGGCGGTGCATCTGCCCCTGGGATCGGCAGCAATTCTCGAGGCCCAGCTTCTGATGCTTGGCTCTCATAACATCCTGAATCCAGCGAATGGTGCCCCAATTGCGGTGCCCTCACAGGATATGGTGTTGGGACTTTACTACATCACCAAGGAGCGTGCGTCTACGAAGGAAGATGAAGTAAAAGGGGAAGGTATGGTGTGCTATTCCTCGGAAGAGGTAAGAATCGCTCACCAAGAAGGTCGCTTGGATTTGCATGCCGCCATCAAAATGAGATATGTCGACATTGAAGGCAACGCCAGTTTGATCGACACGACATGTGGTCGCGTACTTTTCAACGAATTTGTACCAGCTGAAGCGGGATACATCAATGAACTCTTGACCAAAAAGTCTCTTCGTGGCATCATTTCACACGTTCTCAACAGCGTGGGTGTACCTCGGACTGCGCAGTTCTTAGATGACATCAAAGAACTCGGCTTCACAATGGCCTTCAAGGGAGGCTTGTCATTCAATCTGAATGATGTGATTATTCCGCCAGAGAAGGAGGAATTGGTGGCAAAGGCGACGGCCGAGGTGGGTGAGGTGATGGACAATTACAACATGGGTCTCATCACCAACAACGAGCGATACAACCAGATCATCGACATTTGGACGCATACCAACTCCCGTTTGACCAACATTCTGATGGACCGTTTGGAAACGGATAAGCAGGGCTTCAATTCGATTTACATGATGATGCATTCTGGTGCGCGTGGCTCGAAGGAGCAGATACGCCAGCTTTCCGGCATGCGTGGCTTAATGGCCAAGCCCCAAAAGTCGTCTGCAACCGGAGGTCAGGACATCATTGAAAATCCCATCTTGTCCAATTTTAAGGAGGGCCTGAGCATTTTGGAATACTTCATTTCGACGCACGGTGCGCGAAAGGGTCTCGCAGATACGGCATTGAAAACTGCTGATGCCGGCTACCTAACGCGTCGATTGGTCGATGTGGCACAGGATGTAATCATCACAGAAGACGACTGCTTCACTCTGCGTACGCTGACGATGACCCCACTGCGTCAAAACGATGAAATCGTCGAAGGCATCGGGGATCGAATCCTAGGTCGTTACACAGGCCAAGCTGTTTTGCATCCGGTCACAGAGGAAGTCCTCGTCGCTGAAGGCGAATTGATTTCAGCTTTAGATGCGCGAGCCGTGGAGCTAGCGGGCGTTCAAGAGGTGGAGGTGCGCTCTGTGTTGACGTGCGAATCACGCATCGGGGTCTGTGCCAAATGTTACGGATTGAATCTTGCGACAAACCGACCTGTGCAAACGGGTGAGGCTGTTGGCGTGATTGCCGCGCAATCCATTGGCGAACCAGGAACCCAACTGACACTTCGCACTTTTCACGTAGGCGGAACGGCATCGAAAATCTCAGATACCAACCAAATTCGAACCAAGCAAGGCGGGGTTGTCGAGATCGACGACTTGCGTACGGTCGACCGAACCAATGCGGAAGGTGAAAAAGAGGTTGTGGTCGTTTCTCGTTCCTCCGAATTTAAAGTGATGGACCCTGAGACCAAAGTGGCCTTGTCCACGACTGTTCTCCCTTACGGTTCAGTCCTTTTTGTCAAGGATGGAAAGAAAATCAAAAAGGATACAGCAGTTTGTCAATGGGATCCTTACAACAATGTCATAATCTCTGAAGAGGAGGGAACAGTCGCCTTCGAAAGCATCGAAGATGGCGTAACCTACCGTGAAGAGTTGGATGAACAAACGGGCTTCCGCGAAATCGTCATCACCGAAACCAAGGACAAGAAGAAAAACCCTGCTGTGTTGATCATGGGAAAGAAAAAGGAAGTGCTTCGCACGTATTCTTTGCCCGTGGGTGCCCACCTCTCCGTGAAGGAGGGAGATAAAGTTGGCAAAGGCTTCATTTTGTGCAAGATTCCACGTGTGGCCGGAAAGTCTGGTGACATTACCGGGGGCTTGCCACGAGTGACTGAACTTTTTGAGGCACGTAATCCTTCGAACCCTGCCGTGGTTTCCGAGGTCGATGGCATTGTGAGTTATGGCAAGATCAAGCGGGGCAATCGCGAAATCATTGTCGAGGCTCGCACCGGAGGTAAGTTCAAGTACATGGTGCCTTTGTCAAAGCACATCCTTGTTCAGGACAATGACTTTGTGAAGGCGGGAATGCCCCTTTCAGACGGAGCAATAACCCCGAACGACATCCTCAACATCATGGGACCAACCGCCGTGCAGGAATACATCGTCAATGAAATTCAAGACGTTTATCGTCTGCAAGGTGTAAAGATCAATGACAAGCACTTTGAAGTCATCGTGCGTCAAATGATGAAAAAAGTGGTCATCGAGGATGGTGGAGACACCCAATTCCTTGAGAAGCAAATCATCGAGAAAGCCGATTTCTTAAACGAGAATGATCGCGTTTATGGCATGGTAGTCGTTACTGATGCCGGCGGTTCGGAAACGTTGAAGGTGGGTCAAATGGTGTCTGCTCGACGTCTTCGCGACGAGAACAGCTCATTGGTTCGCCGCGACCTTCCAAAAATGGAAAGCCGCGATGCGATTCCCGCGACCTCACGGCCTTTGCTTCAAGGAATCACTCGCGCTTCTTTGCAGACCAAGTCCTTCATTTCTGCGGCCTCTTTCCAGGAAACAACCAAGGTTTTGAATGAAGCTGCGGTGAGTGGAAAGCAGGATCACCTGTTGGGTTTGAAGGAAAATGTCATTGTTGGGCACCTGATTCCTGCTGGAACGGGAACGCGACAGTTTTCAGACCTAAAAGTGGGTTCCAAAGAGGAATTTGATGCACTCGTGGAGCACGCTTCAAACGAGGATTAACGTCCTAAGTAAGCTGAGAAAAAGGCACCCGATTGGGTGCCTTTTTTGTTTTTCAATTTTCGTGAATGCAAGAGCTTTGGCTTCCTAACTCTGTATCATTTTTGCTCAATGGCTCGCGCAGCAGCCTCAGCGGGATCCTCGGAAGCTTGTTTTTCCTCCGATTTGGGCGCACCGCAATACCCAAATAAACAGTTCTCCTTGATGATGCGGTCGACAAAGTCTGGGACCATACTGACCCAATCCTCACCACCTTTTTTGATTGATTCCAGTGCTGCTCTGCTGAAAATAGAGAGGACTTCAGGGTCAAAATCATGGATGTCAGTGATTCTCTTGTTGAAGACGAGATAGTCGTACAGGGGCTTCATCCTGGGATGAATTGGAGTCGTATCCGAGGTCCATAATTCGCCAGAATCCTCATTTTTCCATGGATACAAGAGAATCTTGAGGTCACGGGAGAACAGGATGCCAAAGGCCTCCAGAATTCCACCATTCAAATTGCGGTAATAGCGCTCATCGAAAATCTCCACAAGCGTAGATGCACCCATGATGATTCCCATGCGTTTTTTGGTATGCCTAGAAAAGAATTCTACGAGTTTGTAGTACTTCCTGTAATTGCTGATGAGCACTGTTTGGCCAATGCTGCATAGGACATCTGCGCGATCAAGAAAATCTTGCTCATCGATGTCGCCCTCAGCACTAAGGTTGTTGAGGGTGATTTCGAACAGCACTTGAAGGTTGTCTGGATCAACTTTGGATTCTTGTTTGAATTTGGCCAATCCCTTGGCAATCATATCGATGTTCACCTTGGTGACGGGCCGAAAGCTCCCCCGAATGGCCAAGATGTTTTTCTTGTAAAGAACATCTGAAGCCTGTCGATTCCGTCCATCAGGAGAGAATATGACGGCGTCCGTCATCCCTTGCTTCACAAGATGGAGAGACATGAGGCGGTTGTCGACTTCCTGAAAGTCTGGACCGTTCATTTGAATCATGTCAATTTCCAATTGGTCGCGTTCGAGGTTGTCGTAAAGACTTTGCAAAAGTTCTTTGGGACGCTCATAGAAGAAGAAAGCACCATAGATCAGGTTGACTCCCAACATTCCCGTCGTCTGTTGTTGAAGAAGAGCGTCTTGCTGGTGAAAACGGGCGTGAAGGACAATGCTGTTAGGCTCGCTGGTGGCTGAGGTCTGGAATTTGATGCCAAACCATCCATGTCCCTGAGTGGTCTTGTGGTAATTGATGGTGGCCACCGTATTCGCAAAGGCGAAGTATTGTTTCGTGGGGTGATCATCGCGCGTGATGCGCTCCTCAATCAGATTGTACTCGTGTTCGAGCATCTTGTCAATGCGCGACTCACACACGTACCTGCCTTTTGCCTCCTTCCCGTAGATGGCATCGCTGAAGTCTCGATCATAAGCTGATATGGTCTTGGCAATGGTGCCTGAAGCTCCCCCCGCACGGAAGAAGTGTCGAACAACCTCTTGACCAGCTCCGATCTCGGCAAAAGTGCCATACAGATCCTGATTGAGATTGATGCGAAGGGCCTTTTGCTTGGCCGAAAGGATAACGCGTTCCAAGTCCACAACGTAAGAGTAAGGTTTGTATCAAAGGTAAGAATACCTTCGTGCCATGAACGGAGCGGAGGTGAAGAGATTGTCTCGTTTGGTCTTCCTTGGTACTGGAACATCCCAAGGCGTTCCAATCATTGGGTGTCATTGTGAGGTCTGTGCCTCAATGGATTCAAAAGACGAGCGTCTCCGGGCTTCTGTGGTCTTGGAATCTGAATCTTCGCGTGTGGTCATTGATACAGGTCCCGATTTCAGAATTCAAATGTTGCGCGAAGGCTTTGAAAGCTTAGATGCCATCGTCTACACCCATGAGCACAAAGACCACCTTGCCGGTATGGATGACATACGCCCATTCAATTATCTTCAAAAACAGGCCATGACCGTACACGCTTCAGATCGCGTGGAGAAAGCTTTGCGTCGTGATTTTTACTATGCTTTTGAAAAATTAAAACACGGGGGCGTTCCGGATGTCCACGTGTCGCGTATTCAAGATGGTGAATCTTTTATGGCGGGTCAGATGAGTTGGTATCCTTTGTCGGTCATGCACGGTCAATTGCCCATTCACGGATTTCGAGTTGACAATGTGGCCTACGTTACGGATGCCAGTGCCATTTCAGAAAAGACGAGGAATGAGATGCACGGGCTCGAGGTCTTGGTGTTAAATGCGCTACGACCCCGCAATCACTACAGTCATTTCTCTTTGTCAGAGGCTCTTGATGTGGCTGAGGCCGTCGGTGCCAAAATCACTTATTTGACTCACATCAGTCATCTGATGGGGATTCACTCAATTGTGGAACAAGACTTGCCTCAAGGGGTTCGCTTGGCCTATGACGGTTTGTCCTTGGCAAGGAAAGGTGGGGAATGGCGTGAGCAACATGCATCGTGGCTAGATAAACGATTGAAATCATGAGAGCAATGGCTTTGTTAGGAAGATTGCCCTGTTGGGTGCTGACCGCACTCGCCTGGAAATTGACGTTCCTCGCCTTGCTCTTAGGTGGGTATCGCGGGAAAGTGGTGCGTTCAAACTTGCGACGAGCATTCCCTGAACTTTCAATGCGTGAACGTTGGTGGCGATATGCGACATTTCAGCACCACTTTGCTCATTTGGCAATGGAGTCTGCAAAGTTGTTTTCCATGTCGCGACAACAAGCAGATGCGGGGATGGTGCATCACGGCAAAGAAGTCATGGATGCCTTGCACGCCAGAGGCAAGCATGTCTTGGTTGCTGGAGGTCACATGAACAATTGGGAGTGGAGTGCTTTAACCTTAAATCAAAACCTACCATTTCGCACCATGGCGCTTTACAAGAAACTGAGCAACAAAAGAGCGGAAAAATTGATGAAGAAGAGCCGCAGCCGATTTGGTTTGGAAATGGTACAAACCAGGGAGGGGCGAGCATGGATGAATGTGGCACGTCACGGTGATCCTGTGGCTGTCATCATGGGATTTGATCAAAGTCCTGCTGATCCGAGTAAAAGTTGGTGGACGACGTTTCTAGGTACAGAGACGGCTGTATTCTACGGATTGGAGCAATGGTCCAAGATGTACGATATGGCAGTCGTCTATGCAAGCATTCGACGGGTTAGACCATGGAAATACACGTTGACTTATGAGTTGATCGCCGAGGAGACTGCGGACCTTCCTGAGGGAGAGGTGCTCGATCGTTGTTTGGCCAAACTGGAACGAGAAATCCATCGTGACCCAGCTCGCTGGTTGTGGTCGCACAGGCGATGGAAGCACACACGTCCGGATTCACAACCTTGCCATCCACGCATTCACAGCGAAGTTCAAGCCTAATTTTAGACCATGCAAGGACATGCACCTTTGGCGGAACGAATGCGTCCTAAATCGTTGGACGAATATGTTGGGCAGCAGCACCTTGTTGGGGATGGTGCTGTCCTCAGACGAGCCATAAAGATGGGTACGTTGCCAAGTATGATTCTGTGGGGTCCTCCCGGTGTAGGAAAAACGACACTGGCTCGTCTGATTGCCGCTGAGTCAGATCGCCCATTTCACGCTCTTAGCGCGATTCACAGCGGAGTAAAGGACATCCGTGCGGTGCTGGATTCGGCCAAAAGAGATGGCATGTTTGCAGGCAGAGCACTGTTGTTCATCGATGAGATTCATCGGTTTTCGAAATCGCAGCAGGACAGTTTGCTAGGAGCGGTAGAGGCGGGTACTGTGACTCTCATAGGTGCGACGACTGAAAATCCATCTTTTGAAGTCATTCCTGCACTGCGCTCGAGGTGCCAAATCTACATGCTTGAATCCCTCTCATCTGAGTTGCTTATGGGGCTGGTCCATCGTGCATTGAAAGACGATGAAAGGATGGCTCGGAGAAACGTTGAAATTGCGGAACGAGAAGCGTTGTTGAGAGCCAGTGGGGGAGATGCGAGACGAATTCTTAACACACTCGAATTGGTTGTAAATGGGTTAGCGTCGAATGATGCAGAACCATGCACAGTGACCAATGAAGCTGTCTTGGAACAGGTCCAAAATTTGAATGTCGGCTACGACAAAGGAGGCGAGGCGCACCACGATGTAACCAGCGCGTTCATCAAAAGCATTCGAGCAAGTGACCCGAACGCAGCCGTGTATTATTTGGCGCGCATGGTGGAAGGCGGAGAAGATCCCAAATTCATTGCACGTCGCCTTGTGATTGCAGCTTCAGAAGACATTGGCAACGCCAACCCAACAGCCCTTGTCATGGCCAACAATGCGTTTCAGGCGGTGGATCGCATCGGATGGCCCGAGTCGCGAATCATTTTGGCCCAGTGCACGTTGTATTTGGCGACGAGTGCGAAAAGCAATGCGTCTTACAAGGCCATTAATGAGGCCCAAGATTGGATCAGAAGGCATGGTGAAGCCCCTGTCCCTCTGGTGCTTAGAAATGCACCTACAGATATGATGAGAGATATGGGATACGGCTCAGGATATGCCTACGACCACAACGCAAGTGGTCATTTCAGTGGTCAAGAGTGCATGCCAAAAGGCATGGAGGGAACGACATTTTACAAGCCAGGCAACAATTCCAGAGAACAGGCTGCTTTGGATTGGCTTCATTCTGTTTGGGGTGACAAATACGATTTTTGAGATGTGACCCTGTGCGAAAAGCACATCAATCGAAAAAGGAGAACTGGGGTTTGTAAAACACTGCAGCTTTGCCATTGGCACTTCTGCCATCTTTGGACTCATGCCTTCTGAAGAGGCCAATTGCAACCATTGAAGAGGACATTCAGGGATCAGCTAGGTCTGAATCGAGGGGCAACTCTGCGGTATGACTTCGGAGCCTTTCTGGAATCAATGGTTCTCTGTGCGATCCAAGACCCCCATGTTGAAGTGCTCAGTTCGAATCAAGCGTCCAGCGCTTGAATAGTGATAGACGGGGCCATCAAGGAGACCATCAACATATTCGCCTTCGCGACTTACCTGAACTCCGCGCATGACCCGACGCTGCAATTGTTCTCCCGTATCTGCATCGGTGAATGTTTCCAAAACGAAACCGCCTTGGTCATGCCATTCACGAAAAGGCCCTTCTCGTTTTTTATCGCGGTAGTTGATTTCGGATTCCGGTCTATCCTCCCCAAACCAAGTTGTAAATGTGCCGTTGACGTAGATGGTTTCAAGAAGCTTTCCTGACCTGTATCGGTGAATGTGTTGCAATCGTCCGTCTTCGAGATAGAATTTCCAACTGCCTTCTTCCGCTCCGTCCAGGTAATCGCCTTCACTAAGGCGCCCTCCATCTGCATAAAAGGCTTCAAAACGACCATCGAGTGTGCCGTTGCGGTATGTTATTTTCTGGCGCAGCAGTCCATTGTCGTGCCAAGCATTCCATTCCCCGTGCCTCTCCCCCTGGCTGTGATATCCACTTTCACACACCATGCCACTCGGCAGGAATCGTTCTTCCTTGCCGTCTTTTTGACCATTTTGATATCGAATGGTAGCCGTGAGGTTTCCCATTTCTGAGAACAGCGACCAAACGCCGTGCCTAAGTGGAGGAGAGGGGCGATTTTTTAAAGTTTCAGACCTCACTCGAAGGGGTGAGTGAAGGTATCCTCCTCGTGCTCTAACGTTACCCTTGTTGTTGAAGACAGTCGCATTGGAACGTAAGGGATCTTCCTGATGAACAATGTGGGTCCATGCTGCACCATTCTCACGGAAATACCACCAACTGTTCACAGGCATGCCGTGGCGAAATTCACCTACATAATAAAGTCCGCCGTCTTCGTAAACTCGAACCCAAGGACCATGCCTGAATCCTTCCGCATCGGGCACATTGTAATCCTCTCCGAATGTGCCAATGGGCCAAGCGTCATCTGCTTCCCAAGGACGGTCATGTTCTGGACCAGGTGGTTGAGGATTGGAGGTTTGGGACAACATTCCGTGGGAACACAAAATTGTGCACAACAACCCTGTCATTTGAAGGGTTGAAAAAAGCGGCATACAAGTCATAAAACAAAGATGCATCTTGTTGCGGAGGATGGCCGATGGTTTGGGTATTTTTGCCATCCCAAACCTCTTAATCATGAAAGTAACCGTTGTTGGCGCCGGGAATGTGGGTGCCACTTGTGCCAATGTCCTGGCCACCCGAGAGGTGGCAAATGAAGTCGTTTTGTTAGACATCAAAGAAGGCTTTGCTGAAGGCAAAGCACTTGACATTTGGGAAACTGCACCTGTGAACTTGTACGACACTCGCACAGTAGGTTCAACGAATGACTACAGCAAAACGGCAGGTTCGGAAGTGGTGGTCATCACGAGCGGCTTGCCGCGCAAGCCAGGGATGAGTCGGGATGACCTCATTGCAACCAACGCAGGCATTGTGAAGACCGTGACGGAGAATGTCATGAAGCACAGTCCAGATGCGATTTTGGTCATCGTGTCCAACCCTCTAGACGTGATGACTTACTGCGCTTACCTCACGGCGAATGTGAAGAGCACGCGGGTATTCGGCATGGCTGGTATTCTGGATACAGCTCGTTACCGAGCGTTTCTTGCTGAGGAATTGAATGTCAGTCCCAAGGACATTCAAGCGGTATTGATGGGTGGCCACGGAGATACGATGGTTCCGCTCCCTCGATACACAACAGTTGGAGGTATCCCGGTGACCGAACTCATCGAGGAAGACAGACTTGCAGCTATTGTGGAGCGAACCAAAAAGGGGGGTGGTGAAATTGTCAACCTTCTTGGAACCTCAGCGTGGTATGCCCCAGGTGCAGCAGCGGCTCAGATGGTAGAAGCCATTGTACGCGACCAACGCCGCGTATTCCCTTGTTGTGCGTGGTTGACTGGAGAATATGGGGTGAAAGACCTCTACTTAGGTGTCCCCGTGATTTTAGGGAAGAACGGCATCGAGCGCATCATCGAATTGGACTTGAATGAGGACGAAAAAGCTTTGCTCGCGACCAGCGAAAGTGCGGTAAGAGACGTGAAGCATGTCCTCGACGGGCTCAATCCGTGAGACAATGAAACTGCCTCACTGAGGTAATTTGATCCACGTCAAAGGAACTGTCATTTCGTCCATCGGGTTGGTCTCATTATCAAGTGAGGCGCGGATGATGTACAGGCCTGGTGGCCAAGTTTCAGCTTGTATCAATCCGTAATTCTCGTTTCGTACTGGGTACCTGGCCATGACCTGGCCTGTCGCACTCCATATCCAAAGCTCCCCGCTCCAATGGGTTTCGCTGCGCCAGCTGATTTCGTTGAGACCCGGGTTGGGCATAATTTGCCATTCCCATGATGGCAATGGAGGGAAAGTCGCCTCTAAGTTGATTGTATCGGAGCTGCTGCTGAATGCGAGAATGCCGCCATTTTGAATTCCCAGCAGGGCATCGAGAAGACCATCGTCATCCAAATCCGCAAAGGCAGCTGCGCAACGGAAGCCCTCCTTCGGCCCAAATACAGCCTCGTTGACTTCAACAAGTTCGGCGTCCCAATTTTCAGAAGCCAGTCCGAAATCTTGAACAGTGCCTGTTTCGTTTGCCACGAATACGCGAAGTCCCTCGGTGGTTGGTGTGAGGGCGGGGACGCTGTATCCATTGATGCCAAGAAGATTGTCCACCGCAATGTTCCCCCAATTTTCGCCATTTACCGGGGATACGTACTTGGACCAGGACCCAACGGAGGTTCTCTCGAAAAGCGTCAAGGTCCCATTTTTCTCGCCCACCACCATGTCGAGGTCACCGTCGCCATCCATGTCATGGAGCTGTGGGGTTGCAAACTGCCCCACGTCAATGGCTTCTCCGCTTCCATCCTCTTGAAGGGACAAGGCAGCCAAGCTGAATTCGGGCCAATCACCTGAGTCGGATACATTGGTGAATTCGTGTATTCGACCAAGTTCGTCACCGACAAGGACGTCCAAATCACCATCTCCGTCAAGATCTCCAAAAGCAGGGTAGGGACTTTCGATTTGGTAATCCGCCAGGGCAATCCAGTCGAGATTGATCAAGTCAAATTTGGGTTCGGTGGCATTTCCAACGTTGCGAAATGCAGCTACTGAAGCGGGTGTCTGATCGACTCCCTCGTAGCGTTCCTTGTTCGCGACAGCCAAATCCAACAATCCATCGCCGTCAAAGTCATGCAAGGCCGGATAGGCGCCGCGGCCCAAGTCGATCATTCCGTTTTGGAGGTAGGCATCTGTTGTGAAATGCCAGCTGGGAACGTCCTCGGTGCCCGTGTTGCGGAAATAGTGAACGCTCTTGTCATCATTTGTTTCCAACGGGGTGTTGGGTGAAAAGAGCAAATCACGCACACCATCTTGATCTACATCAAGGTGAAATGCAGCCGGAAAACGAGGAAGATCGAGGGCCTGGTCGCCATTTGAGTTGGCGGGAAAAGCTGGGTCAACGTACGTGGCACTGTCGAGGGAGGAAAGACTGACTTCAAGCATTACCCCAAGAGCTTCTGGGTATGTTACATCGCTAATTATCAAATCTTTGGGCCCGCCTGGTTGAAGTTGTAAAGACGATATTGCACCGCCTGCATGAAGACCGTCTCTTGTCCAAGCTGGTGAAGTGATTCCGGGATTTTCTACGTTAAATGCACATTCAAAATCGTCACCGATGAAAAGGGTGTTGTTTTCTGCTGCCTCAGTGAGCATGCCGTAGCAACGGTTGGTGCATTCAAAGTCCAGGCTGCAAGGCGTTTGGCCTTCAAAACGATACAAGGTTGAAGCTGTTTCTGTGAAGGTGATGATGTCCAAATCGCCGTCGTCATCGTGGTCCAAGATGGCTGGCAAATCCATACCCAAACAAATGACCGGCAGATCCGTGGGGTCGGATCCCAGCAAATCAAATGTGGCCAAAACCGCGATGGGTTCGGAGGCGAAGGATGGACCTTGTCCAGCCTGTGTTGTGTTGTCAAAGACTCGTATGCCGTTTTGATAACTGGTGAAAATGTCGGGCTTCCCGTCGCAGTTGTAATCTCTAAGGAGACACCAATCGACCATTTCAGGCCAACCTTCTGCCCAATCCCATCGCGCGACCAAACGGCCCTCAGGATTTCCGTCCTCCGGGATGCGTTCAAACATCAAGACTCGGCTTCCATCCCTGTCAAACGCGAACAAATCTGCATCGCCATCTAAATCGGCATCGAAGGCAGACCACTGAGGAGCGGTAAGCCCCCCCACCCAAGGGTTTTCAAATTCAAAATCATTCAATGTCACCGACCAGTTGCCGGGAACCCAGCTCAAAGGCAATTCCTGGGCTAGGATAAAAAGGTGCGTTGACATCAACAGGCCGAGACAAACAGAGCGAACCGTCATAAGCGAGGTATTGACTAAAAACAGCAACTGACAAAAAGATTGTGGCGACTCAACGAAGTGCCAAAGGGATAAAAACAACGTCATCCAATCCAATGACAGATCCATTTTCAGTCGTTACATGCCCGCTGCGAACGTGGGCACCATTGGCTGAGATTCCACCTCGGGTGGATACTTCGATTGCCGTCCCTGCAAGCGTGACGTGTTGATCCTTGGATTTAAAGTCGTCGTAGGTCATGGTGATTGGGATGACGTGGTTGGCCACAAAATCGTCGATGTCCTGCTGATTTCCCCTTCGTCTCATCATTTTCCAATTGTCAAAATTGTCAAATGCATCGTCTGTTGGACAAAGCAGCGTGACATCCCCATTGTGAATCGTTCGACTGTGGCTAGACGCTTGAACCAGCTGACCAAAGATGGAAAAACGTTCCGTACTGATGACATAGCGATAGGGACTGATTTTGTTCTCTACCTTGACTTGATTCATTTCCTGAAAACGCTCGATATCGCTTTGGCGACGCTCCATGCTTTGCCGACCAGCAGGACTGGTCTTGGAGGCAGGCAGGGGAATGGTTGTTGATTCAGGAACTTGGTCAGTCCCGCATCCAGCCATTAACAACGCTGCCAAGCTGAAAGTGAAAAGGGCCTGATTCCAAAGAGAGGAGAAAGTAGTGGCGGTCATGAGGGAAAGTTAAGGAGGTGAGGTCAGTCCGTGGATGGTTTGTGAACAACGTATCGAACCGCATGTGCGGTGGTAGTGTAATTTTGACACGAGGATGCAATGTTCAAACCTCGGACTTGATGAAACACGTTGGAAATACCCCCTTCGACGCACGTTTAGATGCCGTCGGACTCGAAGGAGTGGGCCGAGCCCACTGGAACCTTCCCCCTGCCAAACTCATTCTTCAAACTCTCCTTCGCGGCGAAGGTGTCTTGACAGACCAGGGCGCACTGGCCATTGAAACTGGAGAATTTACGGGTCGATCTCCCAAAGACCGTTTTTTGGTTCGGGATGAGTTCACAGATGACCGCGTGGATTGGGGAAGCATCAACCAACCTATGTCATCCGAGGCCTTCCAAACGTTGTTGCAGGACGTGCAGCGCCACCTTGACGGAAAAAGCGTGTTTGTGAAGGATGCAGCTGTTGGGGCTGACCCACGTTACCGCATTCCAGTTCGAGTTGTGGCTGAAAAGGCCTGGTCTTCTCTATTTGTGGACAACATGTTCATCCGATTGAACGACCAAGAGAGGTGGGTTGCAGAACCCGATTGGCATGTCATCTGCGCGCCGAGTTTCAAAGCGAATCCCGCCATTCACGGATGCAGACAAGGCAATGTAAGTGCCATCGATTTTGGCAGAAAAATCATCATTGTGGCTGGCTCGGGATACACTGGAGAAATCAAAAAAGGCATGTTCTCCGTGATGAATTTCATCTTGCCGGTGAAGCACAATGTTCTGCCAATGCACTGTTCTTCCAACCAAGGTGAGGATGGGAGTGTTGCAGTATTTTTCGGATTGTCTGGAACTGGAAAGACCACCTTGAGCAGTGACGCGCGTCGTGCGCTGATTGGAGATGATGAGCATGGTTGGACCGAGGAGGGTGTTTTCAATATGGAAGGTGGGTGCTATGCAAAGACCATCGATCTCAGTCCTGAGGGCGAGCCTGAGATTCACCAGGCAATACGGTTTGGTGCATTGCTGGAAAACATAGGATTTCAAGAAGACGGAGTAACACCAAATTTTGAGGACGACCGAATCACACCCAATACGCGAGTGAGTTACCCGATTCACCACATTCCTGGCGCCGTAACGCCTAGTTTAGGCGGACATCCCACCGACGTCTTTTTTCTAACCTGCGATGCGTTCGGTGTCTTACCCCCTTTGGCGCGACTTGACAAGGGGCAAGCGATGTATCACTTTTTGTCGGGATACACAGCCAAGGTGGCTGGCACAGAAACAGGAGTCGTGGAGCCTCAAACGACCTTTTCAGCGTGTTTTGG
>Ga0160422_10000595_pt1 | contig 22162 bp, 16 predicted proteins | sample Fk160mmetaG_FD_108192 | JGI IMG/M metagenome (GOLD analysis project Ga0160422, IMG submission 108192) | Marine microbial communities from the Central Pacific Ocean - Fk160115 60m metaG | ecosystem: Environmental > Aquatic > Marine > Oceanic > Photic zone | place: The Central Pacific Ocean...
AACTTCAAGATTGATAAGGAAGGCGAATATCTCGCACTAGTTGCACCCGATGGCATCACCGTGATCTCCGAGTTCGGGGCAACTGGCTCTCCCCTCCCTCGCCAACGGACTGATATCTCATACGGCCTGGGCCAGACAGGCAGCCAAACCACGGCCACGCTACTGGCTCGGGACGCCGCAGCAAAGGTGCTCATCCCTACCGCAGCTGATGCTGCCCTCGGCAGCAGCTGGACTGATCTTGAATTCGATGATTCCAGCTGGCGTGATGCCCTGACTGGAGTCGGCTATGACGAAGACAGTACCTATGTTCCGGAATTTGGAGCAGGGGGAAATCTCGGCGAACTTCTCAATGGTATAAACACGAGCTTTTACCTGCGTGTCCCTTTTGATCTGAATGATCCCTCTGCTCTTGCCGAACTATCGCTCGAGATGAAATACGATGATGGCTTCGCTGCCTATCTCAATGGAACCTGGATACTTTCTGAGAACAGTCCTGCTGCAGCGAACCTCTCCTACAACTCGGAAGCAACCGCCAGCCACTCCGATAATGAGGCGCTCGAATATGAAGTTTTCGATCTCTCCAATCATACAAGCCTCCTTCTGGATGGTCGCAACGTTCTGTCCATTCACGGCTTGAACAGCGACCTCGATAGCTCGGACATGCTCATATCACCCCGGCTTCGTGGCCTGCAGGCCACGAACCCATCGATCGGAAATATTGGGTTCCTCGAAACCCCTACTCCCGCTGCCCATAACGGAGAAACTACAGGAGGATTCGTCGCAGACACCAAATTCAATACAAACCGGGGATTCTTCACCGAACCATTCCAGCTTGAACTTTCCAGCGAGACTGAGGGAGCTGAGATTCGCTACACGATCGACGGATCTACACCGGGGCCACTATCTGGAAGAGTCTACCGGACACCTTTGAGCATTAATCGCACAGTTGTTGTCCGCGCCATCGCCTACAAGGACGGGCTCCAACCTACCAACGTAGATACCCATACCTATATCTTCCCGTCTGACGTAATTGAACAGAGCGCGATGCGAACCAGCATTACCCAAAGCGCAACTTACGGACCACGGATGCTGAACTCTCTGAAAGCCGTCCCCTCTATATCGCTCATCACTCAAAACTCTGGCTTTTTAAATGAGAGCGGGGGAAACATCCGCGAGGAATATCCAGCGTCAATTGAAATGATCTACCCCGATGGGCGGGAGGGCTTTCAGGAAGATGCTGGACTAAGCAATTACGGTGGCCGCTTTACCAACTTCCGTAAGAAAAGCTTCCGCATAGCCTTCCGCGAGCGATTCGGTCCTACCAAAGTCCGCTTCCCGATTTTTGAGGGCTTCCAATACAAGCATCATCCTCCTGCAGAGGAGTTCGATATCATCAATCTTCGCAGCGGATCACACGATATGAATTCCAGAGGAGCCTACATGTCTAATCGCTTTACGGACGACACCATGCTGGACATGGGCAATATCGCTCCCCATGGAAGATTTGTTCACGTCTACCTGAATGGCACCTACTGGGGCCAGTATCATATGCGGGAGCGATGGAGCGCAGATATGGCCTCCAGCTATTTCGGAGGGAGCAAGAACGAATACGAGGCCGTTAATGCTAATGACAATTTCCGTAATGATGAGGAAGTATACGATGGTTCTGGAAGATTCTGGAGCGCAACCAAGTCTCTTGTCCTCGGAGAGGACCCCTTCAATAACGCCTCGGATCATATCGACATCGCCAACATTATAGACTTCATGCTCGTCTGGGTCAGTGGAGATTCGGAAAGTGAATTTCGCTCGTTCGGGTCTTCCGTAAAAGGGGTTCCCTTCAAATTCATGATTAAAGACGCTGACGGCTATCTTCGACCGGCGAGCTCCGGAAAAGCAGGACATCCAGGGCCACTCAACGTAATGTCTGAAATGAGAGGAGGACCGGGAGGAGAAGATTTTCGAATGCTGGTCGCTGACCGTATTCATAAGCACTTCTTCAACGATGGTGCTTTTACTCCGTTTCAAAATATCAGGCGTCTCCGGGTCCGGACCGCAGAGGCCCGTCTAGGCTTCATTTCTGAATCCGCCCGCTGGGGTTTTCGCTCGCCCACCTCGTGGGAGTCTTATCAAGCCAACTTGATGAACAACCACTTTCGCGGACTCACCGACACAATGATAAGTCGGTTCAAGTCGAACGGAATGTATCCCGATATAATCGCCCCGGTTTTCAGCCAGCATGGAGGCTCTGTTATGCCCACCACTCCCATCTCCATGGCCACCAATGCCCGCACCATCTACTACACCCTTGATGGAAGTGACCCCCGCCTTCCCGGAGGAGTTCCGAACCCGGTTGCAAATGTCAGCTCCCTCCGGACTGGAGCGGGAGGTAATAACGTTTCGGATCCTCTCTTCTTTCAGTCTCCCGCTCGGTTGCGGGCTCGCGCATACAACACCCGTACAGGAGAGTGGAGCGCGCTGAATGAGGCACTCTTCACTATCGACAGTGAACCCGCGAGTCGCAGGAATCTTGTTATTGCGGAACTTCACTACCATCCCGCCGAGCCTTCTTCGCCGGACGAAATAGGCATAAGCAGCGACCGGGATGACTATGAGTTTATCGAAATGCTGAACACCGGATCCAGAAATATTGACCTCACCGGGGTCAGATTTGACTCTGGAGTGAACTTTAACTTTCCGGAAAATACCGTTCTTGGGTCAGGTGATCGTCTCTTGCTTTTACGAAACCGCCTTGCCTTCGAGGCGCGCTATGGAACCCTTTCCGGTATTCAATGGTTCGAATATACCGGGCGACTCAGCAATGACGGGGAGGAGCTCGTCCTGACCGGGCCCTCCTTTCAGCCTGTCATTGACTTTACCTACAACGATCAACTCCCCTGGCCTACCTCTGCAGATGGAGAAGGCTATAGCCTCGTCCTGCTCAACCCCGATTCCGAGGTGAGCATGGCAACGCCTTCTCAATGGGCCAGCAGCCAGAATCCTGGAGGCACGCCCGGTGAGGAAAACCTGCCTCGCCAGAGCTACCTCACATGGGCCGAAGGAAACAATCTTCAGGGAGGCCCCCAGGATGATGATGATCATGACACAATCAGCAATTTCATGGAATTTCTCCACGGCACGGATCCTGCGGCACTCAACACAGAGCCTGCGTTGACCGTCCGCCTGCAGGCCCTTCAGACCAACGGAACAACTAACGATTATCTGGTCATCAGCTTTAAAGAGAACCTCAGAGCTCTCGGCTCTCTTTCCATTGAATTTTCAAACGATCTTGTCACGTGGGGCTCTGCTTCGAACCTGATTCAGCAGATATCTCAAACCGACGATGGGAGTGGCAGGGCAACTACTACGGTCCGAATGACGCAGACCGCGCAAAATAGTAATACGCCCTTTTTTGTAAGACTCAGGGGCGAGTGATTCACCGTTATCCCGGAAACCACCGTCCTCAAGAGGGCTCGTGCTAGGCGATCGGGTCGGTAAATTGGGGTTCTGAGTCTAAATGGATGAGCATGGCAGGACTACGTGGTTGTAAGGGGACCATGTTTCATCGGAAACTGTATGGAGCAAATGAGAATTCAATCTGTCTGCGCCATCATCATACTCGCCCTGAGTCTTCTTCCGGTCACATATGCAAATGTCTACAAAGCCCGTATCACCCCTAACTGGAGCCCTGACGGATCTTCCATGTGGTATTGCAACAATCTACCAAAGGGCGAACGCGAGTTCATTTTGATCGATCTGCATAAGGGTCTGCGCAAGCGAGCCTTTGATCACGATAAGCTGGCTGCCACTCTCGAGAAGGAGAATGTTGGTAAACACGTGGGAACGAAGCTGCCCCTCGAGAAGCTTTCTTTTGATCTCAAGACCCAGACAGCAACCTTCCGGGTGAATGGCAAATGGTTCCGATGTGACCTGAAGACCTGTCAGCTTAAAAACATTGAACAGCCAATAACTGATCCTGCGAAAGCGAGGAAGGAGGATGCCAATCAGAAAACCTCAATAGAGAGCACTTACCGTGCAAATAGAGATATCTCTCCGGACAGAAAATGGACGGCATATATCAAGAACCATAATCTGTGGGTTCGCTCCAATACTGAAAACAGCATGGAGATTCAGCTCTCCTCCGATGGCGAGGAGGGGAAGAGCTACCAACAGCCTTTTTGGAGTCCCAACTCAAACAACCTTATCGCTTTTCGTGTCCAACCGGGAGACGCTGGTGAAGTTCACTTGATCCAGTCCTCTCCAAGCGGTGGTGGACGAGCTAAACTTCAAACCCGCCGCTACCCCCTGCCGGGAGATAAATTCACCACGCATGAGCTCAATTGGTTTGATCTTGATAAGCGCCTGCAGACAAAACCTAAGGTAGGGATTATTGATTTCCGAGGGCCTCGCCTGCGATGGAGTCCTGACGGCAGAATGATCAGCTACGAGAAAATCGACAGAGGTCACCAACGCTTTCGCGTCATTGAGATAGATACATTCACTGGTCGTCACCGGAATATCATTGATGAAAAGACAGATACCTTCATCTGGACAGAGCACGCCCTTCGCCTGGGAATGCCCAAGGTCAACTGGCTCGGGGGTCAAAGTGAAATTCTTTACCTCTCAGAGAAGGATGGCCACCGCCACATCTACCTGGTTGATGTGGCTTCAGGAGACATGAAACCGGTAACTCAAGGCGACTTCGTCGTACGCAAAATTGACCTTATCGATGAAAAAGAACGGCAAATCTGGTTCCGCGGCAGTGGGAAAAACCCTGATCAGGACCCCTATCTCATACATTTCTATCGGGTCAATTTTGATGGAACTGGCCTAACCGCTCTCACCGAGGGCAATGGCGATCATGAAATCCAATACTCCCCCGACCGTCGATTCATCATTGATACCTATTCACGAATAGACTGCCCTCCCGTTCACGAACTCAGAAGAGTCTCCAGCGGCAAATTGGTCTGCAGGCTTGAGGAGACCGACATCAGTGAACTTATCGCCTCGGGATGGAAATCTCCGGAAGTGTTCTCCGCCAAGGGCCGCGACGGAAAAACCGGCATATGGGGAATCGTATGCAGGCCTGCCAATTTTGATCCAAGCAAGAAATATCCTGTTCTAGAGGATATGTACGCAGGCCCCCACGATTCCTATGTTCCAAAGCGCTGGAGTTCAGGTCGTCGCTACTCCTCATGGACTGAAATGGGCTTTGTCGTTATCAAGGTAGATGGAATGGGAACGGCCAACAGATCCAAGAAATTTCATGATGTCTGCTGGAAAAACTTGAAGGATGCAGGATTCCCCGACCGGATTCTGTGGCACAAGGCCTACGCCAGGGACAATCCTTGGTATGACATAACCCGAGTTGGCATTTACGGTGGGTCGGCCGGCGGCCAGAGTTCAACCGGCGCACTCCTGTTTCATCCTGAATTCTACAAGGTGGCGGTCTCCTCATGTGGGTGCCACGATAATAGAATGGATAAGTCTTCCTGGAACGAGCAGTGGATGGGATACCCCGTGGGGCCGCAATACTCTGCCTCTTCCAATATTGACAACGCACACAGACTGCAGGGACGGCTCCTGCTGATCGTTGGGGAGCTTGATAACAATGTGCCGCCGGAGTCCACCCTGCGACTGGCGGACGCACTCATCCGCGCCAACAAGGACTTTGACATGATCGTAGTTCCCAATGGGGGGCACGGTGGCGGCGGACGGCATGGAGATCGCCGTAGAAAAGATTTTTTCCGGAAACACCTGCTTGGGATCGAACCACCCAATTATAACATTTCACAGTAGTCCACCACCCTTCAATCATGAGCTTGCGACCAGCACTTTTCGTCACTGTAATTCTGAACCTAGCCGGAGCCCATTTTCTTACTGCTCAGGTCTCTACTACCGGACCGCGCTACGCTGCTCCAACCGGTAGTGAAATTGTTAAATCGCACGCGAATGATTTCCGCGATCTCCTCGACCGCTTCTCAAGAGACAGGGAGACCCTCGAAAGGCAGTTTCCCTCCAGAATGGAACCGAAAAGAATATCTGGAATGAAGAAATTCTTTGAAGAATGGCACCGCCTTCTTCTTGAAATGGATTTCGACCAGATGAATCGATCGGGGAAGGTCGATTACATTCTTTTCCGCCAGAAACTCGAGCGCGACCAGCAGCAGTTTACCGACGACGCCAACCACCTTGAAAAAGCTGGCAGGCTTCTTCCCTTTGTTGAGAAAATCACGGCACTGGAATACGAAAAAAGAGCACAAGGAAAATACGATCCCCAGAAACTCGCGCCCCGGCTGGAAAAGCTCGCTCAGGAAATCGACCGCGAGGGCCAGCGAATCCGGGAGCAGGTAACGCAGAGCAGAAGACAGCAGACGAAACACGGTTCCGATGAAAGTGCAGAGAGACTATTCAAGTCTGCAGAGGACGGTTGTCGTGAGCTTCAAAGGGTTGTGGACAACTGGTTCAATTACTATCGCGGGTATGACCCGCTGCTGACATGGTGGATTACCGCCCCAAGCAAAAAGCTAAGTTCTTCTCTTGGATCCTATGCTGATACCTTCAAGCCTGATCCAAAGAGCTCAGCCAATTCTACCGAGAAGACGCCTCCAAAAGATTTCAATGCAGAAAGTCATGCCCCACCGGTTGGAGCCAGGCATCTCGCATCTCTTCTCGCGCGGGAAATGATACCTTACACTGCCAGAGAACTTGTTGAGATAGGCCAGAAGGAGCTGGCGTGGTGTGTGGAGCAGCAAAAAAAGGCGTCGCGTGAATTAGGGTTCGGAGATGACGTCAACGCCGCATTAGAACATGTGAAAACTAAGCATGTCCCACCGGGCGAGCAATCATCTGTCATACGCCGACTGGCCTTGGAGGCGATTGATTATCTTGAGGAAAATGCCTTGGTCTCCATCCCTCAGTTAGCCAAGGATAGCTGGAGGGTGGGCATGATGTCACCGGGGCGACAGCGCTACAATCCATTCTTCACGGGAGGATCTACGATCAGCGTTTCCTACCCCCACCTAGATATGAATCATGCTGATAAACTTATGAGTATGCGTGGAAACAATCCTCATTTCTCAGCAGCAACAGTTCACCATGAGCTCATTCCGGGTCACCACCTGCAGGATTTTATGACGTCTCGGTATAACACTCATAGGGGTATTTACCGCACAGTCTTCTGGACCGAGGGATGGGCTCTCTACTGGGAAATGCTTCTGTGGGATCGAGGATTCCCAAAAACTGCAGAGGACCGAATGGGATTTCTCTTCTGGCGCATGCACCGCTGCGTCCGAATCATCTTCTCACTTGGCTACCATCTTGATCAGTTCACTCCTCAGGAATGTGTTGATATGCTGGTCGACGTCGTGGGACATGAGCGAACCCACGCTGAAGGAGAAGTCCGGCGCTCTCTCGCGCCAGGTACACCTGTTCTTTACCAGTGCGCCTACATGCTCGGTGGCATGCAATTCCATGTCCTTCACAAGGAACTCGTCGCCTCAGGAAAAATGACCCCCCGCGATTTTCACGATCAGATTCTGAGGGGGAATCGAATCCCTGTAGAAATGGTCCGGGCTGAGATATCGGATATTCCACTGTCCAGAGACTACAGGAGCAATTGGCGTTTTGCGGAGCATTTCAAAAAGAATTAATCTTTCCTCAACGATCACCGGATTGGCATTTCCCAATTCGGCGTCCTGACCCTGTCATAGGTCATAGTGGTGGTTACTCCACGAAGCTGAGAGCAAGCGGGTAGTCCGAGATAAATAGTCCTCTCCATCCTGACCTTGACCGATCCCAGAGCCTGCCAGCGGCTTCCATCGGGAGACATGGACCCTGTAAAAGTGTCGCCAATTCGCTCCAGCCGGATCCAGTACGGCGCACTGAGCCGATTCTTTTTGATCACGTATTGGTCCCCCAGCGGCTCAAGCCTTCCCGTGACAGACTGCCCACCTTCCTCTTTCCGTGAAACTAGTCCTCCACTCCAGTGAGGATGAAGAAGAACTGAGACATGTCGCGAACCGGGCAGAAGGTTTTCTCTCATCATCACTCCAGGGGTGCTCCATTGTGAGCTCATTGGACGCCTGATACGCGCGATAATCACACCATCTCCTTCCAAACTTGAATGAAGATAGTGGAAGGCATCTGCCGTCCCCCCGATTTCATGGCCCTCACCCTCCATGGAAAATTCATCGCCATTATATTCGACGAAGCCGGGGACAGTAGTTGCTCCAACATCCGAAGAGCGCCACGATCCCGGCAAACCCGCGCATGCAGAAATCGTCGCAGAGGGCGCACTCGTCCCTGCTTTGTTACGCGCGGTGGCCTTGTAGTAATAGAGATTGCCCCGCTTTAGGGGCGCATCAAGGTATGCAGACGTCCTCAGAGATGAGCCCACTACCTCAAAGGGTCCATCGGGACTGGCTGACCTCATTAAATCATAAGTGTCAGCATTACTGCACCCAACCGGATCGACAGACCGAACCCAGGAAACCCTAATCCCCCGATCAGAGCTTCGCATGACGAATCCCGAGGGCACCCCCGGAACCGAGCATACGACTGGCACGGATTTTCTTTCCCGCCGGTGAGCAAGAGTCCCGAGCCCGACATGATCCCTGTTAAATCCCTCCGGTTCCTTGAGGGCAATGATACGAGCTGAGTAGGGAGCTTGGACATCCCGGCGTCTTGAGTAATGGTTGAAAATTCTCTAATGGATCGGCCAGAAACTTCCCCTGCTTACCGGTGAGATCTTATCATAATCGTCATTTCGTCCTCCCCGTCCATATTTACCTGTCCGGTCGAGGTAATGCTGAAAAGGAACATCCTCCCCAAGACCATATCGGGCTGTGTATTCAAACCCTTTGAGTATCCTGTTGTCACCCCATCCATAAAGGTCCACACCCTGATTCCACGCCACTTCTGCGACACAACCCAGCAAGCCCAGCCCAAGTTGGGCGTAGTGCTGTGCACGGGTTGTCTCCTGACACTGGCCACTGGGAAATACAACCATGTGAGGAATACTTCCATTACCTGCCCCGGCAACAGCATATCGAACTGTCTCTTCGAACATTTTCCTGTCGCTGCAATACACTGCGATTGCCATCCGGGTTTGAAGCGCAGCCGTCTCCCAATTGCCATTCGCAAAATAAGCGTAATGCTCAAGGGGAGGATCCCATACTTCACGGAACCATCTTTCGCACAGACGGGCCTCTTCCTCTGTCCACCCGGACTTGGTATGACGAAGAATCTCAGCCGCATTCACGAACATGAATCCCTGGAGACCCGCCGCAAGCACTCCATCGATCCCACCAACTTTCTTAAGAGTCGTCCTCCAGGCATTAAGAATCTGGATTGCCTTATTCGCATGCTCTTTCTGACCTGTCACCGCCCACATCAGAGCATTCTGGTAGACAGCCAGCGCATCATTCTCCGCCTCACCCTTACGAATATTGGGAGCTCTTCCCCACTCTGGAAAAGGCCCCTTTAGCGCGTAATTGGACTTGGAGTATGGGCTGCTTTCCAGAATCTTGAATCCCTCATGAATCGGTCCTTTTGCTGAAGACACCGCCAATCTCATGCGCTCCAAGTCCGAGGCGGTATGGAGCAAGCCTGGATGGAAAAAGGACGTCTCATTTTCGAGAGCGCTGACCAGCCCACCTGCAGATAACATTAAAAAGATGAGAGCCTTCATTATTTCAGGACGATCACACTGAGCGTTAGACCAATATGATCTTGATGTCTGATTACAGGAACCCTAACACCTCACGATCTTGATCGGAATATTCAGATGACGGAATGTTTTTTATTTCCACGACAAGCGTGTCATCCTTCAAACATCGATCACACCCGTTATGCAATCAGGCTCTTTTCTGGTAAGTCCCATAGCTTCTCTTTTTGCGCTTTCCTGCCTCACCGACGGCTTGGCTGATCCGTCTCCCCCGTCAGCTTCGCTTTCTCTGGAAAGAATTCACGACAAGGAGGACCTTAAGGACAAGCGCTTTACACTGAAGTGGCTTGATGATGGAGATCGATATACATTCTTGAAAAAATCTACTCAGGAAAAATACAAGGACAGCAAGGAGATATGGCTCGCCACAGCAGCCGATTCAGATGATTGCAAGATTCTTGTTTCCGCTGCGGATCTTGTAGCGAACGGATCGGAGACTCCGCTTGAAATAGACGGATACGATTTTTTTCCAGACCATTCGCTTCTTCTTATCTTTACAAATTCAGAGCGTGTCTGGCGCCACAATTCTCGAGGTGATTACTGGGTCTATAACCTACATGATCAAACTCTTAAGAAGCTCGGAGGACAAAAAACTAAGCCATCCTCACTTCTATTTGCAAAACTAAGTCCCGAGGGAACTCATGTTGCCTATGTTTGCGAGAACCACATTCACATTGAATCACTCAAAGACCATTCCATCCGCACCCTGACAACCAGCGGGAATAATCAGACCTTCAATGGTCGTTTCGATTGGGTCTACGAGGAAGAACTCGGAATCCGGGATGGATTTCGCTGGAGTCCGGACGGAAGCGCAATCGCTTATTGGCAGTTTGATGAAACCGGTGTGCGCAAGCAGACCATGTTGGATCACACCTCTACCCTTTACCCGAAGGCCATACGGTTCGGTTACCCGAAAGCCGGTCAAAAGAATGCCGCCTGCCGGATAGGAGTAGTTGAAGTCGCAACTTCAGAAACCACTTGGATGCAGATTCCGGGAGACCCGCGAGAACACTATCTCGCCAGGATGGATTGGGCCGGTCCCAACAATTCTGACGAGCTCATCATTCAGCAATTGAACCGGGCACAGGATACCAAAGTGGTAATGATCGCTGAAAGACGAGGGGGTAAGGTGAGAACTATTCTTACCGAGAAGGACCCGGCGTGGGTTATCATAAACGACGACCTCCATTGGACTCCGGACGGCAAGGCTTTCACCTGGACGAGCGAGCGTGATGGCTGGGAGCAACTTTACAGGGTCTCCCGGGATGGAATGGCGACCAACAAGATCACCACTGATGACTTTGATATCAGTCTCCTCCAGATCGACCAATCCGGACTCTGGGCTTACTTTCTGGCGAGTCCCGAGAACCCTTCCCAACGCTATCTGTACCGCATCGGGCTCGACGGGCGAGGATTGAGCCGTCTGACGCCTGAAAGTGAGCACCGTGGCACACACTCCTACCGAATCTCTCCGTCAGGAAAATTCGCGGTCTGGACGCGGTCAGACGCTGATACACCCTCTGTCACCCGCCTCGTCAGTCTCCCAGAACATAACGTCATCGAAACTCTGGAAGACAACGCAGAGCTTCATGCAAAGATTGATGCTCTCAAACTCGCTCCTGTCGAATTCTTTGAAGTTGAAATTGAGGAAGGTGTCCGTTTACCAGCTCGTTGTATCTGCCCTCCGAATATCGACCGGAACCGGAAATATCCGCTACTGGTCTACGTTTATGGCGAACCCGCCGGACAGGTTGTTCGAGACAGCTGGGGAGGGCTGTGGCATCACATGCTCGCTCAGCAGGGCTATGTGATAATGAGCTTCGATAACAGGGGCAGCCGGTCACCTCTGGGGCGTGCCTGGCGCCGGGAAGCCCACCGTAAAATTGGGATTCTCCCGCCGATGGATCAAGCCGCCGCAGTTAAAGCGGTCCTCTCGGAACGGTCCTGGCTCGATGAAAAAAGGATTGGGTCCTGGGGCTGGAGCGGAGGCGGCTCGATGAGCTTGAATGCGATTTTCAAATATCCGGACCTTTATCACACTGCCATTGCCGTTGCTTCAGTTCCTGACCAGAGACATTACGACACGATCTATCAGGAGCGCTACATGGGCCTTCCAAGAGAGAACCGTAAAGCCTTTCACGAAGGATCACCAATCAACTTTGCTCAGAATCTCAAGGGCAACCTTCTAATCATCCATGGAGCTTCCGACGATAACTGCCACTATCAAACCTATCTGCGACTGGTTGACAGGCTTATCGAGCATAATAAGGAGTTTTCGATGATGACCTACCCCAAGGGCACCCATTCAATCCGAGAGGGAAAAAACGCTCGGCGTCACTTGTATGAAACAATGACTCGATTCCTGCATGAGAAGATGCCTCCAGGTCCTCGCTAGGCCTCTCTTATCGGGGGAACCGTCACGATAAGCTCGTCCCAATCCCGCAGGAAGCCTCGCTTGCAACATTCCTTCAGGTATGTAAGTTCAAGTCATGCCCCGTGTGCGTGATCCCAAGCGGACCCGACGGAAAATCTTGGAAGCCAGCTATCGCGAATTTTATCGCCATGGATTCCAAGGAGGAAGCATCAATCGCATCGTAGAGGCTGCGGGTATCACCAAGGGTGCGCTCTTCCACCACTTTGATGGGAAGCATGAGCTTGGATACGCCGTGCTGGATGAACTGATGATTCCGGCCATCAAGAACTGGTGGGTCGAACCCCTTGAAAAAGGTGACGATCCCCTGAGCACCCTGAGGGACATTCTTCAGCGGTTTATCAAACGCGTCGAAGGGGAAGTACCGGAGACCGGATTCCTTTTTAATGGCAGTCCGATCTGCAACTTCGCAGTAGAAATGTCCCCCCTCGACGAGGGGTTTAGAACACGTCTCTGCCATATCTATGAAATCTGGCGCGATTCTATCCGCAACGCTTTGAAGCGCGGGCAGGAGAAATCAATCGTTCGCTCCGAAATCGAACCAGCCGACGAAGCGTCATTCCTTATGGCGATCATGGAGGGAGGGGCGAGCGTTGGGAAAGTCGACCAGGACATTACCTTTTTACGGGCCTGTATTCAGACGGGCCAGAATCATCTTGATTCTCTCCGCGCGTCGCGAACTCCTTGAGAATCATTTCGCGGAAGCCAACTTTCCTACCACCGGCAATTGAGTTCGACTGCTGGAACAGGCCAACACTTCTTCAGCCACCTTCTCTGGGTTTCAGGAAGGCTTCCACCCCCCCAGCTTACAAACCCTCCGGAAGTGCTTTCCCTCCACAGGTGTTATAGAGAGACGGTTCCCTTTTCTCAGACATAACATTCCTGCTAATCTCGGGTCCTCCTTCATTGAGGAAAGACTTACCTCCTCGGATAACTCTGCCACAAACTCAAAGTCTACCAGGATCCATCGAGGATCATCCTTCTTTGATTTTGCATCATAATACTTTGAGCGCTTTTGGAATTGCGTAGGGTCGGGATAGGGTTCACTGGCAACTCGGGCAATACCAACAACTCCGGGCGAGGCGCAGTTTGAGTGGTAATAGAGAGCCAGATCTCCAATTTTCATATCATCCCGCATCATGTTACGCGCCTGATAATTTCGCACCCCATCCCACTCAGCACGCTTTTCCGTTTTGAGCTGCTTGATTCCGTAAACATGGGGCTCGGATTTGATGAGCCAGTATTTCATGCACCACCTCTACTCCGGTTATGATAAACGCACAATAACTTCAGCTGGTCCACTGTGGCAGCCGTCTACCGAAAAATCCGTTCGAGAAGCGGCTCTGCCTCCCGTCCCTTCACCCCAACATCTCTGATACCGCTTCTGCACTTCGGCGCCCATCAAGAGCCGCTGACACGATGCCACCCGCATAGCCTGCGCCTTCTCCGCAGGGGAACAGCCCCCTTACTTCTGGATGCTGTAGACTCTCCTTGTCGCGCGGTATACGAACAGGAGAACTACTCCGGGTCTCAAACCCCACCAGAAGGGCTTCGTCACTGAGATAGCCTCTCATCGATTTGCTGAAACGCCCAAGCCCCTTTTGCAGGGAATCTGCGATGAACTTTGGCAGGATCTGATCCAGACGGGCAGCCTGAACACCCGGGAAATAGCTGGTTCCAGGGAGATCCTGTGAATCACGTCGAGCCAGAAAATCCACCATTCTCTGCGCAGGAGCCACCTGCCCCCCTCCACCTGCCCTCTTCGCAGCACGCTCCACCTCCAATTGAAGTCCTATCCCCGCCAGAACCCCATACTCTTTCTCCCAGGGCCCAGTATCCCCCGGATCAATCCCCACCACGATACCACTGTTCGCATAGGGAGAATCCCTTCGAGAAAGGGACATCCCGTTGACGACCACCTCATCGTTATCGGTTGCACAGGGGACAATAAATCCTCCCGGGCACATACAGAATGAGTGCACGCTGCGCCCCTTGATGGTGGTTGCCAGCCTGTAGCGCGCAGCCGGGAGAGGATCTGGTCGTCTCTTATCTCCATGCAGATGATACTGAATTCCATCAATCAACGGTTGGGGGTGCTCGATACGCACTCCCATCGCGAAAGGCTTCTGCTCAAGAGTGACGCCATGCTGCAGCAAGGTGCCATAGACGTCTCTCGCAGAATGTCCGGTGGCAAGAATAACACCCTTTCCACGAAACTCATCGCCATCAGCTGTAATCACTCCTTCCAGACGCATCAAAGATTGTTCGATGAGAAGTTCCGTCACCTTACTTCCAAAATGGACCTCTCCACCTGCAGCAAGAATCGTTTCCCGTAATGACTTAACAACATTCGGAAGAAGATTGGAACCTATATGGGGGTGTGCCTCAGTGAGAATATCCGGAGGGGCTCCATGTGCTACCAGAGTTTCATAGATCTCGCGCACAGGACCTCTCTTGGTTGCGCGGGTATACAGTTTTCCATCAGAAAACGTCCCGGCTCCGCCCTCTCCAAAACAATAGTTTGAATCTTCAATTACACGGCCTTGCCGAAGGAGTGGAGCAAGATCAAACCGGCGAGCAGATGCGTCTTTCCCCCGTTCAAGAATAATCGGGCGGAGCCCGAGCTGCAGACAGCGAAGCGCCGCAAACATTCCTGCCGGACCACAACCGATAATCAGAATTCGAGATGCACCTTGAGAAGCTGGGGGAAAGAATGGCATTGTCACCTCATCAGCAGGAACTTCCTCGTCAATCCCGACAAGCAGTCGCAATTTGAATCGCACAGGAAACTTCCGTGCATCAACCGACTTCTTGAGCAGCTCTACACTCGCCACCCTTTCAGGCTTAATGCCGATCTTCCGCGCTGCCGCCCGTCTCCAAGCGTCCTGATCTTCCAGCTTTTCTAAGGCCAGAGTGATGTCAACCTCTTGGGAATTCGCCATCTTTCACACCCCGATAGGTCGCTTGGACCCATTTTCGTCCACATTTACGAAGGTGACACAGGTTGTAAAAATTGGATCTCCATCCCCCATCTTCCCCACACACACCGTCACTTTGTAGGTGGTTGAGGTCTCCCCTACCTTCTGCTGATCCGACCGGATTGAGATAATTGTACCTTCCCGGACACTGTGACGAAAGACCACTTCATCCATCCCTATGGTCACAAATCGACAGGAGGGAAAATCGAGGCTGGCCGCTATCCAGCTTGCCTCATCTACCCAACGAAGGAGCCGTCCTCCAAACAAGAACCCGTAGTGATTGAGATCTTCCGGCAGGACAAGGCGATGCGTTTCCATTTTTCGTCTTGGTAGTGATCCTTGCGGCTCGCGCACCCCGGCCCCCGGAGGCCTTCCTCCTCAGGAGACTGGCTGGATAACGATCCGCTTGAGTCGCTCGTCACTTCGTGGAGAGATGGTCTCGATCTCATCGTCGTCAACCAGCGCATTGTGTACGATACGACGATGATACGCGTTCAGCGGTCTCATTTTCATGGGCTTCCCGCTCTCCTTCGCCTTTTCGGCCAAGTCCCTGGCGGTCGCGATGAGCTTCTCTTCCTGCCTTACTCGGAAGTGATCACAATCAATGCGAATGCGGGGAGGATCCTGAACCTTTTTCTGGAGGATGCGATTCACGAGATACTGGAGGTCATCCAACCGGTCTCCGTGCTTCCCGATCAGCAGGCCACTTTCCTCAGTAAGGATCTGAAGGCATCCTCCCTCTTCGCTCTCTTCCTGCTCGATAGTTACATCAAACCCGAGCTGGGTTACCATGGATTCAAGGATCTGCCGAGCTTCAGAAAGCGCTTCCATGCCGCCACCTTAGGATCCGGGGCGGTTCGGTCAAGCTAGGTGTGAAACTCGTGAGTTCCCCTTATGACTTCGCGTTAGAGGAAAGGCTTTCTACCCCCCCGTGCGAGGACCTCTTTTCTTCGGTTTTTTGGGCCCTTGTCCCCCCATCTGTCTGGCCCTTAGAGCCTTTTGCGTCTTCTGGGCCTCCTCAGCTCGTTCCTGGATTTTCTGGAAGAAACCCTTTTTTGCGGCACCCTTCTTTTTCTTAAGCTCAGGGTCAGGCAGTCGACGCGTGATCAGCATCTGCACGATCGCGAAGATATTTGAGGTGGTCCAATACAGTGCGAGGGCAGAGGCAAAACTGTAACAAAAGAAAAAGAAGATGACAGGCATCATCATGAAGAGGTTGCGCTGCATCTTATCTCCCGTCTTTGGCGTGAGAGCCATCTGAAGCACCATGGTGACTGCCATGACGATCGGAAGGAGGTTCACTCCATTTCCGAGGAACCAAAGATCGAAGGGCAAAGTTGCCACCGTATCCGGAAGAGCCAGATCCTCCACCCAGAGGAAAGGCTGCTGCCGAAGCTCAACGGCATACTGGAGCATGATGTAGAATCCAAAGAAAATGGGTATTTGTACCACCAGGGGCAGACATCCGCCCAGAGGATTGATCCCATAATCTCGATACATTTTCATCATCTCCTGATTCATCCGGTTAGGATCATCTGCATACTTTTCGCGAAGCTCCTTGATCTGGGGCTGCAATTTCGACATCCGCTTCATGGCACGGGTCGACTTATTCTGCAGAGGCCACATCGCGCCTCGGATAATGATTGTCAGCACCACGATGGAATAACCCCAGCCCCACGAATCTGACACTTTGGAGAAGATCTTCAAAAACAACTCGTTAAGGAGCCAATTCAGAAACTTGCTGATCAGGCTGAGAATCCCGTAATTCATGACCTTCCCGTAATCCCGATCATGTGCCTCACCACTACGGCCAAGGAGACGATTCTCTTTGGGTCCGATATAGAGATTGAAGGAAAGAGCCTCCTTGTTGTCTCCCTTTGGTGTCAGTTTTTTGTCGGGCAAACTCATCCCAAGACGAATCGATTCCCCCGACCCGCCACCAGCGACGCCAGGCAGTTGAACCGACCTTCGGTCTCCCCAGACCCACGCATCGTATGGATTCTCCGGGGAGATGATCGTGGCGAAAAACTGATTGCTCACTCCAGCGTAGCCAAGCACCCCGGCGTCTTCCTGGAAGTGTGGCTTCTTTCCATTTTTGAACTTGGTAACTCGCCGCTTCTTGTAGTCGCCATCTTTCTGGTAGAAGAGCATGATGTGGCGATCCCACTCTCCTTTCCAGAGAGGAGCGGCTGAACCCGCAAAGAGACCATAGTCTTCAAGGTTCAATGAGCTCTCACCAGTATTCTCAAATTCGAGATCAAGCGTCAGACGGAATGCTCTGCCATCGTCTTCTGAAGCGGCCCCTCCACCTTCCTGCTTCCCAATCGTCCACGTCTTGGTGATTTGCAGGCCGTCTCGTGTTTTTCCAACAAAGGTGATACTGTTGTCGGTATCCAAGTCGCCAACATGGGCGTAAACGAGATCGAGGTATTGGTCGACTCCGGTCGTCAGGCGACCAATTGGCTCGGCTTCACCTTCATTCAGAAGGACAAGATTTTCCTTATCCTGTACCGCAAACTGACCACTCATTTCGGCACCTTTGATTCCTCCCCCGAAATTTGTGAAGGTGAATACAGCGCCCCGACTGGAAAGTGTGAAGGTCTGCTCTTGAACGACTGGAGTGGTCTCAGGAGCCTCCGTGGCCCCCGCTGAGCTCTCGGCGCCAGCGGACTCTTCGCCACTTGCGGCGGGAACGGTAGCTGCGGCCTGCTCTCCCTCTTTTACCCCGGCAGCCTCTTCCTCAACCAGCGCCTCGCGTTCCTTCTCCCTGAGAGCCTCCGCGTTCTTGCGACTAATATTGAAATTGAGCACCAGCCCGAGGCAGCACAGCGCGATTACGATCCAAGCCTTACGATCCAAAACGAAACTCCTTTGTTACTTTTAACGGGATTTTTAGTCGATGGCAGAAGACTGGTCCGTAATTGAAGACTGATCCCTTCTTTCCTCCATTACGTTTTCCGTCATCGGTGGAACGGGGTCATACCCACAGCCTCCCCACGGATGACAGCGTAAAATCCGACGAATTCCCAACCAGCTCCCTTTTAACGGCCCATGTAGCTCTGTGGCCTCGAGAAAGTAATTTGAACAGCTTGGCTGATACCGACAATTCCCCCCTCCCGATATCGCTCTCAAAAATGGGCGCAGAAGCTTCTGGTAGCTCCTGATCACCGTGTGAATTGCCCATTTCATGATATTCTGATTCTATAATGGATCAGAACTTGTCTCGAGCACCTCTTTCCTGAAAACTTCCAATTGATGACCCAGCCGCAGAAAATCGGCCTCCAGTTCGCTGAAACTTGCTTTCGACGCCTTGTTCCTCGCAACGATCACGAGGTAACGGCTCTGATCGATCATATCTCCATGCTTGACGAGGATCGCCCTGAGGCGGCGCCTGATCAGGTTTCTGATCACTGCTTTCCGGGACGATTTTCTCGAGGTAATTAATCCGATTTTCAGATGTCCTAATGACGCACTCGGAAGGGTCGCCATTACGAAGTTGTGCGTTGCCATCGAGCGGCCACGTTTTCTCACGGCGGCAAATTCCTCCCTCCGCGTCATACTGAGCCGGCGCGGAACACGCATAATGCAAGGGAGTTCTCCCCGCGGGAAGCTGAAGCCAGCCCGCGTTACTTCCCGTGCTGCACGGTATGCCGCTTATAGGGAATCTCAGCGCCTTTGGGCAGGAGCCGCTTTCTCCCCTTCTGACGCCGGCGCTTGAGAATACCACGGCCTGCCTTGGTTGCCATCCGCGCCCGAAAACCGTGCTGACGCTTCCTGACACGTTTGGAGGGCTGGTATGTGCGCTTACTCATGGTATTGGGGCGTTTTCTGGGGCAGCTAACGCTGGCGGGACGCGGAGCCTAACTGGAGTCCTCCATTTGTCAATGCGCCAGAGGACTTTCCTGCCTTACCCCCACACAAACCGGGCGCCACCCCTAACATCCGCTCTAAACCCCCATAATTTCTGCACAAACTCTACACTTCACCAAATTCTCCTCAGCTCACAAATATCGCGGTTGCTCCTTTGAAATCGTTGCGCGTATAGTTCTTTGTCCGATGAATTCCATGGTAATTGTGGGCCTTGCCCCGGGAGATATGCTCGCGATCTCCATGACCGCACTTCTCAGTTTCGCTTTGGGAATGATCGCTACCATTCTTTTCGTGATGGCTCGAAGTGGCTCCTCTACCGGGAACATCGAGAGTGACCTTCTGGAAGAAGATGAGCAGGAGGCCATCGATCAGCCTCATGAAACTGCCGGGGAGTTGCCAGAATCCCCGAGAAACGAAGCTTGGGAAAAGGATTCAAACTGGTGGAAAGACCAGTGAGCAACGCCGTCGTCTATTCTTGCAAGAGGCGACACGCTTGATCCATGTCCTTATCGCCTCTTCCGGAGAGGTTCACAATAATGATATCCTCTGTAGGAAGCTTTGGAGCGACCTCTGCAACGTAAGCTGCCGCGTGTGCACTTTCCAACGCTGGTATGATCCCTTCGATCTGCGAGAGCTGCTGAAAAGCTGTGAGTGCCGCAGAATCGGTGGCGTAGGTGTACTCCACCCTCCCAAGCTCCTGAAGGAAGGCATGTTCGGGCCCCACGGCGGCATAATCCAGACCGGCACTGACAGAATGCGTGAGGTCTATCTGGCCGTCATCATCTGCAAGCAACCATGTCTTGGTCCCTTGCAGAACCCCAAGTTTGCCTCCCTGGAACCGAGCAGCATGCCTTTTAGGCGTTATTCCATCCCCACCAGCTTCCACTCCAACCATACGCACATCTGAATCTTCAAGAAAGGGATGAAAGAGACCGATCGCATTCGAGCCACCGCCAACACAGGCCACCAAGAGACTTGGGAGGCGTCCTTCCTGGCTCAACACCTGCTCACGGGCTTCCACCCCGATCACTTTGTGAAAATCTCTTACCATCATCGGAAACGGATGAGACCCCAACGCTGATCCAATGATGTAGTGAGTAGTCTCTACGGAGGCCGTCCAATCACGCATCGCCTCGCTGACCGCTTCTTTCAGGGTTGCTTGTCCAGCAGTCACTGGAACCACCTTGGCCCCAAGCAGCTCCATTCTCCTCACGTTTGGGGCTTGGCGCTCCATATCGACTTTCCCCATATAGACAGTGCAATCGAGGCCAAAACGAGCACAGACAGTTGCGGTAGCCACACCATGCTGGCCAGCTCCGGTCTCAGCAATGATTCTTCGTTTTCCCAGACGGCGTGCCAATAGAGCCTGTCCAAGGGCATTGTTGATCTTGTGGGCCCCCGTATGAAGGAGATCTTCGCGCTTCAGATAGACTTTAGCCCCCCCCATTAACTTACTCCACCGTTCAGCGTAGTAGAGAGGCGTCGGCCTTCCGCAGTAATCACTCAAGAGACCATCCAACTCACTCTGAAATTCCTCATCAACACGGGCTCTTTCATACTCCTCGGAGAGCTCGTTCAGAGGAGCCATGAGCGTTTCCGGAACGAACATACCACCAAACCGCCCAAAATGGCCGGTGGAATCCGGGGCGGAAGGAGGTGCCTTCATTTCCATAAGGGTGCCGAGGGCGGCCGAAAAGTCAAAGGCGGAAACCAGCACCTAAATCTAAAAAACACTCTCAAACCTGGAATCCTCCGTCTCGAAAGGCCTTTAGCAGCTCCTGCACGATTACCCCCCCGGCCAGCCCATCACCATTTTCAAGACACGAAACGGGGCCAGAGAGGAGATCTTCAAGGACGACCCGGTTGGTCGTCATGGCGATATCATGATCCTCAGTGAGATGGTTGATGACTACACCTGCAAGATGTAATCCGCGATCCCGAATCGCATTCTCCGTGAGAAGCGTGTGGTTTAGCGCACCGAGGCGATTCGCTACTACCAAAACCACGGGCCAGCCAAGACCTTCTGCCATGTCGGCGAAGGTTTCACTTCCACTCATGGGGACTTCCCACCCTCCCACGCCCTCCATTACGAGTATTTCGTGGCGCTCTGCCATTGATTCCGCATGGGAGCGTATATCCTCAAGAGGAACAGGCTTACTTTCCAGCTCCGCCGCAACCGAGGGCGTTACCGGGGCCTGATACCACACTGGGTTTATTGCTTCAATAGGCTCTGCATTGTCAGAAGCCTCAAGCAAAAGCTCTGCATCCTCTCGGGCGCCACAGCACACGGGCTTATAGCCCACCGCGTCGATGCCCTCTTCGCGAAGCGAACGCACGAGCTCACAGGTAATATAGGTTTTCCCAACTCCGGTATCGGTTCCGGTAACTAGCAATGGAAATGACATTCTCAGGGAGGAACAAGTGATCAGGACGAACCCAATAATACGAGCAACCACAAGAGCTAACGACTCCCCGGCACTGTGTCACTCATGACGGGATTATCTTCCTGGTATCCGCTAATCAGAAACCAAAGAGCGATCGCCAGCAGCAGCGACGCTATCTTGGGGATCCAGTTGTTCACGAATAACTGCTTCATCAAGTCCTTCTTCATTATCTTTGGCCTCACTATCGGCGAGGAAAATTTCTTCGAGGCGCACTCTGAATGCATCCTCTTCCAGATTTCTTTCAATCTTTCCATCGATACACAAGGAAACCTGCCCGTTCTCTTCACTGACCACGATTGTCACTGCATCACTCTCTTCGGTAAGACCAATAGCAGCCCGGTGCCGCAAGCCCATTGACCGATCTACAACCTCGGACTGACTTACCGAAAAAACACAAGCAGCGGCCACAATTCTCTCTCCAGATAAAACGACTCCCCCATCGTGCAGAGCGGTTTTAGGATGAAAGATGGTAAGCGCTAACTCGGGACTGAGCATCCCTTTGATTTTTACACCGGTCTCGATATGGTCCTTCAGGCCCATAGTTCGCTCGATTGCAAAAAGAGCTCCATATCTTTTGTGAGAGAGCTGCCAGACCGCATCAGAGAGACTCCCCAGAAACTCCTGCTGCTGAGTCGAATTAAAAGACCACAGGCGGAAACTTCCGAGGCGTGCAAGAGCCATTCTTAATTCCGGCTGAAAAATAATCAGGAGGGCC
>Ga0160422_10000597_pt1 | contig 22132 bp, 19 predicted proteins | sample Fk160mmetaG_FD_108192 | JGI IMG/M metagenome (GOLD analysis project Ga0160422, IMG submission 108192) | Marine microbial communities from the Central Pacific Ocean - Fk160115 60m metaG | ecosystem: Environmental > Aquatic > Marine > Oceanic > Photic zone | place: The Central Pacific Ocean...
GTCAATATATTTTACTTTTTTTGAACATGAAAGTAAGAGAATTGATAATAGTAAAAATCTTGGAAGTTGTTTCATTGTACAAAATTAAAAATTAACAATTAATTTATAATTTTTACTCTTTTCAAAACAACAATTAATTAAATTCGTTCTTAGCACAGACTAAGATTTTGATTTATAAAAATGAGTTTGTACTAAACCTAAGATATAAAATAAAAGTCTTTAGTAGAGGTTTCTACTTAATTGGATTAAATAGTTTGGAGTAAAATCTATGAGTTAAACACTTTGATCAAAAAGTAAATACCAAATCACTTTAAGGGTAAGGTTAATAACTATAGTTTTAAGTGGAGTAATCTATCGAACTATAGTTATAAATCAAAAACCGAGTTAGCAGAGAGGAAGGGATTCGAACCCTCGATTCCGCGATAACGGAATACACACTTTCCAGGCGTGCGCCTTCGACCACTCGGCCACCTCTCTAGTTACAGCAAATTAAAAAAACTATTTTAAATATAACTGATTAATAAAACATTAGGAGTAATTGAAATAATAATTTCAATACTTTAAATTTGTTTTAAAGACAGATAATGCATTTCCAGTGGTTATCTTAGCTATCTCATCATTCGTCATACCATATATTTCAGAAACTTTTTGATTTATATGTTTTAGATACCCACTTTCATTACGCTTACCTCTGAATGGGACAGGAGCCAAATATGGCGAATCTGTTTCCAAAACAATTCTTTGCAATGGAATTTTATTTAAAAATTGATCAATTTGACCATTTTTGAAGGTAATGACTCCACCAATTCCAAGCATAAAATTTAAATCAATAGCCTGAAGTGCCTGTTGGTATGTACCCGTAAAACAATGAAAAACTCCATAAAGGCTATCCCCTTTATGGTCGTTTAAGATTTCAAAAACTTCATCAAATGCATTTCTGCAATGAATAACAATTGGTAAATGATATTTTTTTGCTAATAAAATTTGTTTATTGAAAGTGTCTTGTTGAAGTTTTAAAAAAGTTTTATCCCAATACAAGTCAATTCCTATTTCTCCAACAGCAATAAAATCTCTTTTAGACAAATTATCACTTACATGTTTTAGTTCCTCTTTATAATTTTCCTTTACATGAGTTGGATGCAAACCGGTCATCAGCCTTATATTTTCTGGGTATTGCTTTTCAAGCTGATACATTTTGCCAGTATATGAACTATCAATAGCAGGTAAAAAAAAATGAGTAATACCTGCATTAATAGATTTTTCAATCACCTCATTTCTATCACTATCGAAAGCCTCTACATACAGATGGGTATGGGTATCAATCATTCTCATTAATGGCAAAATTAGCATTTCGTTTTTTACTTTTACAAAAAAAAGTATTGTTTAAAAAAACAAATCTTCGTGAAGTCAGAATCAATCTGACTTTAACACAGCACTTAAGTTGCAAGGCAAGAATTAATGGTTTTAAAGCAAACCTATTAATTGATACTGGGGCCTCAAATAGCTGTATAGCAATGGCACAAAAAAATTATTTTAGTATCATGGAAAAAGGGAATCCCTTTGAAGCTGCTGGTGCTGGAGAAGATAAAATGAAGGCTATTTTAGCTCATAATTGCAATTTATTTCTGGGGAGACATTTTATGGGAGATCAATCTTTTGTTCTACTTGATATGCAATATATTAATGCTACTTTAGTAAAGGAAGGGGGTAAAACTATTGATGGAATATTAGGAAATGACTTTCTTAGAAAACACAAAGTCATAATTGACTATTCTAAAAAAAAAATGATGTTTTAAATAATAATAGTTTTAAAGATCAAGGGACTTTTTTATATCACCGTTCATTAATTTTTCCTCAGGCTTTTCCAAAGCTTCTTTAATTGCGACTAAAAACCCAACAGACTCTTTTCCGTCAATTATGCGATGATCATAAGATAGAGCCAAATACATCATAGGTCTAATTTCAACCTTTCCGTCTATTGCAACCGGTCTTTCAATTATATTATGCATACCTAAAATACCTGATTGAGGAGGATTGATAATTGGAGTTGACAACATTGATCCAAAAACACCTCCATTGGATATGGTAAATGTTCCTCCTGTCATATCGTCCACAGTTATTTGGCCATCTCTAGCTCGCACAGCTAATCTTTTGATCTCCTGTTCAATATCCTTAAAAGAAAGTTTTTCAGCACTTCTTACAACTGGAACCATAAGACCTTTGGGTCCAGATACAGCTACACTTATATCACAGTAATCATATGAAACCTTATGGTCTCCATCAATCATTGAATTCACGTCTGGAAACATTTTAAGTGCTCTAACTACAGCTTTTGTAAAGAAACTCATAAACCCAAGGCCAACGCCGTGTTTTTCAGTAAATTGTTCTTTATACTTTTTTCTCAATTCAAAAATATTAGCCATGTCAGCTTCATTGAAAGTAGTAAGCATTGCAGTTTCATTTTTAACTGCAACAAGTCTCTCAGAGACTTTACGTCTTAGCATTGATAATTTTTTACGCTCCTCACCGCGGTTTACACCTTTAGGCACTGATCCCATAGCTGCAACAGCTTTTACTGCGTCATCTTTAGTTATTCTTCCATCTCTTCCAGAACCAATGAGGGTATCTATATCAATACCTTTTTCAGCGATGATTTTTTTGGCTGCAGTAGAGGCAGTACCTGTAGCGTAATTTGACTTAGTTGAAGGGTTTGGTGGACTAATAACAGGTGTTTCATCTAGTTTTTTTGATACTTTAGATTGTCCTTCCATTGGTTTGCCATCTGTATCGATTAAGCAAACGACTGAGCCAACCGCTACTGCATCACCTTCCTCAGCTTTTAATGAAATAGTACCACTGGTCTCTGCAGGTAGTTCAAGGGTTGCCTTATCTGAGTCTACCTCTGCTATTGCTTGATCCTTTTCGATATAATCCCCCTCTGCGACAAGCCACTGAGCAATTTCTACCTCGGTAATTGACTCCCCTGGTGAGGGGACTTTCATCTCTAAAATCATAGTTGTAGATTTTTACTTTTTCTTTTTTCTTATAAAATTATCTTTAGAAGCATCAAAAACATAATCAATTACTTGTTGATGTCTATTTCTAAACCTTGCAGCACTTCCTGCGGCAGGGGATCCATAATACCTTCTAGTAGCTGGTCTCATTTTACTTGCTTGGGGCAACTGAAGTAATAGATAGCCCCAGGCTCCCATATTTCTTGGTTCTTCTTGTGCCCAAACCATTTCTTCTAAATTTACATAACGATTAATTTCAGATTGAATCTCTTCGAAAGGTAATGGAAATAATTGTTCTATCCTTACAATCGCCACGTCGTTAAGATTTTTTTTAGCCCTCGCATCAACTAAATCATAATAAAATTTACCAGAGCAAAATACCAATTTTTTAACTTGTTTCTCATCCATTAATACATCTGGTATTAACCTTTGAAAAAAACCTTCTGTAAGGTCTTCAACCATAGAAACTGCCATAGGGTGTCTTAAAAGACTTTTTGGCGTAAAGACAATTAATGGTTTTCTAAAATTACCTTTCATTTGTCTTCTCAATAAATGGAAAAAATTAGCAGGAGTTGTACAATTGGCAACATACATGTTATCTTTTGCACAAAGTTGAAGATAACGCTCAATTCTCGCTGAAGAATGCTCTGCACCTTGCCCCTCATAACCATGAGGTAGTAAAAGAACAATACCATTTTGGATTTTCCATTTATCTTCAGCTGCAGATAAATATTGATCAATCATTATTTGAGCACCATTAGAAAAATCTCCAAATTGGGCCTCCCAAATTGTGAGGGTATTAGGACTGGCCATTGCATAGCCATAATCAAATCCTAAAACACCATACTCAGATAAAAGAGAATTATAAACACTGAATCTTCCTTGGCTTGAGGAGTTAATTTGATTCAATAAAATTATTTCCTCCTCAGATGCCTCTGCTTTAAGAACTGCATGACGATGAGAAAAAGTGCCTCTTTCAACATCTTGTCCGGATAATCGGACATTAAATCCTTCCTGAAGCAATGTTCCATATGCAAGTAATTCTCCCATCGCCCAATCAAGTTTATTAGTTGTATTAAACATTTTTTTTCGGTCCTCAATCAAGCGTTCAATCTTCCTCAAAAATTTCTCATTTTCAGGTAAAGTAGAGATGGTATCGGCAACGAGCTTCAGTTTTTTTAAATCAACTGCAGTTATAATTTCAGGATTCATACCTAGTTCATCTACCCTATGATACCCATCCCACTCATCTTCCATAAATGGGGTGACTACAGTGGTTTGCTCTTTTTTTGAAACCTGTAGGTTTTTTTCCAAACTGGATTTATAGTCGACCTCAAGCTTCTTTAAATATTTTTGATCAATTACACCTTGAGAAATTAATTTTTCAGCATATATATCTCTTGGATTTTTGTGAGCTGCGATAGCCTTATACAATTTTGGTTGCGTAAAACGAGGTTCATCTCCCTCATTATGGCCATATTTTCTGTAGCCTAATAAATCAATAAAAACATCAGCCTGAAATTTCATTCTAAAATCTAAAGCAAAAAGAACTGCGTGGACAACTGCCTCGGCATCATCTGAATTGACATGCATGACAGGAGATAAGGTCACTTTCCCAACATCAGTGCAATAGGTACTGGACCTTGCATCAAGGTAGTTCGTCGTAAAACCAATTTGATTGTTAACAACAATGTGAATTGTTCCACCAGTAGAATATCCCTTCAGTCTTGACATTTGGGCAATTTCATATGCAATTCCCTGACCAGCGATGGCTGCGTCCCCATGAACAATTATTGGCAAGACTTTTGAGGAATCTCCGTTCAACTTATTTTCGATTTTAGCTCTTGCTATTCCCTCTACAACTGCACCAACAGTTTCCAAGTGAGAGGGATTTGGGGCGAGATTAATATTAATTTTTTTTCCATCATTATTTGGATCTATCTGAGAGGTCCATCCCATATGGTACTTTACATCACCATCAAAAACTAACTCATCATAATCCTTACCATCAAATTCACTGAAAATATCTTTTGGAGATTTTCCAAAAATATTTGTCAAAGTATTCAGTCTACCCCTATGGGCCATTCCCATTACAAATTCTTCAATACCTTTTTCATCTGCAGATAAAACAAGGGCATCAAGAGCAGGTATTAGTGACTCTCCCCCCTCAAGTGAAAAACGCTTTTGACCAACATATTTAGTATGAAGAAAGTTTTCAAAACTAACTGCTTGGTTTAATTTATTTAAGATATGTTTTTTTTGTTCTGAGTTGAAATTGGGTTGATTTTCGTTTTGATGTAAACGTCCCTTTATCCATTCTTTTTTTTCTACATTTCTAATATACATATATTCAACCCCAATAGATTCGCAGTAGGTTTTTTGAAGATGGTCAATTATTGTGGCTAATGTGCTTGGACCAATACCAACTATTGAACCTGCATTAAATACAGTTGATAAATCAGCTTCTGTTAAACCAAAGTTTTCTACATCAAGATTAGGGCTGTAAATTCTCCTGTCTCGAACAGGATTAGTTTTGGTAAACAAGTGCCCTCGAGTGCGATATCCCTCAATCAATTTTACTACCTGAAATTCTTTTTTAACAGACTCTGGAACCTCAACTTCACTAGCTAAGGCTCGGCTACTTCCATTTTCTACACCGAAATCAAACCCTTGAAAAAAAGCTCTCCAACTAGGCTCTACTATATCTGGATCCTCTAGGTATTGGTCATACAATTCAGCAAAGTATTCGGTATGTGCTGAATTTAAAAATGAATATCTATCCATTAAATTTTATTAAAAATAGTACTTACAACAAAATTACAATTTTTGACTAAAGAGGTTTAGTTTTAATTATAAAACAACATATTTCTTGTTAAATTTGTATTAAAAAAATACTGATAGTGGAGTCGTAATTAAATTGAAAATTATGACAAATTCTAACTGTTTTTGCTTTTAAAAATTCAGTTTTTATAGATGTTTGCGTTAATCGACTGCAATAACTTTTATGCTTCATGTGAGCGGGTTTTTCAACCTCAATATGAGGGTAAAGCATTGGTAATACTCTCTAACAACGATGGTTGTGTAATTGCTAGAAGTAATGAGGCTAAAGCCCTAGGCATCCCAATGGGTGCGCCTGCGTTCAAATTCCGAAGCGAATTCAAAAAGCACAATATCAAGGTTTTCTCCTCCAACTACCCTCTCTATGGAGACATGAGTCATAGAGTGATGAAAATTCTAGAAAAATATACCCCTAATATTGAAATTTACAGCATTGATGAAGCTTTTCTAAAGTTTGAAGGGTTTGAATATTTCGATTTAATGGAGACAGGGTTGAAAATGAGAAAACAAGTACGTCAGTGGACTGGTATTCCTATATCTGTTGGGATAGCACCATCAAAAGCACTAGCAAAAATCGCTAATAAAATAGCTAAAAAGTTTTCAAATAAAACAGGGGGTGTTTATTGTATAGATACTGATGAGAAAAGACTAAAGGCTCTAAAATGGACTCCAATAAATGATGTTTGGGGTGTTGGAATACGGCACAGTAAAAAACTTAAAGCCTTGGGAGTAAAATCGGCTTTGGACTTTGTTAATCTGCCAGATAGTTGGGTAAAAAAAAATTTAAGTATTCTAGGCCTAAGATTAAAAAGGGATCTAGAAGGGGCTCCCACTATTCAGCTAGAAGAATTTGCTCCCAAAAAAAAGTCCATTGCTACAACGAGAAGTTTTAAAAATACGATCACTACATTTAGCGATCTGGAAGAGCGAATTACCACCTACACCCTTCTGGGGGCAGAAAAACTGAGAAAACAGCAAAGTTGCGCTTCTGCAATTTATGTTTTTGTCAGGAGTAACCCTTTTCAAAAGCAGGCTGAACAATATAGAAATGGATTTACATTTAAACTGCCTTATGCCACAGATTCTAGCATCATTTTAAATCAATATGCCATCAATGGATTAAGAAATATTTTCAAATCAGGTATTGAATACAAAAAAGCAGGAATATTACTGCTTGGACTAACTCCATCAACTTCAAGACAAATGAGTTTATTCGAAAAAGACACTACTAAGCACTCGGCATTGATGGAAACTATGGATAATATTCACCGTCGCTTTGGTCCACATCGAATGAAGTTAGGGAGTCAAGATTTAAAACAAACATGGAAAATGAGAAGAGACTATCTTTCAAATCGTTTTACAACAGAAATCAATGAGATTATTAAGGTCAAATGAACAAGCAAAATAAAATTATTTTTTTTAATCCAAGTCAGGAGTCAGGAAAAGGCTTGGTTCTGGCACAAGAAGGAATTTCAGCAGGATTTCCCTCTCCAGCAGATGACTTTAAAGAACTGAGAATTAGTATTGACAAAGAAGTAGTCAAAAACGAAACAGCTACTTTTTACGCTAGAGTTGAGGGTGAGTCAATGAAAGGTGCTGGGCTGGACAATGGAGACCTACTTGTAATTGACCGAAGCCTAGAACCAGAGGACAACAAAATTGCAGTTTGTTTTATAGATGGAGAGTTTACCGTAAAACGTTTGAAGGTTGAAAAGGATTGTCTCTATTTAATGCCCGAAAATAGAAAATACGAACCAATAAAAGTTACAGAAGATAATGAATTGACAATCTGGGGAGTAGTTACTTATGTTGTAAAAAAAGTCTAATCTTACTTTACAATCGTTCAAAAATACCTGCAATTCCTTGACCTCCTCCAACACAGGCAGTCACCATTCCATATTTTTGATTACGACGTTTCATTTCGTTAATCAGTTGAATAGTGAGTTTAGCTCCAGTACATCCTAAGGGATGGCCTAAGGCAACAGCCCCTCCGTTTACATTGACTGTTTCAGGATCTAAACCACTTTCTTGAATAACTGCTAATGATTGGGCTGCAAAGGCTTCATTAAGCTCCGTTTGCTGAATATCGGCTAATTTAAGACCAGCTTGGTCAAGAGCTCTTGGTATAGCTTCACATGGACCAATACCCATATAAATTGGATCAACTCCTCCAACAGAACAAGAAAGCATTCGGGCAATGGGAGTCAACCCTAATTCTTTAACTTTTGACTCACTCATTACAAGTGTGAAAGCGGCGCCATCAGAAATTTGAGAAGAATTTCCAGCTGTAATAATTCCTCCCTGTTTAAAAGCAGCTCTTAAACTGCTTAATCCCTCTATACTGGTATCTCTTCTCACACCCTCATCAACTGCAACAATATGGGAGCTAGAAGATTTCTTACCATCTTTGACAAATACTTCTTCAACTTCAATAGGTACAATTTCATCTTTAAAATAGCCTTTATCAATAGCATTTGCTGCTTTTTGATGAGAGGCTAATGAAAAGGCATCTGACGCTTCTCGTGTAATATTATACTTTTCTGCTACTGCCTCAGCAGTTGCTCCCATACTGACGTGATAATTAATATTTTCCAAATTAGCTTGATAACTAGGAGATAGCTTATATCCCGTCATAGGTATTAGACTCATACTTTCTGTACCACCCGCGACGAAGACATCACCCATTCCTGCTTTTATCTTAGCAACTGCTAATGAAATTGCTTCTAAACCTGAAGCACAATATCGATTGATAGTGATTCCTGGAACCTCAATCCCCAAAGCCCTTGCTGAGATAAGCCTGCCGACTTGAAGGCCTTGCTCACCCTCCGGGTTTGCACAGCCAACAATTACGTCACTAACAGTCTTAGGATCCAACTGAGGTACACTTTCGATCAAATGTTTAATAATTTGAACTGCCATATCATCGGAACGATAATTTTTAAATCCACCCTTTTTGGCCTTTCCTACTGCAGTTCTATAACCTTTTATTATGTATGCTTCCATGTATTTAATTTCTTAAAGGCTTATTATTCATTAATAGATATTGAATTCTATCTAATGTTTTTTGATTACCCAGCAAACTCATAAATCCTTCGCGCTCAATATCCAATAGGTATCGCTCGGTTACTTTCTGGGGACTTGTAAGATCACCACCACAAATTACATATGCAACTTTCTTGGCTATCTCTACATCGTAATCTGACATATATCCTCCCAAATAATATTCATTGATAGCTGAGTAAAGCGCTCCTAGCCCGCCTCTTCCCAATACTTCAATATCATTTCTCTCTGAAGGTGGTACATAATTTTTTGATAGTTCCAAAACTTTTTCTTTGGCTTCTCCTATATTTCTTTGGACGTTATAGGTAACAAAATCTCTCCCCTGTTTAAGATAATGTAAATCAAATGCTTCAGATGCAGAAGTTGATACTGCAGCGGTAGCAATACTTTTAAAGTGGTCAATGAGCATGGGAATCTTTACATCTCCTTCATAAAAACCATCTGATGCTCGAAGTGCCAATTCTTTAGTTCCTCCGCCACCAGGAAGTAGTCCTACTCCAACCTCAACAAGACCTATGTATGTTTCTGCAGCGAAGACACCGGCATCACAGTGCATCACGATTTCACATCCCCCTCCAAAAACATAACCCTGGGCAGCTGTTACTACTGGTATTTTTGAAGTTCTCATTCTCATATTAACCCTTTGAAAGTCATCAACCATTTTTTCAAGTGGGTCAAATTGCTTTTGCATCGCATACATTCCTATGTTCATCAGGTTAGCCCCAACACTAAATTGCTTAGCATTATTTCCTATTACAATTCCAGTCCAATTCTCATTTTCAGCCAATTCAATTGCCTCAGCAGTAGCTTTTCCAATACCCTCTCCAATTGCATTACTTTTACTCTGGAATTCAAGACATAAAACACCATGACCGATATCATGGACAGAACATTCACTGTTTTTTATAACGGGGGAGTTCTGTCTGTAACTATCTAAAATAATAAAAGCATCAGATCCGGGAATTTTTTTGTAAGAATGTGTAGTAAGGTCATAATATTTCTTTTCACCATTTTCATATTTATAAAAGCAATTAGCGCCAGAAGCTTTCATGTCATTAATCCATTTTGGAAGAGTCTCGCCACAGTCATTTATTAGTGAAATCCCTTTATCAAAGCCAATTAAATCCCAGTATTGAAAAGGACCAAAATCCCATACGTATCCTGCTCTCATGGCATCATCAAGTTGATAGCAATTATCTGATATTTCTGGAATCCGCTTTGCTGAATATGAAAAAATTGCAGCAAAGTATTCTTTAAGAAATAAACTTTCTTTTTCATCTTTTGAAATCAAAAGCTGAAAGCGCTTATCAATCTTTTCAATACCTTTTGCCTCTTTTATCAAAGAAATTTTTGGTCTTACACTTTTGCGATATTCTAAAGTTTTTAAATCTAAAGCATTAATAATTGTCCTACCATTTTCATCCTTCTGTTTTGTTTTTTGGTAAAATCCTTTACCCGTTTTGTCACCTAAAAAATTGTTTTCTAGGAGAAAATTAAAAAATTTAGGTGTCGAAGCTTTATTTAGTTTTTCAAAAAAACTATCTCCTTTTACATTTTGGACTACAAATTTGGTCACTTTATCTCCAGTGTCTATACCCACTAAATCTTGAAGTCTAAAAGATCCTGTTTTTGGTCTACCTAAAATTGGCCCTGTAAGTAAATCTACCTCCTCGATAGTAAGATCGAATTTCTCTGTCAATTGAAATACTTTAGCGCCAGACATAACTCCAATTCGATTAGCAATAAATGCAGGAGTATCTTTACAAAGTACGGTTTGTTTACCTAAATTAATCTCACCATAATGCATAAAAAATTCAATTAGCTCGGCAAGAGAATCCTGAGTTGGAATTATTTCTAAAAGCCTTAGATATCTTGGTGGATTAAAAAAATGTGTTCCACAGAAATATTTTTTAAAATCTTCTGTTCTTCCCTCTGCAAGGAGCTTAATTGGAATACTCGATGTATTTGAGCTTACAATACTTCCCGGTGATCTAAACTCGTCAACCTTTTCAAGAATTTGACGTTTAATATCTAATCTTTCAACAACTACCTCAATTATCCAGTCTGCCTCTTTAATTTTATAAAAATCATCTTCAAAATTTCCTACGGTTATTCTGTTAACATACTTCTTATTATAGAGTGGTGCAGGTTTTGATTTAATTGCTTTATCCAGTGCATTTTTAGCAACTTGATTCCTTACTGACTGGAAGTTTTTATCATCATCTGAAAGTTGACCAGGTAATATATCAAGCATTAATACCTCCAAGCCAACATTCGCTAATTGACAGGAAATTCCTGATCCCATTACTCCGGATCCAAGTACAACAACTTTCTTAATTCTGAATTGCATTGATTCGTTTTTAACAAATCTATTAAAAAACTTTTAGGTTACATTTTTTTATACATTTGTTATTATATAAACGATTTATTATGAGCCATCAACAAGTATTTGAACAATTTAAAAAAAGAGCTGAAAATGCATCTCCCCTAGGAGGAAAGCTAAAATTTTTGGTAGACAAAAATCCTGTTTTAATTGACGGCTCTGGCGATGAAAATATAATTTCCATGTCTGACGATGAAGCTGATTGTACTATTGAGGTATCTCAAGAGGTTCTTGAAAAATTAAGAGATGGTGAAATTAATCCAATGATGGCAGTAATGGGTGGTCAAATAAAGATCACTGGTGATATGGGTCTGGCAATGAAAGTTCAGTCTTTAATTGGATAAACTATTAATTGATTTTCTAATATTAAAAAGTTGATAAATTAACCAATGGATAAAAATGAAATAATTATCAATGAGTTAAATAAAACAAAACTCACCTACGCGGTTTCACTTATTGATAGGTTAGTCATGTCTAAAGATTTCAACAAAATCAATAATGATCTTCATAATGTTTGGAGAATAAGTGGCTTTAAAAGTAGAGAGAAATTCGAAATTTTGTTCAAATCTTATAAGGGTTATTCATTAGGTGATTACTGTAAAAAATTAAATCCGAATTGTAACTGTTAAAGCAGGTAAGTGATATAACTGTATCTCATAATATTTTATTAAATATTTACTGATAAAACCCATCAAATATTTGTTTCTAATTGTATTTTTTATTAAACAAATTTAAAGTCTTTACAGATTTTTTAGTTAAAATAGAAATAAAGGTTCTCAACAAAATATTTATAATAAAATCTTATAGTACTATATGTAATTTAAACTAAGTCTGCTATTAGGATTAACTTAAATACAATATCTTTATATAAACTGAACTTTTAATATTAATTAATTTTTAATCGCCCATAATCCATGAAAATTCTAGTCTGTGTAAGTCATGTTCCAGACACTACATCCAAAATAAATTTTATTGATAACAATACTTTGTTTGATACAAACGGGATTCAGTTTGTAATTAACCCTAATGATGAATTTGGTCTTACCAAAGCAATATGGATGAAACAAAAACTTGGTGCTGAAGTGACAGTGGTAACTGTTGGCGAAAACTCTTGTGAATCGACCTTGAGGAAGTGTCTTGCTATAGGAGCTGACAAAGCGCTTAGAGTAGACCTTAAACCAATTGATGGATTTCAAGTTGCTAAACAATTGGTAAATATTTGCCAAAAAGAGAGCTATGATGTAATAATTACTGGTAGAGAATCAATTGATTATAACGGTGGTATGGTTCCAGGTATGTTATCCGCTTTAATGAATTATAATTTTGTTACTAATTGCGTTTATCTTGAAATTGAAGGAGACAATGCAATGGCATCAAGAGAGATAGATGGGGGGATTGAAACAGTCTCCTGTAAGCTCCCCATAATTATTGGTGCCCAAAAAGGCTTAGTTGAAGAAAAAGATTTAATTATTCCAAATATGAGAGGTATTATGCAGGCTCGACAAAAACCACTTGAGGTCATTAAACCTGTTGATAGTGAAATAAAATCTTCTATTTTAAAGTTTGAAAAACCGATTCCAAAAGGGGCTGTAAAATTGATACCTGAAGATAAAATCGACGAATTAATCGACTTGTTGCATAATGAGGCTAATGTAATTTAATCAAATAAACTTATGTCAATCATAATCTACGCTGAATCGGAAAATGGCAAAATAAAGAAATCAGCCTATGAACTTGCCTCATATGGCCGTGCTATAGCGGATAAAATGAATTTTGAATTGATTGCAGTTACATTTAACCTTGAGGAAGAGAAGACCCTCGGAAAATATGGTGTAGAAAAAGTGATCAAATTTAATGGGCAATCAATGTCTAATTTTACCGCTGCGCAATATGCCGATAACATTTCATCAGTGGCAAAAGAATATAAAGCAAAAATTCTGATTTTAAGCTCCTCAGCTGATGCCAAATATTTAGCTCCAAAACTATCCATAAATATGTCTGCTGGTTATGCCTCAAATACTTTAGGACTTCCTGAAAGCTTTCAACCTCTCACAGTCAAGCGTTCCTGTTTTACTAATAAGGCATTTAATATTAGTTCTTTAAAGAGTAAGGTAAATATTATTGGGTTATCTAATAACTCATATGGGGTTAAAGAAAACCAAAAAACTACTGAAATAATTGAAAAAGATTTAATTTCCTCAGAGTCAACGCTGAAAGTGGTAAAAGTTGAAAAGGCAGCAGGTGAGGTAACAATTGCAGATGCTGATATTGTTGTCTCTGGTGGAAGAGGTTTAAAAGGTCCAGAAAATTGGCACCTTATTGAAGATTTAGCAAATACACTTGGCGCAGCTACAGCATGTTCGAAACCTGTTTCTGATATGGGTTGGAGACCACACAGTGAACATGTAGGACAAACTGGAAAACCAGTTGCCTCTAACCTTTACATTGCCATTGGTGTATCTGGAGCAATTCAGCACTTAGCTGGTGTTAATTCATCAAAAGTAAAAGTTGTAATCAATAATGATCCCGATGCCCCTTTCTTTAAAGCCGCTGACTATGGTGTTGTTGGTGATGCATTTGAAGTAGTTCCAGAACTAACTAAAAAACTTAAAGAGTTTAAAAACAAATAAACTTTAATTTTTATTGATAAACTCTTACAAAATCAATCTCCATTTGATCCTTGTCAAAACTTTCTGGGATATCGCCACCCAAATTTCCTCCCATTGCAAGGTTAAGTAGGATATAATGAGGATTATCAAAAGGGACTCGACTACTATTTGTAAGACTAGCAAGATGTTTATTATCAATGAAAATTTTTAATGAACTTGCGTCCCATATAAGTGAGTACAGATGGAAATTATCACTTAAACTTGATAAGTTCATACTAGATAAACTTTTTTCCTCTCCAAATCTGAAGTATTCATCTGTTTGGGAGTCTGACCAATGAAATGTTCCATAGGCTATTGACTTATTCCATCCATTTTGTTCAATTAGATCTATCTCTCCACATTTTGGCCATCCTACACTTCCAAAATTATTCCCATGGAAATTCCCTGTCTCATTAATATTTGCACCTAAAGTCCATATAACTTCCCATACAAATCCTGTCATCAATTACTTTGACAGATCTAATTATTGATTGATTTGGACTCGTATTTAATTTCCACTCTGTTCCTCCAAAATGAAGTAACCCTTTGTTATTAGCAAAGTAAATTGTTCCGTTATCGTCTTGAGATATCATCCAGTTTTGATTTCCAGCAAATGAAATATCAGATTTGAAATCTTGGATTGGAGGAACCTCTTGAGCCATTGGCCAAAGTGAAGAGCAAATAAAGATTATAATAGAATAAATTCTCACTTTTAAAGTGTTTTAATTTAATTACAAAAAAATAATAATTAGGTGAATAACCAATTACAATTTTATTAATTCTTAAATGTATTGAATGAAATCTAAAAAATATTTTTAGAAAGTAATTAAAATTCATTTTTGAACTGTAAATACTATATTAGTGACCAAAGTCATTAAAACTTTAAACCCTATGAAAAAACTAATTCTAAAATTAGTGCTGATTTTGAACTCATTTGGACTTTTTTGTCAAGAGATAATTAAGCTACCATACAATAATTCTGGTTTAGATTATCAAGGTCCCGAAATAAAAACAAAAGGTTTTTTAACAGATCAATATAATTTTCAAAATATATCAATTCCAACCATACATGTATTTCTGCCAGATAGGAAACTAAATACAAAAACAGCAATGATTGTTTGTCCTGGCGGTGCAATGAGAGCTAATGCAATTCATCATGAAGGATTTGATGTTGCAAAAGCTCTAAACGAAAGAGGTATTGCAGCCTTTGTTTTAAAATATCGACTAGTTCCTATCCAATCGATTGGTAAAGGTGAAGGTCTGTACCACCCTTATTCTAAAGAAAAAAAACAACTGGCCTATGGTCACTTAGATGCATTAAATGCAATCGCTCATGTTAGAGAAAATGCTTTAAAATATGAGATTAATCCTGATAAAATTGGAATTATGGGATTTTCTGCAGGTGGAGCTGTTACCATGGAAGCCGCCTATAAGTCATCTAAAAAAAACAGACCTAATTTTATTGCTCCAATTTATCCATGGATGAAAATTGTAGATGACCAAGAACCTCCAGCTTATGGTCCTCCAATTTTTATTGTTTGTACAACTGAGGACGCCTTTAAACTTGCTATACCAAGTGCTGAAATTTACGCCGATTGGGCTGAGAGGAACTATGTCTGTGAACTACACCTTTACCACCACGGTAAACATGGGTTTGGAATGAGAAAAACTAATTACCCTGTTGATAATTGGTTTGACAATATGGTCGATTGGATTGATGCTATAGGAATGTTGAACTAATCACTTCTTACTTTTACCAGAGCCTCCTCCTGCAAAAGTTGTCAAATCATAATTGATTTTAAAAACAACATAACGAGGTTGTATAATATATGAATTTGTAGTTACAGAAAATTGATTAAAACTGTCTCGATTAATTTCTGTATCATTTAGAATATTTGTTGCTGCTATACCAAACTCCCACTTAGATCCTTTTTTGTTGAAGGATAGTTCAGCTTCTAAAAACCTATATTCATTTAAGGTTTGAATCTCATTACGGTAATAATTGTAGGTATATTTTGCCTCAAAAATAAAACCATTTAGAAAATAAGCATCAAATCTTGCATAAGGAGAGTCAGTAAAAAACTTGCTTTGAACTTTACCATTGGTGTAGTCTCTAACATTGTATGAATACCCAACCTCAAGGTTTGGCATATTTCTAAAGTTGGTAGCAACATTAGCACTATATCTTTGATTAAAATTTATAGACTCAGTTGGGTTATTATTTATCACATTGTTAAAATCACTATAATTGAAGTTAACATTTAAACCTCCTTTAAAATTTTTAAATCTTTTATCAATTCTTCCTGATGCTGTGTATGTGTATCTTGGAAAATCAGAATTAGTAGCAGATCTAACACTATTTATTCCTTGGACAGCTGTAGTATTTTGAATGGCATTATCTCTCCTTGAATAACTAAGGTTGGCAAAAATATTAGTGAAATTAAAAATATTGATACTTTGATAATTCAAGTTAACTACATTGAAAAAAGCTGCCTCCAAATTGGAATTTCCCCGAAAAAAGGAATTATAATTTCTAAAAATAAATCCCTCAGCCAAATTGTTGATATCAGTGAATTGTCTTGTAGAGCGGAAAATAAGTCTCAAGGTTTCCGATTCTTTTAACTTCATCAAAACTCTGAAATCAGGTCGAATAAATGAATACGCGTCACTAGTAATTAAATTCAATTGATCAGTAGTTGTTTTGTAATAATGAAATGTGACCCCAGGATCAAAAGTAAAAATACCCTTAATAAAACGGTAATGAAGCGCTGAGTAAGCATCCTGAAAATGAAAGTTAACACGATTAAATAGATTATTTTCATTAAAATCCAGGATTGAATTGTTATCTAAAATTTGAAAGATTGATGAATCAAAATCTTGACGTACATCTGTCACGCCAAATGTCAAGTTTATATTGGCCTTGGGAGAAAGAATAAAATAATAATCTAATTTACCTTCAACTTTATCGGTTTTAACATTGCGATCTTGATTGATATTAAAATTCTCTTGATCTTGGTTAAGATCTAGAACTTTACCAAATGGCTGAAATTGTTTTATAGCTCTGTAAAATGGATCCTCTTCCTGAGCAAGGTGTTGTAGTTCAAGAGAAAAAATATGATTTTCCCTATGAGTGTAGTAAAATCTTAACTCTTGATTTAATGAAAAGGGAGTTTGTTGTCTTAATTGACCTATTTGCTCAGGAACTCTTAACCCATTTCTGGTTGATATAGTAGTTAAGTCAGAGACCTCCTCCTGATTTGATGTTTTATATAAAAGATTATATTCTGATTGAAGCGACTCATTAGGATTAAATTCTGCGGAAAACTTATATAATTTTTGTTCAGTATCCTGGATAGAAAATTCAGAGGTTTCTTCAACTTCATTTGAAACATTATAAGTCCTGGTGTTTTTTTCTTCTAGATGATTTTCTGCTCGAGAGTAAATTGCAAACCCACTAAATTCAACAGTTTCAGTTGGCGAATAACTAAAATTATAAGCGCCAAATTGAGCATCTATTGATTTCGCCCTATTATTTTGTAATTCCGTAATCCCTGCGTCATCTGAACTAATGTTTATTGATGTCCCTGTTCTTGCATTAAGATTATTAAACCCTCCTCCAAAGCGATAAAAATCTCTCCTAGTAAGAGGGGGATCCCCAATATTGTTGGCATTTAGTAACATATTCATACTTAAATCTTTGGAATAATAAAAAATTTTCGGTGCAGCAATAAAGCGATCATCATTTCCTCCTCCTCCTCCAATTTCACCAAACCAAAATTTATCCTTGCCACTTTTTAAGCTAATGTTGATTGCAACATTGTCTTCATTATTCGTAACACTTCTTAATTGATTTACCTCTGAGAAATTTCTTAAAACTTCAACTTTACCAACAGCATTTGCTGGTAGGTTTTGAGTAGCGAGCTTTGAATCTCCATCAAAAAAATCTTTGCCCTCAACAGTAATTTTAGTAACTTCTTTGCCCTCAACTTCTATCCTGCCCTCGTCATTCACTTCTATACCGGGTAAGTTTTTAAGAACATCCTCTAATTTTCTTTCTGACCCAGTGTTGAAAGAATCAGCGTTGTAAACTATCGTATCTCCTTTAATTGTCACAGGCATTTCGTAAACTAATTCAACTTCATCCAGAGTTTCTGCTTGAACCTCTAAAACAATATTTCTATTTATATTGTTTGTTTCATTTAAAATAAAAGTAACTTCTTTAAATCCAATAAAAGAAATTTTAATATCATAATCGACACCACTTTTTAGAGTCAATCTGAAATAGCCATATTCATTTGAGATACCAAAACCATCTAATATTTGAGTTTCTTTCTCAATAGCAACAATATTGGCGCCCATAATTTTATTTCCATCAGAATCGTATATAGATCCTTCAAAATCAATGTTCTGAGATAGTAATAGATTGGTTGATATTAAGAAAAAACTTAAAAAAAGTATTCTTTTCAAAATGTAATTTTTAATTCCGTCGCCCAGGTCTTCTACCACCACCCCCTCTTCTTCTAAACATTTCACGCATTTCCTCAGCCTTTTTTGTCCTTATTTCCTCATACTCATTTAAGGTTACTACAGTTCCTTTTTTTGGTACTTTAATTTTTAATTTTTCCTTAGGATTCATTACTATTTTAGTACAAAGGATCGTGGTATTATCATTACTTACCTCCAATATTAAACCAGGTAAACCGTTATGTTTTGCTGGACCGGTAGCGACAGGGATTTGAGGGGTGAACCAAGCCTCAATTACAATTTTTTTCATTTTAGGTTTATCATTTTCATTGTTTTCACTTTGTCGTCCAAACCGAAAAACTCTTTGTGGGACCTCTTTAGTCAATGTAGCTTTATAGCAGGTATATGATCCTATTTTTTTTGATTCTCCTGACATAACCCACTTACTCTGAGGCAGTGAATCCTTAATCAAAAAGAATTTCCCAAAAAGTTCAACCCTGTTGATGAAAGTTTTTGAAGAATATTCTCTATATAATATTCCTTGTATTGGACTCATAGATGACATCCAACTAGATCCTCTTCCACTTGACCCTGAGGCTTCCAAACGTTGTTCCTCAAAAAAAACAGAAGAAATATTATTAAAATCCAGCTGATAGTTTTTTTCAGAATTTCTCTTTATTCTATCAATTACATACTGTCTTCTTTCAATGGGGATGTTTTTTGTAAAATCTGTATTTACATTTGTCTTCGCAAAATAAAAGGCACTACCCTGAAATTCCTGTGCTTCAACAGCACAAATTGTTAAAACCAGTAATATATATTGCAATTGAATTAATTTTTTCATAATATCATGCTATTCAATAATTAGACAAATAAATTCAAGTTTGGTTTAATCAAAAAAAAAATTGCAAATTTAAAGTTCACGAAAGTAAAAATTAAATTATTAAATGCAGGATTTTATTATTTAAATATTAAAACATGAAATTAAAAAATACTTCAGCTAATAAAAACAGAAGGGATTTTATAAAAAAAACAGGGATTTCATTAGGTTCCTTAATTATTTTACCAAGCCATGTACTTTTTTCTAAGAAGGAAATTAAAGATTCAAAAGGTTTGATAACCCAAAAAGCTGTTATCCTTCCAAATGATAAATTAAACATAGCATGCTGTGGAATAGGAAATAGAGGTGCGAGTGTAATAAGAGATTTGTATGCAACCGGTGCTGCAAATATTATTTCTTTATGTGATGTTAACTTGGGTGGGAAGAAAACAATTAAAGCTATGGATACTCACTCTAAAGCAAGTAAACATAGGGATTTTAGAGAAATGTTTGATAAAATGGGAGATAAAATAGATGCTGTTAGTGTGGCAACTCCAGACTTTTCTCATTTCCCAATTACCATTTTATCTATGTCACTAGGAAAACATGTGTATGTAGAAAAACCACTAACACGAACCTTTAATGAATCTGAAATTTTAATTAGGGCAGCTAAAAAGTTTAATGTTGCAACACAAATGGGAAATCAAGGACATTGCCAGGACAATTACTATCAGTTTAAAACCTATGTAAATAAAGGTATAATTAAAAATGTTAAAAAAATTACTGTTCACATGAATGGTGTTAGAAGATGGCATGGTTGGGATACAAATATTAAAAGTTTTCCAGTTAGCAGTTCAATTCCTAAAACACTAGATTGGGACACTTGGCTAATGTCATATCCTTATCACGAGTATCACAAGGACTATATTGATGGACAATGGAGATGCTGGTATGATTTTGGAAACGGTGCACTTGGAGATTGGGGTGCTCATTTAATGGATGGATTTCATCAATTCCTTAATTTAGGTTTACCAACCAAAATTGAACCAACTAAAATTGTAGGACATAATAACTTTTTTTATCCTCAATCTAGTACATTAAAATTCAGTTTTCCAAAAAGAGGAATTATGCCAAAAGTTAATGTTACATGGTATGACGGAGTTGATAACCTCCCTGAGTTACCTAAGGAGTACGGAGGTTTAGAAATTGACACAACAGTTAAAGCCAACAAAGGAATGGTCAGGCCAAAACCTCATACTTTAAAACCTGGGAAAGTAATTTATGGTAAAGATCTCACATTTAAAGGGGGGTCACACCACAGAACATTGAAAATTATTGGGGATGGTAATGGAAAAGATTTCAAAGCTAATCTACCTGAGTTTTACAAAAGTGATACTAATCATTTCATGAATTTTATCAATGCAGCCCGAGGTATAGAAAAAACTTTATCTCCATTTGAAGTATCTGCTCCATTATCTCAGGTTTTTTGTTTAGGAACTATCGCTCAACAACTCAATCAAACAATTCATTTTGATAGAAAAAATAAAAAGATTACAAATAATAAATTAGCGAATAAACTTTTAAAAGGTCATCCTCCAAGAAAAGGTTGGGAAGAGTTTTATAAAATGGCTTAATGCAAAAAAACAGCTCATTAATAAATTTATTTCAGCTTAATATTGCTGTTTTAATCATCAGTACATCTGGAGCTTTAGGAAGGTTCATTGAGCTTCCAGTCCCGATAATCATTGCCTTAAGGACTTGTTTAGGTGCTTTACCTTTAATTCTGTTTTGCAGGTACAAAAAACTTAGTTTTAAAATCCAAAAAAAGGATCGTTTTACGATTTTAGTAAGTAGTATTCTTATGGGAACTCACTGGATAACCTACTTCATTTCACTAAAATTATCAAGTGTTGCTATAGGTATGTTATCAGTCTTTACTTATCCAGTTATTACCTCATTTTTAGAGCCACTAATGTTGAATAATAAATTTAAAAAATCAAATCTATTTTTAGGGCTAATGGTAATTGTAGGTATTTATTTTTTGGTACCAGAATTTGATTTAGAAAACAATCATTTCAAAGCAATCGGGTTTGGAGTATTTTCTGCATTTTGCTACTCGATCAGAAACATTTTTATGAAGAAAAAGGCTTATGAATATGAGGGTTCAATATTAATGGCATATCAGCTAATTATTGTCTCAGTTTTATTGTCTCCCGTTTTTTTTATCTATGATATGACAGGTTTAAAAGATTCCATACCTGCAATTTTAATTCTTGCTTTTCTTACTACAGCAACAGGACACACTTTATTCATTTATAGCTTCAGGAACTTTACAATAAGCACCGCAAGCATTATCAGTAGTATTCAACCTGTTTATGGAATCATTATTGGTATGATTGTTTTAGGTGAATTTCCTATTCTGAATACTATATTTGGTGGATTTTTAATACTTGGAACAGTTATTTTCGAAAGTGTTCGCTCATATAAAACTTAAATTAATTAAAATGAAAAAAATCTTTTTGTTTATATGTTTTATTTTGATTTTTGCTTGCAAAAAAACCGATTTAAAACCAAACTTTTTATTTATTGTTGTTGACGATTTAGGATACTATGACCTAAGCGTCATGGGGAGCAGTTTTTATGAAACCCCTAATATTGATAGAATTGCTAAAGAAGGAACTCTTTTCAAACAGGGTTATGCTAATGCATCTGTATGTAGTCCATCAAGAGCAAGTTTATTGACTGGTTTTTATCCGACCAATCATGGAATCACAGATTGGATTGGAGCTAAAAGTGGAATAGATTGGAGAACTAAAGGTCGTAAAACAAAACTTTTACCAAGTAACTATGTCAATCATCTTCCATTTGAAATGATTACCCTCCCCGAAGTTTTTCTTTCGAATGA
>Ga0160422_10000598_pt1 | contig 22122 bp, 28 predicted proteins | sample Fk160mmetaG_FD_108192 | JGI IMG/M metagenome (GOLD analysis project Ga0160422, IMG submission 108192) | Marine microbial communities from the Central Pacific Ocean - Fk160115 60m metaG | ecosystem: Environmental > Aquatic > Marine > Oceanic > Photic zone | place: The Central Pacific Ocean...
ATGTGATTTGCTTTTGAACGATGCTTTACTTAAAGTATCAACTATATCTTGTCTTGAAGAAAATTTTACAGATACAGTATCTTTTGGATCTTCGTCAGTATATAACCTTCTACTAGAACCTTTAGGTTTTTTACCTGATCCTTTTTTAGGATCTGCCTCTTGAATAACTTCTCTAATTAAATTAGCTAATTCATTTTTATTAGATAAGTACGCAGCAATAGCCATTTGACGTTTTTTCTTTTTAGACTTACCTTTGAATTGAGGTGCCTTAGATTTTTTGAAATCGTCAATATAGTCTCCTGCGTCTGATTTTTTAGTTAAAGGCATTTCTTTTTACTAATTCTTTTCTTATTACTTCTTTTTTTCTTTTATAAGAAGAGTTTTCGTAATATTTTTTTAACTCTTCAGTAGAGGTACTTGCAACTGTAAAGTGTTTCCACGTATACGAGTTAGTCATTCTACCGTTTCGGTCTCTTTTATATTCTTTAGTACTTGGTTTAATTTTAGGTGATGCCATTATTTTTGTCCCTTCCAAATTTCACCTCTTCTACATCTTACTACTGCTCCTGAAGCATAAGCAGAAGGCCAAGTATCATACTTACGTTTTGCTATCCTAGTACATCTGTCGTCTTTTTCAGTAACAACTTCCCATACTAATTCTTCTATTTGTTTTCTAGTCATGTTTATTGGTTTAAATCCTGATCCATATGGTGCAGCTTTTCCATCTTGTGGATTAGCTGTTTCTTTAAAGATGGTAACACCTCCACCCATATTGGGTTTAGCGTTATATCCATGTTTTTTTGCTCTTCTAATAATACGTTCTTTTGCATCATCTGGTAATGGCATAGAAATAATAGCTTTATTACCTTCTATTCTGTAAGGAATTCCTCCTGATACTTTATTAAGGTTTTCTTTTCTTACAGTTGCTTTTTTAGTATTCTTAACTACAGTCTTACCTTTAGCACCAGCTTTCTTTTTCTTCCTAGCAGTTGCAGCTCTTTGAGCTTTGGTCAATGATTGAGCTTTAGCTCTAGGTAAACATCTATCTGGATTTTTTTTATTTTTTGAAGTACCGCAAGGTCCTGCAATATTACCAGAAGTAGTTATACGCACCCACTTTTCTTTTTTAAACCAATCCCTCAGAGACTCTAAAGTAATATTTTTTATTTCTTCGTTAGTCATTATTTAGGTAATTCTATTCCAAATACTAATTTGACTATTATACCTGCAATAAGAGCAAAAACAATCCACAGTGCTTTATTAACTCCATCTTTCCATCTGCTGAGATCTTCTATCTCTTTTAACTTTTCTTGAAAATCTTTATCACCGGCTTCAAGTTTATTTCTAAAAGAAGTATTGAGGTTAGTTTTTACAATAACTCCATCTTCAGGATTAAGTAAAGTGTACTTTAGTTCTGACATGTCTTCTTTCATTTCATTAACATCTGCAATCAATGCCTTAAGTTCTCCGTTAGGCATTTCTTTTTTAATGTATTTGATTTCTTGTAGTACTGATTCAAGTAGCTCTTTTTGGGTCATAATATAAGTCGAGTTTATATCTTAATATATAACTATAAATATATCTTTTTTATGTAATATGCTTATCGAGCTCTGTAAGATAACCCTTAAGGTTAGTTAAAATACGTTCTTTAAACTGACTATTATTACTTTTCCAGTTTTCAACGTCTCCTTGCTCAGTTACAAAAGTACTTTCTTCATTAACAAACTCCATAGCCCACTGCTCTATATCTTTTCTAAAAGCACTCATACTTCCTTGCATCATTCTTTTTTCATACTGTTCGTATAAACCTGCTTCTTTAAGTTCATGTTCAAACTCTACAGTACAGGGATCAAAACAAAAACCATGTATTTTATACATTTTTTTAGATAATGGATGTTTAAGAGGACCTCCACATTTAGGACATTTGAAAGGAACTCTTACGGCTTTTTTTGCAGCATCTAATTTAGTAATATTTTGACGTATACCATTTTTAATAGTCCATGTTTTACCATTTTCTTCCCATATGTCGCCTTCACCTCTATGAACGTATTTTTTTTGGTAGCCTATTTGATCTTTAGTTTTAGAAGTAAAATCTTTTTTTACTAAATTTCTTGCTCTTTCTACGTCACTTTGTTTGAATTCTTTTTTTAATAAAGATTCTTTACTCATAACCAAGTTCTTTTAAACCTTGGATTGCTGGGTTTATATCACCATCTATAACTCTAAATGCAATACCTCCTTTAGCTATCCACTCTTTTACATTTGATTTTTTATCGTCTATTAATATACTATTTTCATTTGCATATCTTTGTTTATCAGCCGAATATGCAAAAATAGTTTTCGGCTTTGGACTAAGATTATTTCTAACCCATAAATTTTTTCCTAATCTAGAAGTATTATTTTTAGAAGGAGAAGTAAGTAAATGAGGTTCATAAGGTTTGATAAAATCCCACAATTCTTTTCCTTGAGGCATCCATCCCATTCCTACCCAAAATCTTACTCCTATTTCAAAGTCAATTAAATGCCAAAATTTTGCTAGACCGTGTTTCTTTTCATAATCTTGAGGATGCATTCCAGTAAAAAAATCAAATCTTCTTTCAAAATCAGTCAATACTCCATCCATATCACAATAAATTTGATATTTAGGTACTTCTTTTTGTTCTGGAAGCGGATAAGCTTCTAATAAATCTACTATACTATTTTTCATAACCGTTGTTTTTAATTATACTTGATGCTACTTCTTTTACAAATTTTTTCAAACCGAAATAATCAGTATCTATTTTTTTAAGTTTTGTAATTGGTTTAGCAACTATTTCATTTACTATTTCTTTATTTTCATTTTTAATTTTATCTTCCCAATTTCTAAAAGTAATATTACCTAACAAGTAAGCTTCTTTTTCTAACTCCAATAAACTATCATCTTCATTTGTATTTGAAGTTCCTATATTATTTAACCTACCTTCTAAATTCTGAATATGGTGAACCATTTCATGAGCAAATGATCTTACAACATCTTTAGGATGTCTACCTTCAGTAAATAAAACTATTTCATTAGCATTAGGATTATAATGAGCAGTCTTACCAAAAAAATTAGCTGCTTCTCCCATATCTCTTCTCAATTTTACTTCCGGTAAAGGAGTTATATTCATTTTTTGATCTAACATATACTCCAATAAAGACCCTATATAAGGTACGTAAGGATTTTGTTTATCATCTAATTCTTTTAATCCAACATGAACTTTATCTCCTTTTAATTCAATAGTATGGTAAAGTCTAGAAGTTAAGTTATAAAGGTAGTTGTACAGAATAACTAATTTAGCTCTATCTTCAGACTTCATAGGAGCTTTAGGTCCTACAGGAACACCAGAAGATGCCTCGGTTAATCTTGTATCTCCTATAGTATCAAGCCATTCAGATAAAAAGGTATCGATAGATTCAAACATTCGTTCAGATATAATATTATCTTTTATCATATTGACTATACCTTCAAATTCTTTATCTTTTAATTCATCAGGAAAATAACTTCTTATTTTATCGAACTCTCCTTTAACTGCTAAATCTCTTAATTCACTAGCTCTTTGCATAAAGCCTGGGTTGGAGATAGCAAGTCCTTTTACGTTAGGTAAATTAGTAAATGTAGTTATTCTTCTTAAATCAACAAAATCTTTTTCTCCTCTAATACCAGTTACTGCGTAAAATTCAGTTTCTTTATTTTCTTTAGCATATATTTTTGCTGCTACCATAGGATTATCCCCGCCATCTAATACTTCTATATTAGGAATATACTTTTTATACATATTCCAAATAGCTATCGATTCTCCTTTAGTTATTCCATTTCTCTCTCCTCCTCCTGCAAAAACAAGTACTTTATTTATTTTTGGTTTATCCCCAGACTTATTAGATAGTATATCAGCTCCTTTTTCTTTATAGTTGTCTTTAGTATATACCCCACCATTATAAGATCCGTCAAGTAAACTTTTTACTACTTGAAAATGACCTTTATGAGGTGGTTTAAATGCTCCTGGGTATAATGCTATCATTTTAAAAACGCTTGTACTTTTTGATCTATTTCTTTAGGAGATGAATGAATTAATTTATCCATAAATTTAGGTTCAAAAATCATATCAATAATATTATCTAAAACTGCATCAGATTTTTTTTCAAAATCAATTTTACTGTCTCTATATTTATCTCTTGCTTTTTGTAATTGATCTAATCCAGGACCTACTCCATTCTTACTATAATACTTTAAGAATTCTTTCTTAATAGCTTTATCTTCAGATCTGTTTTTCTTATCGTAATCTAAACCAGCTGTAGCTTTTTGAAATTCTTGTTCTTCTGCTTGAGACATATTTACAGGTTGAAAGAAAGAAGATTTTCCAACACCTGTTCTTTCATTATAAGCTTTTAAATAATCTTTAACACCGTTAATACCATTTTTTGCAGCAGTATTAAACCCTTCTATTTCTTTTTTAAACTTACCTCCATGATCATTTACAAATAAAGAAAAGTTTCCACCTGTTAACTTGTCATATTCAGCCATTTTTTGATATGCGTTTCTCCAAGTTGAAAAAACTGCTGAGGAGGGAACTGCTCTTTTCATTCTAGAAAAGTTAGAAATATAAGACACCATTGGGTGTGTATATACCATTACCATATAAACCTTATATCCTTTAGATAAAAGATTATCGAGTCCTTTTCTAAACTGGACTCCTGAAGCTGTTGTATCCCAAACGAAACTAGTTTTGTCTTCTGCTGCTGCTGCTACGTCCTTGGCTACCTGTTGAGACGCCGGACCTAACTTGTTGTGATACGGATGATCCGGATCCTCCACGTATTTGTCTGGGTTGAACAGAGTTAGACTGCCAAGTTGGAGTTGATTGAGAAGGTATGTTTTGCCTGCTCCAGCTCCCCCTGCCATTATTACGGCTTTGGGTTGACCAGTTTGCTCCAGAATTAGATCTGATAATTTGATCATTGTTCAAGTTATTTACATTATTAATTATCCTTACATTTAAACCTCTATTTCGTAAATTACGAATAGTTCTATCTATTATATTAGAGTTGTTATCATTATTTATATTTTCTATGACTCTTCTAGGTACATTATAATTTACTAAAGTATTACCGGCAGTTCCTGAGTAGGATCTTACATTACTTCTTGATCCTCTTCTACCGTGTATATATGCTATATTAGCATTATCTATTCTACTAGAATTCCATATCACATTATAAGAAGGATTTTGCCAAGGTCCGAGATACCAATTGTTCCAATGATGGTAAGGTCTATGCCAATTGTATAAGTATCCCCATCTATAATTCCATCTATTCCAGCTCCATCCAAAATCATATGGATAGTTAAAAGCCCAATCGTACCAGTAGTTATATCTATCAAAGTATACATCGAATGAATTGAAAGGGCTCCAATAGTTGTTTCTAAATAGTCGATTAGAGAAGTACCAGCTCATAGGTTGATTAACTGCGTATGTTGCAAAGTCATATCTAAACTTAAAGTCAGTTCTTAATTTCCATTTTAAGTCTCCAAATGAATCTAAAGTATCTATTTTAGTTTCACTAGTTACAGGTATAACAAACTCAGTAGGGTATAGAGGATCTTCATAATAAGAAGCTAGTCTATACGATGTACAGCTTGATAAAATACCAAGTGTGAGTATAACTAAAAAAAGTTTAACAAATGCTTCTATATTTTTCTCTATAATTTTTCTCATATTTTTAAAGTAGTTGGGTAACTATTATAAATAGGTTCAACTGTAGGGTTCTCTAAACTATATAATTTATATATCATTTTAAATAGTTCAAAATTTTTATCTATATCATTTATTTGCTTAAGCTGCCATCCTTTTCCTTGCCATACTCCTTTCTTTTTAGAAAAACTTCTAGTATGAGCTTTTAACCATAAGATAGCAGTTTTATGAATTTTTATACCCTTAGTTTCTTCAAGAGCTTTTGCATAAGCTGCTAACTGAAGATCGTAAGACTTATGTAAAGAGTTAGAAGTTTTAAGGTCTATTAACCAATTTTCTTTACCCATCTTAACTAATAAATCAGCGGTTCCTGCATATTTATGCTTATCTGAGAATACAAAGTCTTCGGTTGATATCAATTCAGGTTTAGCATTAGTCCAAAATTCATAAAATTTAAGAATCATTTCCCATACTATTTGAGAGTATTTAGCTCTTCCATATTCATCCATCCAACTTAGTTCTTCACCTTTTACTAAACGCTCTGCTGCTTCATGAACTTGAGTTCCTTCTTTACCTGCTTTACGCATAATAAGATCGGCGTTATGCCCAACATCTTTTAACCATGTGTCAAAGAATTTATTTTTGGGCATATACTGGAGTATAGTAGTTACGGATGGGTAGTATACTCCTTCCGATCTCTTATAAACTCTCCTATCAAGAAAGTCTATTCTTTTTAACTGACCGTTAAAATTTAATCTGTTTTTCTTATGTTCGCTTAAAATATCAGTACCTTGTTTTATCATACTGCTGTTAATTTGAATCGCATAAGACTTGTCAAGTCCAGTTCTTGTGCTTGTTGTACATGTTGAGTGAAGGCTAGGAACCCCATATCACTCGGATCTTTTTCTTTAAGGTCTATAAAATAAACCTTTTTACCTATACTTAAAAACTGCTCACAATATTCTAGAGCTTTCTTGATTGCATCCTGGTCTAAAGCAATATAGATACTTTCTACATTACTTTGGATAATTTTTTTTAATAGTTGTTTTGAAATTGATTTACCTAAAATAGGAATAGCATTTCTGCGAATAGCTATAGCATCAAATACTCCTTCACATATAATAATAGGTTGATTCCAGTTTATTAGGTTTTCAAAGAAGATTATGTCTTTAGATGCTTCAGGGTTTTTGTACTTATAATAGTTGCCATCATAAGTTCTCGCAACAAAAAAGTTGAGCTGGTTGGATGAAGAATAACTTGGGATAATAATTCGTCCTCCATACTCCCCACTTGTGCAGTATCCAATATCATATTTAATAAAATCATTATCGGTAAGTCCTCTCTCATATAAGTACTTTCTTATTTTGTTTGCAATTATAGAACTTTTTGTAGCATTATAAAGGTATTGAAAATTTTTAGGTAATTCAACTGCACCTATATGCTTATATTCATAAATATCTCCCTTCTTTACATACTTTAAAATCTCTCTAGCTTGATCTTTAGGAGTTTTTAACTGGTAAAGTAAGGAACGAATAGTTCTACCTCTAGTATTACATACCCAGCATTCCCAAGGATTCTCTCCTTTTTCATTAGTAGCAAAATTTATTTCTAATTTAGGTTTATGATGATTACAAAAAGGACAGTGAAAAGCATGATTTTCTCTAGCTTTCTTCTGACTTTTGCCCAGGATATTTTCAACTGAACCTAAAAGGAAAGAATAATCCATAGTTTATCCGTAACTTAATATATAATATAAGAAAAATATTGCAGAAAGGCAACTAAACGTCTAACATTTTTATTTTACCTGATTTAGGATCTTGACCGAAATTTTCCGGTCTAATATCTAACTCTTCAGGGTCTATTCCAAGATTTTTAGCTTCTTTTTCTAATTTGTCGTAAAACTCTTCTGGAATGTCTACTTTTAATGGAGACATAACTGCCATAGAAATAATACCTAATTTAGGTTCTAATCTTTCAACTTTATGTATAAAAACGAAATTATTTGTTTTTTTACCTTGTAATTTTTCAGCATGATCTAACTCTACTTCATCTGTAGTAACTTTTACTGCTTTCCCATTGTAAAGAAAAACTGAACCGTAATCTCCTGAGCCTATATACACTCCACCTCTGTCCTTTATTTTATCTACCTCTCGGTTGAAATCAGGATCATATTCTATAGGTCCTTCTAAAATTACTTTTGAAAGTTTCATAATGCATTAATCTAATGGTCCGTATTTACCAGAGGCCATTGCATCTCCGAATTCTCTAGACTCTTTTGTATCAATGGAAACATAAATTGGATGATCATCTGCACCTTTAGGTCCTATGCCGTAATAAGAGCTAATTCTAATGCCTTCTAATTCGTTGCCTTCTTTTTCATGCATATCAATTACTTTTTTCACAGTAGCATATACTTCAAGTTTCCAACTACCTTTTGGTTTTATTTTTTTAGCAGAAGGATTAAATAATCTATCATCAGTTGGAATATTGATATATTCAATTGTTTCAGGCATTCTTTTTAAAGCATCTTGAAAATCTTGTAAAGTATCAGCAGTCCCTAACCAGTCAGCAGAGTATTTCTTTCCATTGATAATACTTACATGTTCTCTAAACCCTTCAAATATAATATTACTTAGTTTCATAAATTTTCAAAGTTAAATTACCAGTTCCTTTTATCAAACGATGATAAGTTTCCTTTGGTATAAATAGCTTTGAAAGAGGTATAGGCACCTGATTGTCGAATTGAAATTTCCAATCTGTGTTATGTAAAGGTTCTATTATGCGGTCGTACTTATCTCTATGCCACATTAACCTTCTTTCTGAAATATTAGATTTAAACTCTCTAACTATATAACCATTTTCTATTTTATCCTTGTACGGCTTCGTTTTGCTCATCAGTATCAGTTATTATTTTAGGATCAGGCATAGACTGAATATATGTATCAATCAATCTTGATACCATTTCAGGTTTTTCATCCTTTTTAAATTTAACTTTAATCGTAGCTTTGCCGTTACTATCTAATGAGTGTCCTTGATCTATATGTATCTCTTTAATATTATTTTCGTACTCAGGTTTTTTAAATATACCTAAAAGAGATTGTTTAAGTTTAGAGCATTTAGATTCATCATCCCCAAATAGTATACGAGCTGAGAAATCAATTTCTAATTCATCTAAACCTATAGAACCGTGATCAGCAAGAATGTAGAGAGGTATCTCTAAATCTTTACCGCCTATTTTGACACTAGTAGTTCTAGGATTACCCTTATCATCGAAATAATTTCGAAGGGCATTAATATGTTGTCTTTCACTAATCGATTGAGCTACCAAAGCGGCCTCAAGAAGACCGCTAATGAGCTCTTCAATATTTAACTTAGCCATAACTTAAATATACGAAAACTTTTTTAATAATCCAACTTATTTAGTATCTGGATTATCCGCTAAAGGAATAGCTGAAGGTTCTAACATTTCATTTAAGAAGTCAGAAAGCTTTAACATTCCTTCTGTAGGAGGTAATTGTTCTGCATGAACTGCTACATCGTACTTAGCTGAGTTATCAGTTGATCTAGTATTCTCTGAATGAGTTGCTACTTTTCCTGATACTGTTGCTGAATACTTCATACCCCAGAATCCGCCGGAAGCTGTTGCACTTACTGAGCTTTCAGTATCTACTGATGATTTACTCATGCTAGAAGTTTTTACTTCCATAGTAAAGTTTACATCTGCTTTAGTTATTGCTAAAGAAGGGAGTGGAATTAATGGTAACATCGGAACTTTAGAATATACTTTTTGTATAGACTGCTCTCCAGTGTCACGGTCAGTCATAACTCTGTTCATTTCAACATCTAGTGCTCTAGTAGTTGCTGCTCCACCTTTTTTTGTTGGAGGTACAAAAGCTACTTCACTAATATATTTCCATGTAACATCGTTCAACTTAGCCTGTCCTTTTGCCATTCCTACAATAGGACTTACAATGAGGTCTTCTATAGGTAAACCTCTGAATTGATCTGCTACTGCCATAGTTTTAATTAATTAAAATAGTTAAAGATTAGTTTTTATTGTCTGCAGTAGGTCATAACCAATTCTGCATAACGATTATAAATAGGTATTTTTTTTTCAAATCAAAGGTCTATTTAATCGTTTTTGTCTATATTTGAATTTAGGATGTAATTTTTCATTTAGTGAACTTACATCTAAGTCTAAGTCTAAAGTTTTTAAAATTTTTAATGACTTGTTTCTATCTGAGCCGTATAAATCTTCGTAATAAATTATAGGTATTGATAATTCAGTTGATATTTCATCTATTACTTTTCTATATCGAATATATAATTTTGTATCGAATAGGTGTAAGTCTTTTTTAATATCACTATAGTACCATGGGGCAAATACATCTTTTCTATTTTTGTTTCTTATTTGTAAATTTACTAAACTTTCAAAATGTTCTTTTTCATTTTTTCTATTCAGTAGTATAACTCTATCGTAATCTTTATACACAGAAGCTATATAACCTAAGAAATCATCTTGGTTACCGTATTTTTTAGGTACTTGGTATGATAACATTTTTACTACACAGTTATCAGGTACAACATAAGGGTATGGTATTCTTTCATCTGTTCTTTCCGATAATTGGTTTATATAAGGTTCGTATATTGATTCATAATTACTCAATTCTGTTATAGAGTAAATTAAAGAGCTACTGCCTGCTCTTGGTGAAGATATGATAAGAATTTTCATATAGGTGTTTTATCAAGTTTAAAATCCCATCCTAAATCTGTATAAATTTTTATTAATTTATTTCTTACTGGTAAATGGGTAGGGTACTTCCACTGAGCTACTTCATCTACTCCTCTTTTTCCTTCAGTTTTATCTTGCCAAGTTTCTTTATCATTTTTATTTTTATCTAAAACATATATAGGAATATTATACTTCCAACATACGAATCCTAAATGTATATCTTCTCCATACTTATCATCATGTATTTCTGTATTGCAATATTCTCTTAATAAACTAGTAGGAAAAAAATAACCCTGACCTCCCATGTTTACTAATTTAGGTTTATTTAAAAATATGTCGTGACCTACTCTTTGATTAACTTTATATTCACTTTCGTTTTCATTAAATATCATTCCGTAGTTTACTATACATACTTTATCATTTTTTTGTTTGCTGAATTCTATACACCTTTCTAAATATTTTCTACCGGGTAAAATATCATCATCACAAATAAAAATATAAGGAGTACTAATATTTAGAGAGCTAATGAACCTATTATATAAAGGAGCGCTTTTATGTTGATTACTATAAATAAAAACTGGATATTTGTACCTATATACTGAGTTTGTATTCCAGTGTATAATTAAATCTGAACTTATGGTTTGATCTTCAATAGCTAATAATTGAGAGTTTAAATACTCAATTCTATCCATTACAGTTAAAACAGTAGTAACTTCTTTCATCAATAAAGCGGTTTGTTAGGTCTATATTCTTCTATGATATTTTCTAAATCCCAAGTCTCCCATTTATTATTATAATTATTTAACCGTTCAATAGATTTTTCATATCTGCCTTTTATCCACCTATAATGATTAATAATTATAGTATTATTTTTATCAAGACCTAAATTATATTCGTTTAAATTATGAGGTTGAATTAGTTTATAAGTTGAAGGGTAGAGACAGGGTTTAAATTTATAATCTTTATATTCCCACTTCGATTTAAAAGAAGTAATTGGAAACTGTTGTTCTAATCTACCCTCTTTAATATCAGCAAGCTTACCATCATTAGTTTCTCTATCATATAACTGACCCCATATTATTTCTCTCTCTTTTATACTATCTCTTAAAGAGTTATCCCATATTTGAAACTCATCTACGTCTGCTGTTAGAGTATAATCACCGCCGGTATTTTCATTTAGTAGTTTAACTTTTTCCTTCCAGTCAAATTTTCCTACCCAGGGTATTAAGTCTAATTTATGTTTAACAGGTTCGAAAGTTTTAATTAACTTTTTTAATTCAAAGTTACTCTTACTATGAATAATAATTCTAAAAAAATCAATATCTAGTTTATTATAGTGTTCTATAAAATGAGGTACTAAGGGTAAGTCGTAGTCGTAACTTATACAAGAAGTAAAGTTTATTATCATAGCTATCCAAATGTAGCTATACCTTTATACTTTCTTTTTAAGTTTTCCATACTTGCTAAAACTTCTTTTAATTCTTTTTTCATTTCTTCACTTACCTTAAATGTCATTACAGTTTTACAATAAGGACATTGTATGGTAGGGTGTTGAATAATAAAGTTTAAATCTAACGAAGTCGGTTTTTTACAAGCAGGACAGTTAGCAGGCATAACTTTAAATTGTTCTAAATCTTCTTCTTACGTTCCAGGTAGTTCTTTTACCTTTACCCATATAAAATTTATCTATAAGGCGATGATTGAATTCGTTACGTATTTGATTTAGTTGTGTGTTTCCGTTTTCTTGATTTCTTTCCATAAATAATTTTACCAATAACCTGAGAAGTTCGATGAACCTCCTAGTGACTTCCAGTAACGGCCTATGTTACATGACCAATATCCTGGTTTAGTCTTATCTTTTTTCTGAGCACATTTATGTCTAGCAGCAAATGATGCTCTTGCTCCTCTCTGTTTAAGTTTAACAGATAATCCAGTATCCCCGAATGACACTTTTTTTACATTACCTTTTTTAGATTTGACGTATACATAAAACTTTTTACTTCCTCCTCTTTTAGGTTTATTAAGTTGAACTTTTTTACCTCTATATTCTGCTTCTGATATATAATCTACAGATGCTTTTAAAAGAGAAAAACCATCATAATCAAAAGTTTCATTTTGAATATTTACTGCTTTTCTAAAATTTTCCATATTAATAGTAGCTCCTATAGATTCAACTAATTCTTTTACTAAATCAAAATCAATCATTTCATTGATAGAAGAAGCTTCATCTATTAAGTTAATATCTTCTATCATTTCATCTATCATTGCTCCTATTTCGAATAAAGGATCTTTACCTGAAGATATCATAGGTAAGTCTAAAGGTACTTTCATTCCATTATACTCACCGTACTCTCCAATATCAGTACTTTCTAAAAGATTGATATCTTGTTCGTTAAGTTGTATTTTACCGTCTCTATGCGCTTGTCTAGCATCATTAAATAACTTAATAAACTCTTCAGAGGAATAACGATAGACATTCTCTGATAATGTTAGACCATTGTCTAAATGGTACTGTAATGATGGTAGTCCTACTATTTCTTTTAATTGTATCATATTAATCCATTTCAGGGTGAAATAATAATTTTATAACCTTAGCTTCTTTAGCGACTGATTTACCATCTATCTCTACTTCTATAGGATATGGCTCGAACGTATCAGCCCAATATGCTATATCGTAACTTTTATCTTTATTATTAGTTACAAGTAAGCCTCGGTTATATTTATCTTCTTCTGCTTGAAGTACTATTTGTTTATCTATTGGTAAAATTAAATCACCCATTAATTTTATTTCTCCTTCATCATACCCTCCTTCATTATATCTATTTTCTTCTTTAGTTAATTCTGGTTTAGGTTCAATAAGAGCTAACACACTAGCTAGGGAAGTTGATTTACCGTTTGGAAAAGTTACTGACCAATCTGTACCGTCAGACTTTTTACCTTTATTTACTTTAACTTTTCTTCCTGCAACTTTATATTCTTCTCTTAATACATCTGGGTTATAATAAGAAGTATTATCATCATTAGAAAAGTTCATAGCATCTGCTATATCATCTAAAATATTTTCATCAGCAAGACTAAGAATTACTTTTGCAAACTCTTCTAACCCTATATTTTGAGCAAGCTTTTCTAGCTTTCTTCTTGCTACGTTTAGCTCTTCATTGAGAATTATATCACTTAGTTTCATCAAAAAAATCTTTTCGGTAAAATTTACCTAATATATTATCGTTAATATGAGCACTATGTTTATCTTCAAGCACTTCATTTATAAATAGGTGCTTTACCTCATAATAGGTTAGTAGTTTTTTATTAGGTACAAATTCTAAAATTCTTTTTTCCCAATTCTCTTGAGCATTATCTTTTTTAGAAAGAGCAACTACTTCTTTTTGAGAACCAAAATAGTCTTTCCAGTCTGATTCGGTTATCACTTTCTGTTTGAGAGGTACACGTCCTTTCATTCCCTGCTTGGCTCTTTCTTCTTTTAATGCTTGAAGTGCTCTTTTTCCTAATCTTTTATTGCGTTCAAAGAATAGAACTTTCTTACCTATATATCGAGTATCAGTAGGTTTATGTTTAACCTCATAGATAAACCCATAGGTTCCTTCTGGCATATCTGAAATATCAGTGATTAACCTCCCTTGGTACATCCAAGAAGGTCTTGTTGGCATATTATCCATATTTAGTTAGTCTTAGATTTTGCTTTTCAGCTCATCTATCTGCAACTGTTGCTGCTTAATAGCCTCTATTAATAACGCGACAATTTTTTCATAACGAACTGCTTTATATCCTGAATCTCTTTCTACTACTAATTCAGGTAAAACTTTTTCTATTTCTTGGGCAATTACTCCTACATCATGCCCTTTATGATCTGATTTGTCATTCCAATCAAATTCATAACCTCCTATAGCTTGAATTTTGTCTAATGGATTAAGAATAGGAGTTACATTATCTTTTAATTTTTCATCAGAAGAGTAAAATGCTGTAACGTCACCTACTACGTTAAGAGAACCTGAAACGAATCCTGTTCCTCCTACTACCATCGATCCTGAAGCATCTACTGAAAATGGTACAAAGTCATAAGTAGTTCCTGAATAATAATCTCCTCTTCCTGATACTATAGCAAATTTATCAGTAGTTGCATCATCTCGTAAACCAATAACTACATCACCTTGAGACCTACCTTCTAATAAAGTACCTCCATTACCCCCTATCAGGCCTATAATATCTGAATGAGCTGAAGCAGTATAATCTCCTAACAAGGTATTATCCATTGCTAAGGTAGTACCGTTCCAAGTAAGATCAACTGATGCGCTCAAACTACTTGAGGCAAATCCTGCTGTTACTACTCTATGAGGTGCAGGGAAATGAACAGTAGCCCCTGCATCACTACCACCTCCGCCGTACGAACCAGTAAAGTATAATCTACCGTCAGTAGTATTAATCATTACAGTTTTATAACCGGTATTAGAACTTTCTGTAGTTCCTTTACCGAATAAAATACTACCTGTAATATTTCCTGCTGTTTTTATATCACCTACTGCGGTAATAGTTGAGCTAGCGTCTATTGCTCCATTTATATCTATGGTGGTTGCTGTTAAGTCTATTTCACTACCTGCTGCTAATCCTAAAGTTCCATCAGCTACTGAGTAAACATATTCACCTCCATTGTCTCTAAATGCAACTTTACCTCCTCCTGCTACTACTACATCTGTTCCATCGAAAGTTAAATTTGCTTCTCCATTTATACTATCAGTACCGGTAGAAGTAATTACTCTATTATCTGTACCGTTTGTGTAAGTCTGTACTGGTAACCCGGTTAAATTAGAACCATCTCCGGTAAATGAACCAGTAAACGAACCAGTTAAATGAGTACCACTTACAGCTCCGTTATTTAAAAAGTTAGAACTTGATACATGAGTAGCTGCAACAATAGTACCTGTAGTTGTTGAAGGAGTTGTTCCTATACCTAAGCAGTGAGCTCTTAAATGGCTACTAAACGTTGAAGTACCTGTTCCGTTAACTTCTAATAATCCAGAAGAGGTAATACTACCTGTGATATCTAAATAACCTATATTGGTTAAGTCTCCAGTATTAGTTAAATTACCAGTATTAACTACATTACCTTGATTAGTTATTGAACCGGAGTTATTTATCGAACCGGAGTGCGTTATTGAACCTGTAGATTCAAAATTACCTACTTGAATAAAGTTTCCTGATTGAGTTACCGGTCCTAGTATATGTAAACTACCTGTAAACTCATGAGTATCATCTGTCGAATCTCCAAATTTATTAGATCCTGATTCATAAATAATAGATGAAGTTACAAACTCAGTATGGAATGTTTGTGCTTGTACAGATCCTCCTACAGTTAAATCTCCTGTAATATATCCTGAGCCTGTTACTTTTAAATGATTTTGATCATAATCAAATAAGAAGTTAGCAGATGAACTAAAGCGACATAATGATCCTGAATCTGCACTACCTGATTTAAACTGTACTTGATAGTTATTACCTGCTGCGTTATTAAAACTTAATACGGTACCTGTATCACCTGATGCAGTGGTAAATAAAATAAGTTCAGATGGAGTTACAGAAGAAGAGTAATAGAAGGATCTAAAGTTAGTATCCAACTCTGAATGCGTAAGCGCACTACCCTTTACTGATCTAATCGTTATTGCCATTATAATTTACTTTCTAAATCTTTAACTCTTTGTTCTAGTTCTTTTATACTTTCGATTAGTACAGGGACTATACCACTGTAGTTTACCGAAAGATAGTCATTATTATCTTTATAAACAACTTCTGGAATAGAATTTTCTATTTGTTGTGCAATGACTCCTAATTCTTTTCTATCTGGTGATTCTGTTCTATTAAAACTTACACCGTTGGAGCTTATAATTTTACCTAGTGCTCCTTCTATAGGTTTAATATTTTCTTTTAAACGTTCATCAGAATTTGATAGTACTGCTTGTGAAGCTCTTATACTACCTGAAACTTCTAAATTATACGTTAATGGTAAATCACTATCAGTAGTATTTACTCCTAGTGAAGAACCGCTCATAATTAATGCATTTGAAGATGTAACTGCGTTACTACCGGTATAAAATAAAATTTGTCTTGCATTACCAGCAGGTAGTCCTTTTACTAATGAAATAGTATGAGAAGATGCATTGATAGGAACGTTAGCACTTCCGGTATAATGTAACCTCAATAGAGTACCTCCTACATCGACCGAACTAGAGTAAAAGTATTGACCAAAATTTTGATCTAACTCTGTATAAGTAAGTGCGGTTCCTTTATTTGCTCTAAAAGTTATAGCCATTTTAAATATCTATTTTTACTTCAAAAGTCATATCAGCATGAGTTGACTTAGGTATTGGTTTATTTGTTTTCGCAACTGCTATCAATTCATCTGAGTCGTTATATAATCCTATAGTTGTTATATAAGGAGCAAATGAACTACCAGTAACATTACTACTTATAATGCCTTTTGAGCCTGTTACAGCGCTTGGATTGTATGTAAAATTCATTTCTGAATCTCTTACAATACAACTAACATTATATGTATAAATAGGTACGTTTGATTTCCATCGCAATTTATGTCTAGAATAAGTACTTACGTATCTAGCAACATCTTTATTTGTTATGATCGCCTGTCCTTGATTATAAATAATATCGCCTACTACTTTTTGAGGTTCTGTATATTTTAATTCAGATCATGAAAATATTAAAGCACCGTCTCCATTATCTATTATTTCTAATCTTTGCTGGTCTTGAGGTATATCTACATACTGACCTGGATCAGATGTCAGCGATTCAGTAACATACATATCAGCAGAAGAGCTTCCTAAAGTATGAATACTTTCAGAAACTATATATTCTTCTGTGATTAATGGTCCTGCTCCATACCAATAACCTATATCTTGTACATAATTATCTTCTCCTGAAAAATAATCTCCTGCATAACCTGATTGAACAAACCTATCTGCTGCTTCAGTTATAGGAGATAATTTAAAAGTACCCGGTTCAATATGTGTACCGTAAGTACCTCTAGGAAACGATATTACTGCTACTTCAGTTCCTAAATCTCTAGAACCGCTTAAAGTAACAGTAGACTGTAGGCTTAAATCAGCAGAACCAGAAAAAAGACCATCTCCTATACCGTCTCTATAATATAATTGATTGACACTATCGTAAACAAGTTTTTGGTATCTATTATTAAGGTAGTCTTTAGGGTAAGGGTACCCCGGTGTAGAGCCTGAAAAACCTCTTAATGTTTCAATATTATAACCAGTTACAGAAGTCCCATCGGCACTCCATTGCTTTTTAGCAACATAGTCAGAGACATATACGTCTTGTCTGTTTAATTTTTTGTAGGCGCTCATTCATTAATAATCAAGCTTAATCCTAATAAGAGCTTCTTTAGTAAAGTCTTTTAACAATGGTCTAGAAAGTTTAGCTACTGCTAATAAGTCGTTGTTGTCATTGAAAAGACCTACCTGAGTAATATACGATTGAGGTGTATCAATCATTACATTATGTCTTAACTCTCCTGATCCAGTTATTAATGAAGGATTAGTTGAATAATTAAACTCAGAATTCTTAACTCTTACAAATACGAAGTTAGACGAAATAGTTTCTTCTGACTGTACTCTAAAGTTAGCTCCTCTAGTAATAGCATTATAAAGTGTTCTATTATTACCTCCGTCAGCATTGGCATTTAAAGTTACTGGAAAATCTATTCCTAAACCTCCTCCAGTTGAACCAGTTGCAGCAGAGACTGCTTTATTGTTAATAAGTATAACACCAATATCTGGTAATAACTTACCGTACGAACCTGATTCAAAGCTGTAACCATTACTGTTTACTGTAGTGTATAAATCACCTAACGAACCTGAGCATAATTCAAACACTCTACCTGCATCATTAAAAGTAACAGTACTTACTGCTTTACTATCATCGGTTAGTCTTAAATTTCTTAATTTACCATCACTTCCTGAATATTCTAATATTAAATCTAAAGTACCTGGTAATAACTTTTCTTTAAATCTAGATCTATCGATAGCTAATGCCCAGAAGTTATCTGAGGCAACTCCACCGAAATTAAAACTAGCTTCTTCATCTCCTAATACTAAGCTTCTATACTGACCGTATATAGTTGAAGTAGGTGATGATTGACTTACTGAAGGATTAAAATCTACTCCTCCTCTTCCTAATCTATCTGCAAAAGCTATAGAAAACTGTGTTTTTGCTCCTGCTACGCTTGATTGTGTTTGGAATATATCGAAATAGTACTGGCCAGAGGCTCCACCTGTTTGAGTAGAAGATGTAAAAAATGAACTTAAAGTAGTCTTATCTCCTGACCAAATTGGTGATGTAACCGATTCCGCACTTATTACTATATCGTCTTGATCAAATCTTTTGAATGACATATCTTATATATTAATTTGTTTTAGTAATAGTTACTGGGATTGTTATTCTAGCTCCACTATCTCTACCTACTACTGTAATAGTTGTTTGTAGTTGTGTTCTATCTCCGAATAACGTATTTACAGATGTTGCAGTTAAGTTAATCGAAGTACCAATAACCGTCTTAGATACATTAGTACCTAAAGTAGTTACACTATTTAATCTTTCAGCTTCTTCTGTATTAACACCAACTCCATTAAACGAGTTTAATACTCTAACGTCAGCTATTACTGCTGTATATCCGCTTGATTCGAAAATCGAAGTAGCACCTAAATAATTTAATGTTTGAGGGGTTAAAGCTATCGAAGCTCCTTGTTTCAATGTAATTGAAGCAAAACCAATATCTAGTACTGGTAGTTTAGAAGTACCTCTTGGAAGAGTTACTAATTTATATTTTAATACTTGTGTTTCATCTGGAAATGCTTCTAATAAAGGTAAATTTTCTATAGCTTCACCATAGAGAGCAGATCCTGAAGGATGGGTGGGATTATAAAGAGTATAATCGATTTCATCATCAGAAAGTGCAAATTGAGTAATTTTAAAAGAACCATCACCACGTGCTAGTAGTTCTCTTCCTTTTTTAGTAAGGATAGCATCTACTGTGATTATTGAATTGTCTAAATATCCCATTTTAAGATCTGTTTATTATAAATATATACTTATTCAGTTTTAATGTATTTCTTGTTAAGGTGTTGTCGAACTTATTGCAATACCTCTATCATTAGTTACAAATATCTCACCTGATTCCTCTATAAACACTTTTTGTGAAGTAATACGCGTTAACCTGCCTTCTATTTCTTCGTATAGAATACTACCTGAAATAGTACTTGCTCTACCATAAATAGATTTCAAATTAGGTATTTGATTACTCCCACTTATATATTCAGTACCACTGGGTACCAGGGAGGTCGGTGTTCTATCTACTCTAAAATAAATAGATTGAGGATCTTTTTCCATTGAACCAGTCAATAGAAGATCTGCTCCAGCGATACGGTTATCGTCTGCACCTAAAGGGTGTATACTTCCTTTTGTAAATCTTACTGCAATAGCAGGATCATCATAAGGTGAGCTTCCACTATTTTCAGTTACCCCATCATATCTTGCATTCACTAAACCACTATCTGTATAATTACTATGCTGTAATTCTGCTTGTTCTGCTGTTCCGGCAACAATAGCAGTTAAATTAGAAGGTACAAACTGGCTATCGTTTCTATCTACTCTACTTTTAAATTTATTTCTTCTACTAGTTTCTGAGTTGTTCATTAGAGGATTAAAGTCACTAGTATTAAAATTAGAACCTAGGAAAGGAAAAAAGATAAACTCTGAACCGTTCCATATAGGGTTAGAATTAATGTCTTCTGTTGTAGGTAGTTTGTCTATAGCTATCTGGCTTAACCTAAAAAATGTATACCCAGATTTTACCTGTCTTGCAGTCACTTTAGAAGTTACTTGACTACCAGATACATCGAATGTAAACTTATTAACTTGTTTTAATGCTTCAGTTATATCAACTCCGGACTTAGATCTATTAGGTAAAGTTAAGCCTTGTATATAAAAAGGAGCTACAGGAGTATCATCTATTCCAGGATTTACTACTGAGCTACTATATAATAGACCGGCCTGACCTGAACCGTAAGTTGCTGCTGGGTTTATTGCTATAAATTCTTGTTCTGTCATTATACAAAGTTAGCGAAGAATGATTGAGTGTTATAATATTCTTCTGTATTACTATAAATAGTTAAAGTACTTGAGCTTACACCTAGGGCAACACTACTGCTTACTTTTATGCCTCCACTACCAGAATTAGCAGTATGGTACCAGCCTTCAAATGTATTAGGGTAAATTGCTGTTGCTTCTACAACTCCGAATTCTACTGTATTAAAGTCTATAATTTGATCAAATGAACTAGTAGCAGATATTGCAGTTGGGAATGTAGCTTTAACAGTTCCCTTAGTAACATTACTGCTTGATATTCTAAATACGTTACCTAGTATAGTTGCGCTTAATACTATATCACAAGCAGGTGGAGTTGGAAGAGAGGCGTTAAATATTTTTAAATCAAAAGTAATAAATGGTTGAGATTGATCTCTAAAAGGGTTTAGTCCTTGAAGATCACCATCACTTACTACCCTACCAGATCCGCTAAATTCTCCGGTAAATCTAGGAGCTTCATCAGTTACATTACGAGTTATTTTACCTATAGGTGATAGGTATGAAGCACTATAGTTAGTGGTATATGATTGACTAGCTGCATAAGGAAATATACCTCCATCTGAGCCTGTTTCTGCTATCATATTTAAAGAAGCAGTATACATTTTATTTTCAAATGATACTTCTACTTGTTTTGCTTTACTTCTATTAAGTATATGTGGGCTTACTATTATACCTGTCTTAACGTTAGATCTAGCAGGAACAAAGTCTTTTATCATTCTAAATAGAGAAGTATCAAAAAACTTAACTAATCTTATAAAAGCAAAAGGATCTCTTGTATTATATAAATGGTTACCTGTATTAAGAGCTATATACTCTTGCCAAGTAAAATCAGCATCTTCCCATTTCACGTCTATGTCTTCCCAGTGAATTGGTTTAGTAGCTATTTCGTCACCTAAAGCATTAAAATCGTCATATGAACTACTGTAAGCTAATCCAGGATCTCCTATATATTGATCAATATCAAAACTACTACTCAGTTTACTTTTTAACCATTTATTAGTAGGTTCAGAAATATCGAATCCTACAAATACTCTATGAATATCATCTGTATATGCTTTATCACCTTTATTAATAGATGCATAAGTAGATAGAGTACTTCCTGTTACTAAACTACCGGTATTATCTAGCCTTATCTTTCCTATAGACGAAGTTATGTCGTTGTAAGGTCCTATAAATTTTTCACTATCAAGCTTTTGGCCTCCTTCTACTTTAATTTTAAGTATTTCTTCTGGTATACCAAAACAGTTGATCAAAGCTCTTAATCCTCTTTGAGTACCTTTAGTTTTAGTTAAGTAAGGTATGTTATGGTATATTCTTTTATATATTTCTTTTTGGTAATTATCTCTAGGCATTGGTTGCAGATGTGCATTATCTGAACCTGAAGTAGCTATAGAATGAGAAGTAATCAGTTCACTACCTGAAGCATATCCTTCACCTATATACTGTGAAAATAGATTTTCTAAACTAGCTGGAGATTCATACAGATTTATACCAAAACTTTCAATA
>Ga0160422_10000599_pt1 | contig 22120 bp, 20 predicted proteins | sample Fk160mmetaG_FD_108192 | JGI IMG/M metagenome (GOLD analysis project Ga0160422, IMG submission 108192) | Marine microbial communities from the Central Pacific Ocean - Fk160115 60m metaG | ecosystem: Environmental > Aquatic > Marine > Oceanic > Photic zone | place: The Central Pacific Ocean...
GGTCGGAAAAGCAATCGGAAGGACAAAAATGGCGCCATCGATCAGTCCTGGAAAAACCGTTGAGGGACTCATCGGCGGACTTGCGGCTTCCTCAGGCTTGGGAGCCTTGTTGCCTTGGCTTGCAATTAACCATTTTCCAAATCTGGTGGATTTTGGAACCTGGTCCTTCAGTACCGGGCAAGGTGCGGTTTGGGGTTTGCTCATCGCAGTCGCTGCGGTGATTGGAGATCTGATTGCCTCGGTTCTCAAACGCTTGGCGGGAATGAAAGATTCGGGTGGAGCCATTCCAGGAATCGGCGGTTTGCTGGATTTGACCGACAGTTTGATACTGGCTGCCCCTACCGGTTACTTTGTGCTTATGATTCTTAGCCCGTGAGCAAGCCGAAAAAATGCATCCTCTTGGGAGCAACCGGTTCAATCGGTGAAAGTAGCCTGAGGGTCATTCGCAAACACCCCGACAAACTCCAGTTGTTCGGAGCTTCCGGTCATTCTCAGGCTGACAAACTGATTTCCATTGCCCAAGAATTCAAGGTTGCCAACCTCCATCTTTCCCGTTCACCGGACGCCCTTGGATCCCCTTCGCTCGAAACCCCAATCAACTTTGGAGGAAATGGTCTGGAGGAACTGGCCGCCCATCCTGAGGCAGACCTTGTAGTCATCGCCATTGTGGGAACCGCAGCCCTGCGCCCGACCTTGGCGGCTTTGGAAGCGGGAACGGACGTCGTGCTTGCCAACAAGGAATCTCTTGTCTTGGGAGGACGCATCGTCACCGAAACCGCAAGACGAACCGGAGCTCGAATCATTCCCGCAGACAGCGAACACAATGCTGTCTTTCAGTGCCTGCAGGGGCAAAACGAAAAGTCCCTCGATTCAATCGTTCTTACCGCGTCAGGGGGCGCTTTCCGGGATCTGCCCATCGAAAGGCTGAAGGAGGTGACTCCGGAACAGGCTCTGCAGCACCCCAACTGGAAGATGGGGCCAAAGGTAACCATTGATTCGGCAACCATGGCGAACAAAGGTTTGGAACTCATTGAAGCCCATTGGCTTTTTGATCTGCCAAGCGATAAGCTCGAGGTTGTGATTCATCCGCCAAGCATCGTTCACTCGGTCGTTCGCTTCGTGGATGGTTGTTGCTTCGCTCAAATGAGTCCACCCTCCATGACCTTTGCCCTGCAAAATGCCCTTTTGTATCCGGAAAGATGCTCGGGAGTTGAATCCTCCCTCGATTTCTCCAAAGCCATGGACCTTTCCTTCGCCCCGCCCAACCTCAAACGCTACCCTTGCCTCAAGTTGGCAAGAGATGCCTTGACTCAAGGAGGTTCGGCGCCACTTGCCTTCAATGCCAGCAATGAGATAGCAGTGGATGCATTCCGACTTAATCGAATTGGCTTTCTTGAGATTTCCGACATAATAGAGCACACTTTGAATAAGATGTCCCACGCACAACCGAATTCTTTGGATGAATTGCTCGCCACCGACTCATACGCACGAAGGCTTTCCAGCGATCGCGTGGATGCTTTAGGCAAATAATTCCATTTCGCATGTCCTTCCTCTACGATTTCGCCTTTCTGTCCGTTGCCTTGTTTGCGCTTGGTTTCACAATATTCATTCATGAACTCGGACATTTTCTGGCGGCTCGCAACCGGGGTCTGGTGATTAAGAAATTCTCCATTGGATTTGGGCCTAAGCTCTTCGGTTGGACTCGCAGGGGAGTGGAATATCGACTTTCGGCCATTCCTTTCGGTGGCTATGTGGCTCTGCCCCAACTTGCCGACATGGGACGAATTGAGGGTTCGGAAGAAAAAGATCCGGAGAATCCCCATACCGATTCTTGGGAAGACGAGGATGAAGAGAACGAAACCGAAGAGGAAATCTTACCCAAAATCGGCTATGCGGACAAAATGATCGTTTCGGTTATGGGAGCGGTTTTCAACTTTCTGCTTGCCTTCATACTCGCTGGGTTTCTTTCGGTTTTCGGGTATGACGTACCTGATTCGCAATTAACCACTAAAATCGGTTATGTGGCGGACACGGTTGAGAGATGGAATCCTCTGATCGACGATGGGGAGGAAGTAAAGGGCCCAGCGCACAAAGCCGGATTAAAACCGGGTGATGAGATTCTTGAAATCGACGGAGCCTCCGTGGAAAACTTCATGGATATTCAAAACCGTATCATCACCGGCACACTTCAAACTGCACAGGGACGACGCTTAGTCAAAATGACCGTTTTGCGAAATGGTAAGGAAATGAAATTCGACGTCATTCCCGAAGTTTCCGGACCCGAAGAAATGCGAGTCATCGGCATTGGACCGAAAGAAACTTTTTTCATTAATGAGTTGTCTCCCGGCATGCCAGCCATCCAAGCCGGATTGGAAACCGGCGACCAACCGATTTCGATAAATGGCAAACCCATCCTATCGTTTCTTCAACTCGTCGATTTTCTTCAAGAGAACGATCATAACCAATCGATTGCCTTCACGGTGCGAAAAGGAGGCGAGAGTGGCTCCGAAGAGACCTATTCGCTGACTCCCGTTGAAAGAAAGATGTCCGTCGGTTCACAGTTAGTAACTAGAAAAATCATCGGGTTTCGCCCCAAAGGCAAAACCGTTACGACTTACCCAAACCCCTTCACCCTGATCATCCGCCGCGTCAAGGACATGTACCTTACCCTCTCCGGTCTGGTCAGTCCAAGGTCTGACGTAAAACTGAGAAACATGAGTGGTCCGGTCGGTATCGTCAATCACTTGAGTATTTTCGCAAAGATCGGATTTAAGAAACTCCTTTGGTTCGTGGTCTTCATTAACGTTAATCTTGCCATCCTTAATTTACTGCCGATTCCTGTTCTTGATGGTGGACATATGTTCTTCGCTACCATTGAGAAGCTCAGAGGTCGTCCGCTTCCTCTTGCGTTTTTGGAAAGAGCTCAGATGCTCTTTGTGGTTTTGCTCTTTTCATTCATGCTTTACGTCACCTTCTTCGACGTGCAGCGCATTTTCCCTTAGAAAGGGGAGTTACATGTCGTCGCCGTACTGCGACTCCCGGATTCAACCGATACGCAGAGCCACGCGTGAAGTGGCCGTCGGAAGTGTGGTTCTGGGAGGAAATCATCCGGTTCGCATCCAGTCGATGACCACTACCAATACACTTGACTTGGATGCAACGGTGAAGCAAACCCTGGATTTGGCTGAGGCAGGTTGTGAAATTGTTCGGATTACCGCTCCCAACGCTCAATCCGCCGAATCGCTCGGCCAGATTGCCAAGCGAGTTCGTGCGGCAAAAGTCGAAGTCCCCTTAGTGGCGGATATACACTTCATGCCCTCCGCCGCTATGGAAGCGGTTAAACACGTCGAGAAAGTAAGGGTGAACCCGGGAAACTATGCCGACCACAAGAAGTTTCAGGTCCGGGAATACACCGACTTGCAATACGAAGAGGAGCTCGAACGACTTCATTGCGAATTTTCCCCCCTTGTTCTTCGTTGCAAGGAACTCGGTCGTTCGATGCGCATAGGCACCAATCATGGTTCTCTTTCAGACCGAATCATGAACCGTTTTGGCGATACGCCAAGAGGTATGGCCGAATCCGCTCTCGAATTCGTCAGGATCGCTCAAGGCCACAACTATCATCAACTCGTGCTCTCGATGAAAGCGAGTAATCCAAAGGTCATGATTGAAGCCTATCGACTGGTCGTTTCCATGATGAATGAAGAAGGCATGGACTACCCGCTTCATCTAGGCGTGACCGAAGCGGGAGACGGAGAGGACGCCCGCATTAAGAGCGCCATCGGTATCGGTTCCCTTTTACTGGATGGACTCGGTGATACCGTTCGCGTATCTCTCACCGAGGATCCGATCGCGGAAATTCCAGTGGCGCGGGACTTGGCTCGTCGGGCGGCATTCTGGTGGGAAAGTCCGATCAATCGAGAAGATTCCATGGAGCTCGCGGAGGGAATCGATCCTTATCGTTTTGAAAGAAGGCAAACGCGCTCCATCGAATTGGGCAAGCCTCGTCTGTCCCTCGGCGGCAACGCGCCGCCTGCGGTGATCGCTCGGAGCAATCATTGCTTGAAAGATGCCGCGGCAATCATCCAAGAAGTGGCTAAGGTTCAAACCAAGTCCAGGGACGCGCCCATGGAAGGGTTGCTCGTTTCCATCCATAGTTCATCGGATTTCACTCATCTTCAGACTCTTGCCGATAGCCTTTGGGGCGCAGTTTCCTTTCTTGTGGTGGAAGATCATCGAGTCTCTGATGATCAAATTCCAGCCATCCAAGGCATGCTTCCGATTTTTTGGCTCGCTCCAAGTGAATTTTCGGACGAAGCGGAACTGGCTCGCTTCCTTGCCTATTGTGACCAAGCAAACCTGCGCCCCATCGTCTCTCTACCTCCTGGTCCAGTCTCTTCAGGAGTATCCGCTTTGCTCGAGTGTTCCTCCAAGCCTCCGGTTTTAACCTTGGGGGATTCCGGATCGAGCAACGCAGTCGCAGCATATCGCATCCTTGCCGCCTCCCTAAATGATGCAAACGTCGATCTGCCTATATGGATTCGAAACCGTGATCAGGATCGGCTCTTCCCAAAAGACAATCTTTTTTCGGGACGGCTGCTTGATTCCGCCGTTTTAAGTGGCTCACTCCTCTGTGATGGTCTTGGAGATATGATTTCAGTGGAAAATCTTGATACGATGGACCTAAATAGAGGCTTGGCCTACAACCTCCTGCAAGGAGCTCGAGCAAGAATCACAAAAGCCGAATTCGTTGCCTGTCCGAGTTGTGGTCGCACTCTCTTCGATCTGCAGAGCACCACTCAAAAAGTAAAGCAAGCAACAGCTCATCTCAAAGGAGTGACTATTGCGGTTATGGGATGTATCGTAAACGGACCAGGAGAAATGGCTGATGCCGATTTCGGTTACGTCGGTTCAGGTCCTGGCAAAATCAATCTCTACGTAGGTAAGCAACGGGTCCAATCATCCATTCCGGAAGACGAAGCGGTTGACCGATTGATCAATCTGATACAAGAAGAAGGGAAATGGATCGATCCGTAAGCAACCGAACTCCCAATCTTTCAAAGGCCGACCCTGCCCTTCAGGATCGGATTCTCGCAGGGCACGTCGCCATTCTTGGCCAAGTCGAATATTTTCGAAATAATTTCGGAACCGCGCAAAGCCGATGGAAAGCCGATGGCACTCGGGTAACCGAAGTGGACGAGAACATATCCGAATTGCTTTTTGAGACTCTGGCACAGGATTTCCCTCAAGACGATTTCTGCTCAGAGGAATCGGCTCATACCCCCGAACCGGTTTCTCTCCATGCGGAATTCGCGTGGGTTCTGGATCCCGTTGACGGCACTAACAATTACGCCGTGGGAGTCCCCGAATGCGGGATTTCTCTTGGACTCCTAAGACATGGGATGCCGGTTTACGGTTTCATCTATGATTACGGACGAGACAACCTCCTGCAGGGAGGCCGGAACTTTGGTTCCATAGAAGGTGCCTCCGAGGTTCGATCGAGCTCCGAATTAGTCAATGAGAAGCTCACTTTCTGCATGCACTTCCCCATTCCCAAGGAGGAACTGGAAGCTCTTAGCGAGGCTCTGCAGACCTGGCGGATTCGCTGTCCAGGATCGGCTGCCGTAGGGTTGGCAAACGTAGCGACGGGACGTTTGGACGGTTGCTTGGAATACCGTTCGAAACCATGGGATTGCGCCGCGGGCTACCCGATCTGCGAAGGTTCCGGAGCCAGCTTTCATTTTCTAAGGGAACCCGTTTTTCCTCTTAAAAAATTCAGTCCTTCGATGGGTCCCTGCCCCTTTCGCGTCGGCTCCGATCTTTTTCATCGCGAAGTCCTTGCAGCACTTGGACAACGAAGGGCGAACGGTCTCAAATCCACTTGACGAAGTCGGGGGAATCGGATTAGTTGAATCTCTTGGACGCGGGCATAGTTTAGGGGTAAAACCCCAGCCTTCCAAGCTGGTGTCCTCGGTTCGATTCCGAGTGCCCGCACCATTTCATACTCACCCTTCCAAAATATATTTGGATAAATCTTGCCGATCTTTTCTTTGTCGCTTGATCAGGTCGGAAGATAAAGGGTAATCTGTGAATAATGAATACATTCGTTTGTCGTGCGCTACTGACTCCTCTTATGCTTTCACTTTGCTCGGCGCAAAGTAATTTCAAAGGCACTTTCGTTGACCCGGATGATCCTTCCCTTCCCATTGATTTCAAATACCAGGGTGAATACCTTGGCACTGGCATTGGCTGTCAAGCCATCGCATTAGGCAAGGGAGCCTTCCAACTTGTCCTTTATCCAGGAGGGTTGCCGGGAGCCGGTTGGGATGGAAAGGGTAAAAGTTTGATTAGCGGCAAGCTCATTCAGAATGGAGTCGTCTTGGAACCATCGGTCGGACCGAGGAAATACCTCCATTCCGAAGCGGAAACCTTTTCCCCTACCCGAAAAGTACCACCGGTCGGTCACATTCCCTATTCGGGAAGTATCGATGGTGAGGTATTGACATTATTGGGTGCAAATTCAAAAAAACTGCAACTTAAGAAAACGGTTCGTAAGAGCCCGACTCTTGGACTCGAACCACCCGAGGAAGCAATCGTACTTTTTGACGGCAGCAATAAGGAGGAATGGGATGGAGGCAGGCTTGATGCGAAAACAAGGTTCCTCAACACGGATGGAAAAGACATACGCAGCAAAAGAAAATTCAACGACTACCTCCTGCACTTGGAGTTCATGCTTCCCTTCCGGCCTCTTGCCCGAGGGCAAGGTCGTGGGAACAGCGGTTTGTACCATGTGGATATGTATGAGAACCAAATCCTGGACTCCTTTGGCTCCGATGGCATCCATAACGAGTGCGGTGGCATTTATTCGATCAAAGACTCCGCCGTCAACGCCTGCTTTCCCCCTCTTACCTGGCAGACCTATGACGTCGAATTCACCAATGCAAAGTCTCATGACGGTAAAAAGATTAAGGATGCAAGAATAACCGTAAGGCTGAATGGGATTCTTATTCACGAAAACTTTGATATACCTAGAAAAACGGGTGGCGCACGGTCGGACGCCGAAGGAACTTCCGGCCCGATCAAATTGCAAGGGCATGGAAATCCCCTCCAGTTCAGAAACATCTGGATCATCGAAAAATAATAAAGGCTCCTTTTTCTTAGGGCTTCAAGCCCTCCCCAACTCTCAAAACACAATTTGTTTGCTTTTACGCAAAACCTTGTTTAGTGTATATATGTTACTGCACTATAAAAATCCTAATGAATTCGTTATCTAGCAAAAACCGAAAAAAACCCTATAAAATTGGGGATTTGGTGATTGAGAAGGCAGTTACTGGTTCAAAGCGTAGAATCGGTGAAATCGTTTTTATTCGCGGTGGAAGTAGGCAAAGAATGGACTTGTTGCAACTCAGCAGACATGACCTTTCTCCTCTTTCCAGAAACGATTTGCGAGGACCTCGATTCTTTAGTTTGAAGGAGGACCAATGCAAAAGGCTAAACCTTAGAAGGTATCAGAAGAAAAGGACTTTTGAACTTGGTGATTGCATCCGACACACTCAGGATGGCAGGATCAGGTTCGGAAGAATCATCGGTTTTCTTCACCCGGACGGCCTTTACACCGAATCCTATGAGAAAGGCTATAACGGCAAGGACTTTCTCGAATGCGTGGAAATTTCAGGAAAGGCAGGTTTGCCCAGAAAAGTTAATTCCGAAGGTCACCCAAAAACTTTTGCGGTTCACTATGAAAAAGTCAAATTATGCGAAATTTTGCCGATGGACAATAAAGGTGGCATACGAATCAAGGATTATTGGGAACTCAGAGCGGGAACTTGATTTTCTTGCAAAGATCTTATCCAAAAAAAAGTGCGCGCCAAAACTTGACGCGCACCCCATGGTTGCTAACCCATGAAACCCTTTCCTCGTGAACCAACTTGCATAAGTAATGCCAATTTTCCCAAAGAAGAAAAAAAGTCGGTTTTTAATCAGCTTGAATGATCGAAAATGAATTTGGGGACAGATTCCCTTAGGGACTCTGTCCTTATCGCACAGCAACTTAGTCCCTGCCTTCTACCAATTGTTCAAAAGATCGACCCAATATTTATCCAAAGACTCCTCATCGGGAAATGATTTGACTATCGAAGCATTCGGACTTTGCGAATCATGATAGTGAAAGATTATCTTATTCTCAGCTTGGTTTTTCTTAAAAAGATAAACTTGATCCTTATTCACACAAATGGGATTCCCCTTCTCATCCGCACCCGCTTTAATTACACCCAGGGTAGCTTCCGATTTATTGAAGAAAGCACCCATGGAAAAGCTTCCGATTACCAACAACGCCAATCCTACTATCATATTCTTTTTCATAATTCCCATTTTTTCCGTTATTAAAGGTTAAAACTATCTCTTACTCCATAATTGCAGGAAAGCGCAAAACCAATCGATCATTTTGTTCGACAAAGACCGAAAGGAGCAATGACTTGTTCTTGCCTATTCAAAGAGAGCGTTCAGCTTGTTCTTCATAAACCCGACGATCCTCCAAGACTATCATTTAGAAACCGGACATATAAGTACAAATGATTTCCGGACATTGATTTCATGGTTGAAAAATGACTCCGATAGAATCCTTTGGTCGGGAAAAACCTTTGAAATGGGGCTTTCCACGTCTATTTTCCTCCAGCATCAAAAGAGAAAGGATCTTTGGGCCTTTAGCCTGCGAAATAAGTACAACGATCTTTGCGGTTACGCTGAACTCGTAAAAAGAACCAATCTTCAGTTCAATCTCTGCCGAGTTATCGTAAAACCCACTCTTCGAAGGAAAGGCTTGGGTAAGTTTCTTTGTCGAGAAGTGATGAGATACGCCAAAAAGCAAATGGGATGCGCACGGATGATCCTGAATACTTTGGAAAATAATTCTTCCGCCCGCTCATGCTACCGATCTCTGGGATTTGAAACACTTGAGGTCAAAAGTAATTCCAGAAAATTCGAAGACCAATGGGGAAAATTGATCATCATGGGCATCATCCTGCCCAGTCAGTCTAAAAGAAAAAATTAACCTTTGGTTGAATCTTTGCTCGAGATTCATTATCAATCTAAGACCATATGCAAAAGTCACACCACGTTACCCCACCTAGGCAGGCTTGGATCCTGCTTGCCGCAGTCATAGTGATTGGTGTCTCGAGACACATTCCCCTGTCTCATCCATCTCTGTATAATTTTTCGCCGGTTTTAGCCATTTTCCTTGTTTCAGGCGCGTTTTTAAAAGGAAAAAGCTCCTGGCTTGTCCCCATGACCGTGGTTCTCCTCTCCGACATGCTGATTAACCCAACTTACGGAGCAAGCCTACTCGAACCCTTCATGATCGTGTCGCTTTTGAGTTATGGGATCATCTTTTTCATGGGCAAGAAAGCCGGTTCGAAAACTGGTATCATAAGATTTTCCTGTGGCTACGGTATCTTATCCGCTCTTCTTTTCCATTCCCTGAGCTGTTCCTTCGCGTGGTGGACAAACCCTTTCTACGCCAAAAATCTCACTGGCTTGATTCAAGCCCTCACCTTGGGAGAACCTGGATACGCTCCTGCTTATCTTTTTTTGAGAAACTCAATTTTGAGCAGTATCTTCTTCAGCGTTTTGTTCCATTGGGTAGCAACTTACGAATTGAAAAAGTTCAAGAGCGAAGAATCGAAGCGGTTGCGTACAAAATCAGCTGCAATCTAGGATCTACTGGAATCAAAACTCACGCTGCCTGACCGCTTCGAAAAGGCAGACCCCAGTGGCTACGGAAACATTCAGGCAATCGACTTCCCCAAACATGGGAACACTCACCAGCTGATCACATTGACTGGCAGTCAGCCTACGAATCCCAGTACCTTCGGCTCCAACCACCAAACCCAAAGCGCCTGTAAGTTCAGTCTCATAAAGCGTATGCTTGGCTTGATCGCTCGTTCCAACCAAAAAAACGGAACGTTCCTTGAGCAAACCCATGAATCGGGCAAGGTTACCCACTCTCGCGAGCGGTAGAGCTTCCGCCGCGCCAGCGGCAACGTGCCGTACCACCTCGGTCAGACCGGCAGAACGATCGGAGGGCATAATCACAAGGTTTACTCCAGCAGCATCGGCAGATCGCAAGCATGCCCCAAAATTACGGGGGTCCTGAACCTGATCGAGGATCAGAAGAAATGGGTCTACCTTCAAAGAATCAAGAAGGCTCAAGGCCTCGTCCTCATTGAGAGTAGAGATTCCCGCTAAAGTATCCCCGTGAGTCTTTCTTCCCAAGGATTTGGAAAAGCGTCTTCCCATCAGCCCGACCTAAACAAAGCGTGAGATTTGGCTAATCATGAAAATCAGCCCCTTGCCCAGTTGCCTTAACGTAACCTGAGCGTATGCAGAAATCTCCAAATCTCTCACCTTCGGAACGGTTGCCAGCAAAGTCCTGCAAAACAGGTTTCAGCTCGGCAACAATCTCTTCGTGTGTGATTGCCTGACGGTAGAGCTTGTTCAACCGCATTCCATCAAGACCTGCTCCCAAATAGAGATTGTACTTACCCGGGGCCTTACCCACCAAACCAATTTCACCAAGGTATGGTCGCCCGCAACCATTGGGGCATCCGGTAGAACGAATTGCTATGGATTCATCCTTCAGGCCGAATTCGTCCAACATTTCATCAAGCTCATCTACCAAATCCGGCAAATATCTTTCACTCTCAGCCATAGCCAAGCTGCAAGTTGGAAGAGCCGTGCAGGATATGGAGTTCAGGCGTAACCCGGAAAGTTGATCCGGCAAACTTACTCCACCCTCCCTGAGAAATGCATCAACCTTTTCCTTATCCTCCGGAGAAACCCTGGCGATCACAAGATTTTGGTTTGCGGTCAAACGAAATTCACAATCAATTTCCGAGGCAATCCTTCGAATTGCCTTCCTGGCATTGACGCCATCGAGATCTTTCAAGCGACCGCCTTGAACAAAAAGCCCAAATGCCCAAAGGCCATCCATGTCCTCATTCCAACCATAGCGGTCGGTGGTCGAATCGAAGGAAAACTCACGGGGAGCCTCGAGCCTCCATCCAAGCCGGTCATTGAGTTCCTGCTTAAACCATTCAACCCCACGATCTTCGATGGTATATTTTAGGCGGGCATGCCTTCGATCCGCTCGGTCACCATAATCTCGTTGAATCTTGACCACTTCTTCCGACACCTGAACCGCTTTTTCGGGGGGGCAAAATCCGATTACGTCGGCCAGACGAGGAAAGGTGGTTGTCTTACCATGTGTCATACCAAGACCTCCTCCGACCAAAACGTTATATCCAATGATTTTGGTACCATCGGGGATTCCCACAAAACCCAAGCAATTTGAAAACACGTCAACGTCGTTTCTCGGAGGAAGGGCCACTGCAATCTTAAACTTTCGGGGGAGGTAAGTCTTTCCGTAAATGGGTTCCTCAACCTGCTCGCCGACGGAAATCTTTTCTTCATCGAGCCAAATTTCAGCGTAGGCTGAAGTTTGAGGCGTCAAGTGGTCATGAATTCGTTGAGCTAAGTCCAAAGCCTGTCCATGCAGTTGGGACTCAAAGGGATTTGAGGGGCTCATAACGTTTCGATTCACGTCACCGCATGCAGCAAGAGTATCCAACAAAGTATCATTGATCTCCTTCATGGTTTGCTTGAGGTTTCGCTTCAAAACACCATACAGTTGAAAAGCCTGACGAGTCGTCAACTTAAGTTCTCCGTTGCCGAACTTGTCCGCAAGGTCATCAATGCCGAGCCATTGCTTGGGGGTGCATACTCCGCCAGGAACGCGAACCCGAATCATAAAGGAAAAAGCCTTTTCCTTTCGCTCCTTGAGAAGTTCCCTTCTCTTATCGCGGTCATCTTGCAAGTAAGTTCCGTGGAATTTGGTCAATTGGGCATCAATAGCCGAGATCGAACCCGTTGAATCGTCCGCAAGGCCTTCCGCAATCGTTCCACGCAAAAAGTTGCTTTCTACTTTGATTCCTTCGTTCTTGGAAAGTTTCTTGGGGGGTTCGTTGTTATTGGACATTAGGATAGGTGGAGATATTTAAATGGAATACGAGTAAACAGGCTGAGCATCACTCTCAGCATCCTGAATCAACTGCCTAAGATGAGACAAACCCGATCCTTCTTCGATATGTTTCATGCATTCTTCGCCATTTTTAGCGGCCCTTAGCGCGTGAACGTAGGGAAGAATCATTTCCCTCATGACGTCCGAACGATTCATATGAGCGGGAAACTTTTCGACAAGTTCGTCGAGCAATTCCAAATCATCCTTCTTCATTACGAAAGTAATAACTTTGGAAGGCCCGGACCCAGCATGACTGGGGATAGGGTATGCTTGCTGGATTGCCATAGAATAACCATATTATACCATATTATGAAAACAGGCAAACCAAATGAAGCATTTCGGCGAAGGAAGGAGATTCTTGGTTGGATCTAGACGAACCGTACTTAGCTGCTTGTCGCCGGGGACTCTTCCAGACCTAAGGATGGACGGAAGGATAGAACTTGGTCAAGGTTCGGCCAAAGACCTTGAGGGTCGATCAAGCAAGCATATGCGATCATCGAAGCATTGTCGCCCGTATGACGCATCTCCGCAGGAAGAAATCGCATTCCGTTCCGAGAGCACAGGTTTTCAATCGAATGCCTAAGACTTTGATTGTTCGCCACACCTCCGGACAAGCCAATGCTCTTGAATCTCTTAGATTCCGTAGCTTGCTGAGTTTTTCTTAGAATCTGATGAATGGCAGCCGATTGGTAGGAGGCGCACAAATCAGCGAAAGACGTCTCGACTTGGGCAGCATTCATTTTCCGTAAGGTATAAAGCAAACTTGTCTTCAAACCTGAAAAACTGAATTTCATGGATTTTTTTTCAGGGAAAGCCCTTGGGAAAGGATAGGCGTTCGGGTTACCTCCCATGGCCCGCCTTTCCAATTCTGCGCCTCCCGGATAAGCAATTCCCAAAAGCTTCGCGCCCTTGTCCAAAGCTTCTCCTACGGCGTCATCCACGGTTCTTGCCAGGATCCGAAGCTTTCTCTTTGCATCCAACTCAAAGAGAAGCGTGTTGCCTCCCGAAACCAAGAGCCCCAAGTGGGGAAGAAGCTCTGACCATTCCCGGTCCGTTGGAATGCCAAGAGGCATAAATGCAGAAAATGCATGACCCCGAAGATGGTTCACTCCGAAAACCGGTTTACCCCAAAGCAGACCAAGACTCTTGGCTATGGAAATCCCCATTCCCAGGCAACCGACAAGCCCTGGACCGCAAGTTACCGAAATCCGAGACACGCACTCTGACAACGTCCCATTCGGGTCGGCCAATTTTAGTAAGGGATAAAAATTTCTTAGATGTTCTCCTACCGCCAAGTCCGGCACCACTCCTCCATATTCGGCGTGCTGAGCAACTTGGCTATGAACCCATTCTCCAATGATAGTCCCATCTTCCTCAAGAAGGGAGAGAGCGGATTCGTCACATGAGCTCTCCAAACCAAGAATCATTCCAAGGGAGTCCTCGCATTTGGTTTTCCGAGTATTCCAAGAATCCGATCGTAAGCCTTCTCGAGTTGTCGATCCACGATAGGGCTGAAACCAAAGAGTTTCTCGAATTCCGCGCTATCCAAATTTCTTTTTCCAAACCTTTGGATTCGCAATTTGGTCTCATTGTCCTCGTCACAAGAAACAAAGAAATCAGGCTCCAGACCTTCCTCATGAATGGTGGAACCGTCCGGCAGGAAATACATCGCAGTGGTTAAGCGCAAACCCGAGTTGTCGCTCAATGGAAAGATCGTTTGAACGGACCCTTTTCCGAAACTCTTTTCCCCAATCAACTCCGCTCCCCTTAGAACCGACAAGGCGCCAGCTACGATCTCCGAAGCGCTTGCGCTTCCTTCGTTTATCAAAACCACCACCAAAAGATCCTGAAACTCGCCATTGGAAGAAGCTCTGAACTCTCGAAGGTCAAAATCTTCCCTTCCGCGAATGGAAACGATCACCTCGCCAGCAGGAACAAAGATTTCCGCAACTTCGACCGCCGATGAAAGCAAGCCACCCGAATTGTCCCTCAAGTCCAAAATCATTCTCTTCATCCCATCGCTTCGCATAGCCAACATCGCCTCAAGAACTTCTTCCCCCGTAGTGCCGGTAAATTGGGTCAGATGCAAATAACCCGTTCCATTTGCATCAACCGCAAACCGCTCCACACTGGCAACTTTTATCTTTTGTCGACAGACCTCCAAAACCCGAGATTGGCCTGCCTGTGAGCGAACCAATAAGTCTACGAAGGTACCTTCTTCCCCTTTTATCAGATTGCTTATTCGGTCCAGAGTCCATTCTTCAACAGACATGCCAGCTACCTCATCGATAAAGTCTCCCACGCAAATCCCGGCTTTTTCTGCAGGTCCCTCCGGAAAAACCCTTGTGATCAAAATTCCCGCATCGACTTTGCGAATCATGATTCCAACTCCGACGTAGGTTCTCTGCGTGTCATCCTGAAAAGCCTTGAAGCTGGGCGGATCATAGTAACCGGAATGTCGATCCAAGCTTCCAGTCATTCCATTCACCGCCATGTTGGTGAGGTGATGAAACTTTGATTTGTTCGCATCAACATACCGATCGTTCACCAAACGAAGAGCCTCGCCATACCTCCCTAACGCTTGCCAATAGCTCAGATCCAACCATGCTTTGAGGGATGGATTCAATACGAAGCCAACGAAGAGGAATCCTGCCAAAGAGCATAAACTCCAAATGAGAATCGCCCAGCCCAAGGACAACCTTCCAAGTAAGACTCGCTTGAGTTTCATTGAGAACGCTTTATCCAAGGCTCATGACGTTGCCAACGACAAAGCTTAAAAAGAAAGTCATTGAGGCTTTCAGAGAAAGGTTGGAAGATCGTGATGCCCTTCCCTATGACGAATACGTCGAATGGGCATTGTATTCGGAAGAAATCGGATATTACCGAAGCGACAAAGAGCGAGTCGGAAGAAAGGATTGCACCGATTTTTACACTTCATCCGACTTATCTCCCATTTGGGGCGAACTTCTCGTTGATGCATGCAAATCCTTGCTTGCTCCTCGACCTCTTGCCGAGTTTGCATTTGTTGAGATTGCAGCGGAACCGAATCGCTCGGTTCTGTCGGGCTTCAAGCTGCCTTTCAAAGAGATCATAACCTATCGTTGGGGTGATTCTCTGGAAATTCCCGAAAACGCCATTGTCTTTTCAAACGAATGGCTGGACGCCCAACCCTTCAAGAGATTTCTGTTCTCAGCAATGGAAGACAGGTGGATGGAATTGGGAGTTCGAGAAGAAAAGGGCCATTTGAAGGAAAGTCCACTTTCATTCACGGATTCCGTAACGCAATCCTTCCCCTCTCACTCTGGAAGCGATTATCTCGTTGACTGGCCCTCGGGCTCCATAAGTTGTCTTTCCGAATTTCTAGGTCAGTCCCAGTGGACCGGCTTGTTTCTGACCTTTGACTACGGTTTGTCTTTTGATGACCTGTTTTTTCAAAGGCCAACTGGGACGAGTCGCACCTTCGAGGGACATAAGACAGACGACAACCTTTTGCTATCACCGGGGGAAAAAGACATTACCTGCCACCTCTGCTGGGACTCTCTAAAGGAAATTTTAAGAGACTGTGGCTTTTCTCAAGTAACAGTCCAGCGTCAGGAATCCTTTCTTATGAATAATGCAGCTTCCAGAATCAAAGAAATACTGAATGAAGCCAAGGGTAGGTTTAGTCCAAAACTTCAAAGTTTAAAGGAATTGATTCATCCCCAACATCTGGGAAGCAAATTTCAAGCTCTCTGGGGAATCCGCGAGAACCCGGAATTAGACAACGATTGAAAGGGCCCTATGGTATCGTAGGCGCGAAAAGGTTAGTCACTTCGTAGGGACTGCCGATTTCATAGATTCTACGAACCGATTGTTCGTCATAAGTTACGTCGAAAAGAGCAAACTCATCAATACTTCCTTTGAAAACCTGATTGCCGGATCCCAGCGAATGCCCAAGCATGGATTTCCCAAAATGCAAACTCATTGGCTCTGCCATTTTTTCACGGCTGAAAGGACGCCCATTAATGTAATGACTTACCATTTTAAGATTGGGATCATATGTGGTTGCGATGTGAGTCCACCGTCCAAGCCTCTCCTTGCGGAAGGCCACAGCTGACGTGAATTTATCCCTTCCATCTTCTTTTCTCACATGAAAAACCAAGCGCCCGTCCTTGCTAACGAGCCAACTTACAGCGCCAGGCTTATTGGGTTCGGAATATAGAATGGGAGCGAAATAATCCAATGAATCGATCTTTACCCATGCGGATAAGGTCACCGCATCCAATTGGTCGGGCAAGACCATGCGAACACGGTCGTTTTTACGATTGAAGCCCAAAGCTCCTTTGCCTGCCCATCTGCCTTCCGACCACTTGCATCCGATGATTGCTCCATTACCGCTCATCCCATTGGGGTTCACCTCATCACGCAAAACGCGGGACCAAGGGCTGTGGTTATCAAAATTGTAATAAACAACGACGTGAGGATCATTTGCGATTTCCTTGCTCAGTTCGACCCATGCCGAATGACTTTGCTGGGACTTTTCCATCGAACGAAAAGCCAAATCAGCAGCGCTCATAAATCCCTCACTGGGCATCTCGATCCAATTAGGATACCCATAGGGATCAATGAAAAGAGCCTCTCCTCCGGAAATCTCTCTCGAAATAAGTTCGGCGTTCCCTGCTTGGCCTTCATACAAAACCTTACCGCTGTAAACGAGGATTTCCGAGGAACCGCCGGGATGGACGTTCAAACCGAATTCAGTCCCTAAGTCAATAATCCGGCCCTTGGGCAAATTGACCGTAAATCCGCGGGCTACACGAGGAACGTGCGCCCTCAGCTTTCCTTCTCGGAGCGTACCCTCATTGGGGTTGACGATATCAAAATCGATCGGACCTTCCAGAATAACGGCTGAACCCTGGATAAATTCAACTTGAGCCAAGCCTTCATCGATCTTCAGTGAATTGGGTTCCAAAGTGTTGCCCAACTCGGGGCGGAAACCTGCCTCATCAGCCCATTTCAAGCCGACCAATTTGGTGAGTACGGCAACTGTATCCACCATAGGTTCGGCAACCCCCGAGGTTTCTGCGGATTCGATCTCAGAGTTGAAGGATTCGCTCTTCGGAGAGAACAGATCACTAAAGTTTGGAAAGGTAAAAAAACCGAATACCAACAGTGCCGCCAAAGCCAGAAAACGCCTTGAAAAAAGCACCACCTTGGAACTGAGGCCTTCCTGGTCATCGTCGGTCTCGAAGTCATCGCTGACCAACTCTTCGGCATAGTGCCTCAAACTGGAGGACATATCCATGAACAAAACGTATTGAACCCTGGCATCCTCGGAGTTTTCCAAGAGAAACTGCAACCTTGCCTTTTGTTTTATGGAAAGGTTGTTTTCCACCAATCCATCGAAAAGCTCGTGCAATTCGAGAACCTCTTCGTCGAACATTTTCATTGAGCCTGCTCCACAGAAACTTCAAAGGTTACGCAATCGAAGAGAACTTTGCGAATTCGGTTCAATGCCTTGTAGGCGCCCTGGACGGTGCGCCCGCACGCGTGAGCCGCGGCAGTGACGTTCTTACCGGATTCGTATCGGGTCAAAACCATCCTCCGGTCACGGTCATTCAATTTTTTCAAACAACGAGAAAGGGCATGATGTCGATGATCCAGTTCCTCTTCCATCTGACCACGAGTTTGGGCAATGACGTCCATGACCTCCTGATTGAAGACCACCTTGGCGGTGGCGTATTTCTTACGAGCCGCCTTGACCTTCCAATATGCGATCTGGCAGGCCCACGAATAGAAATTGGTACCAATTTCAAAGTCCTTGAATTTCTCGCAAATGGTCAGGCTGGTTTCCTGAAGAATGTCTTCGGCATCACTTCTCGAAGGCACCAAGGTGTGTATGTAGGCAAAAATCCGACGCTGATATTTCATCATTAACTGAATCAATTCAGTCGACCGGTTATCGAATGCCTCGGACATAAATTAAGGGTAGATCAAGCGGCCTGCTTGGACAAGGGACTAATTCGCTTGCTTGATTTTGCCACATGCAGACCTTTGTCCAAGCCGCGCCGAGACACCTCGCGAAGAGCCTTCTCAAGGCTTTTGGAGGAAAGCTTTACGGATTTTGTCTTCGCTCGACCATTCTTGCCCGCAGGAACTGCGGAGACTTTGTAATATATGCTTCCACCGGAAGTTTGAAAAAGGCGAGGGGCAATTTCGACGTCTTCCTTTCTACGTCTTCGGATTCTCTTGAGGCTATTGGGTGGGTGGTTTTCGGAGCCTTCGCTCTCGTCGCGAGCCAAATCACCTTTCGCCTCTTCGAGTACGCGAACGATGGTGCCCTCCTCCAAGTATTTGTTTGCCAAATCATTGCAGGCAAATCCATCATGATAGTTCACCTCGTCAAAGGGATCATTTACCGTCATAACCTTGTGAGCCGGTCCAAGGACGCCCTTAAAGTCCTTCCAGAACCATTGAACGGCTTTCTTAACGGCTTTCTTCCGACTGTTTCCGTAGACGGACTTCCTGGCGATGAAAGTACGGTCCGGGCCCAACCGGGCCTCGATCAAATATTTGGTGTCATATATGAGTCTGAAATAGTCTTCGTAAGAAATGCTCAAGGTCACTTCATACTTTTGGAAATCATTGACTTTCATCATGGCGTTTTCTCCTTTTTGGCTTAGTAAAAGTTCGGGTTATAATCTGTAGTCATATATCCGAACCAATCATACTTAGGACATAAAAAACGAAAGTTTTTGAAATTCGTAAATCATCGCTCGCATTTTTGAAACGATCGAACACAATGGAGACTATTTTCTCGAATCATGGTTGAAATCATCGAAATCTCGGAAGCAAGCAATGAAATTCTATCCCAAGTCAATGGCTTGCTCCCTCAATTGTCAAAATCGGCATCTCCATTAAGCCTCGAATCGTTGGATATTCTGGCAAAGTCAGAAAGCACGAATCTCTTTGTCGCCAAAGAGGGAAAGAAGGTTTGGGGAATGCTCAGCCTTGTGCTTTTTCCCATCCCAACCGGAACCAAGGCTTGGGTTGAGGATGTGGTGGTTGATTCATCCGCTCGAGGTAAGGGCATCGGGAAAGCTCTTATGAATCATGCCCTGAAAAAGGTCAGGGAAAAAAGAGGCAAAAGTATCGATCTGACCTCTCGCCCAAGTCGAGAAACGGCAAACAAACTCTATCAGTCGCTCGGATATCAAAAGAGAGAGACGAACGTATATCGCCTTAGCCTTTCCTAACCCATTACTTGCACCCTCTTTTGTTTTAGCCTCGCCTTTTGGACTGCAAACCAGAATAAGCTTATAACTCCTCTTAACATTTTTCACGTAACCGATTGATAGGCTTCAGCTGTATCATAGTGAAAAACCACCCACTACAACTCTTCTAAAATGACCGCAGATTTTCTCTTCTCCTTTCTCCTTTTCTTTCAAGTTCAGATGGATTCGATACGCGATAGCGGGTTCTACAAATTACTTGAAGAGAGCTATCCGGAATTGGCAAACGCCGCGGAACAAGCTCAGTCCGACCCGGAATTGCAAAAGTTCATTGAACTTACCGGGATGGATTTTGATGACCTAACTAGTTTGAGTTTGACCATTGAGGCGTTGGAGGGGATTACCGATGCGCAAGCAGCCGGAAACGATCCCCGTCTAGGTTCGGAATTCGAGTTCCTGCTTTCAACGGAACTTGAAGGTGAATTGGACGCGGCGGCTCTCTTTGGATTCATCCTTCAGCAATTGGAAAAGGAAGAAGGGGAAGAAGCGAGAAAACAGGTCGAGGAAACCAAGAAAATCATGGGTGAAACCACTTTGATGACTGTTCCAGCGGAGGTAATTGGAGAAGAAGCAAGCGCGACCGACCTTTTGCTTGCGGTTAAAAATCTTCAAAAGCAATCGCGCATCGTGATTGGGGTTCCCCAAAGGGTGAAGCAAGCATTGGCGAATCAGTCCAAGAATTTGCCGTTGGCGACCTTGGATGCGATGGCCCCGGCCAGACAAATGACCTTGGCGATCAAGATCGATCCTGCCCTATGGGAACGTCCCGAGTTTGGAGCCAATCCGCAGAATCCATTGTTCGCAGGTTTGGCCGATTCGGTCAAGGGGATCAGGGAATTTGGGGTTTCCCTTAGTTTCATGGAGGAATCGCTCGGGATGGAAATTTGCGTTCACTGCAAGGACACCCAGTCCGCTCTCGGACTTTGGACGGTTGCCCAGGGTGGATTGGGCATGGCGCAATTGGCCATGGCTCAAAAAGGTTCGAAACCCCCTGCCATCCTTGGGAGAATCAAGACCCAAGCGGTTGAAAAAAACGTTTTCGTTCGCGTGGAAATGCTGATGGAGGATTTTGAAGAGTTTTCATCATCCTTTATGCCTCCGGTTCAGTCCAAAGGGAAAGCTGGAAAAGATCCGATGGTGGGAAAGAAAGCCATGCCCATTCAAACGAAAATGCTCAATGGGGAAGATTTCAATCTAGCTGACCATAAAGGTAAAGTGGTTGTTTTGGATTTCTGGGCATCATGGTGCGGACCTTGCGTACAGGCTTTGCCCGAACTTCTAGGCGCTGCCTCGAGCTTCAGTAGTGATCAGGTCAAGTTGATTGCAGTCAACCAAGGGGAAGCCAAAAAAGTCATTTCGAAATTTCTGGAGTCCAAAGAACTCGAGAATTTGGAGGTCGCCCTTGACCGCAACCGAAAGATTGGCTCGGACTATGGCGTAGAGGGAATTCCGCGCACCGTTGTAATCGATTCGAAGGGAGTGGTCCGCGAAGTCCACGTAGGCTATTCTTCGGGTTTGGGAGAACGTCTCAAGCTTGAGATTGAAAAGTTGCTAGCCGAATAAAATTTTTTTATCCCTGACGGTCGGAAAAAGACTTCAAGAGATCCGGTCCTAAAGTTAGCCTTTTTCTCAAGATGAGTTTCAGTTTCCGGATTCGAGGTTGCCTCATTTGGGCAATAACCTTGGGGTTTCTGAAAACGAGTTTTTGCACGGAGCGTTTCCCTTTCCCCGGGGAAAAACCCACTGGACCAAAGCTTCATGCCTTGGTTGGCGCCAGCATTCAGCTAAACCCGAACAAGCGAATAGAGGATGGCTTGCTGCTGATCAGGAACGATTCCATAGAGTTCGTGGGAAAGAAACCTCAGGTGCCCGAAGGATACAGAGAATGGAATTGTACTGGAAAAACGATCTATCCGGGCTTCATCGATCCCTATCTGCTCGCGGGCCCGAAAAAACCCGCCCTTCTTGAACTTGGACATGAGCGTGTCCTTGATGCAACAGCCGACCTATCCTTTCATGGCCTACCCTCACCAAATCCCGAAACGGCTCGGAAAGGGCCCGGTTTTGAAGTGGTGGGGGTCCACCCTCAAAGAAAAAGAGCTCGCGAGTTTGAGGGCAATTCGATGGATTGGGAAAAACTTCGGGAAAACGGCTTCACCGTCGCTCACCTAGCTCCGACCGAGGGAATTTTTCGAGGTTCCGGACCCTGTGTTCTTCTTATGGACGGGCCTGTGAACGAGCGGATTCTCAAAGATGAGGTTGGGCAGGTCATTGCCTTTGATCCGATAGGCAAAAGAAATTCTCCCTCTATCTATCCGAACTCTCTGATGGGCGTAATCGCAGTGATCCGACAAACTTTTTGGGAAACGCAATATTCCCTCAAACGTATCGCATTTGAGAAAAGGAACCCAACGGGCGTTCCCTTTTTCATGCATGAGGGAACGGAAAGCCTTCTGCGTTCCCTTCCACCAAATTCAAGTTTTCCGGTCTGGATGGAACCAGGCAGTTGCCTGATGATGAGAAAGGCCATCGAACTAGGTGAGGAATTCTCCCTTCCTCCACCCATACTCATCGCAACCGGACAAGAATGGAGACGGCCCGATCTGTCCTTGTCTCCCGAGCACCATTACGTCTTGCCCCTTGTTTTTCCCACCCCATCGAAACTGCCCAACGAGGAAGATTGGGAGCAAATATCACTCGACCAACTTCGGTCTTGGGATTTTGCCCCGAGCATGCCTTCATTGGTTTCTTCGAAAACGAAGTCCTTGTCCTTCAC
>Ga0160422_10000601_pt1 | contig 22029 bp, 20 predicted proteins | sample Fk160mmetaG_FD_108192 | JGI IMG/M metagenome (GOLD analysis project Ga0160422, IMG submission 108192) | Marine microbial communities from the Central Pacific Ocean - Fk160115 60m metaG | ecosystem: Environmental > Aquatic > Marine > Oceanic > Photic zone | place: The Central Pacific Ocean...
AGAGCAATTATTTTCACCTCATCAATCGGTTTATCCAGCACTGTGGCAACCTGCTCGATATTGTAAGCGATACCAGCGTCAAGCGCAATATGGCCTTTCATCTCCGGGCCGGCAGCAATTTTGTCCATGTAACAATCAGGTGCATGTAACAATTTTCCTCTCGGTGCTGCAGCCAAAACTGCAATTGAATTAGGTAGGTTATCAGCGCAGTTATTGGTGCATTCTAGCGGGTCTACTGCTATATCGACAGTGGCAACTTCGGTATTGCCTATTTCACAGCCTAATTGTTCACCGATATATAACATCGGGGCTTCATCTCGCTCACCTTCACCTATGGCAACCCTGCCGTCAAATGGAACATTGTCAAACGTAGCACGCATCGCTTCTACGGCAGCCGCATCAGCCGCCATTTTGTCACCCTTGCCTCGCCAGCGGGCGCTTGCGATAGCAGCCATGTCGACTGCTTCAAGAAAATGATGTGAGAGTGCGGAGACCCTGCCCATGTTCTTAGACGAGATATGATAATCAATGAATGATGCGGTGGTAATATCTCAATCAGATTTGTATTTTTTTACGATTTTCACACCGTATATTTCACTATCAGGGTATTGACCACTGGCATCTTTTTCATATGATTTCACCATGTCAAGAGCACATAGCAAACCTGCACAAACTCCGGTTATGGCTTCCATTTCAATCCCGGTTTTATAGTGAGCTGTGACACTGACGGTGCAGCGCAGTGTGTTATCACTCAATTCCCAGTCGACTTTGCAACCTTCTAGAGGGACAGGATGGCAATGGGGAATTATTCTCGGGGTCTCTTTAACCGCTTGAATTGCCGCAATGGTTGAAGCTTCTAAGACATCACCCTTCTCGACCGATTTTGAGTTGATTGCCGTGATGGCTTTGCTAGTCAATTTTACGACGCCAGTCGCTACTGCTTCCCGTTTCACTGTGGCTTTATGACTGATGTCTACTATTCCTTCAATTTCTTTGCTCATTTTATCAACCTAAACCCGCTTTCCATATTTCCCCTACATTGGAAACTTCTTTTTTCCATATTGGTGCTTGTAATTTTAATTCATCAATAAGCCACTCGCAAGCAGCAAATGCCGCTTTGCGATGTGGGCTTGCAACATGGATTGAGACAATATTTTCCCCCGCATTGACACTACCTGTTCGGTGTGACATAGCGATTTTTTTTACGCCAAATTTTATTATGGCCTCTGTAGCAAGGCTATTGAGGACCTCGCCAAGTTTATCATGCCAAGCATCAAACTCTAATCGGTAAATTTCTTTTCCGTCATCAATCTCACGAGTAACGCCCAAAAAAGACACTACGGCTCCACAACCGGCCAAATCCAAGGTTTCCAGCAGAGAGTTATGATCGAGGCTATCAGTGGCTTCCATGATGATAATGTCCCCGTCCATGTTGACGGGAAGCAAACGCATAATTCAAACCTCACGCCTTGGTGCGGTAATCATGGCGGAGTCAGAGTCAGTCAACATCATGGGTGCGGGCTTATCCGGCTTGGCCGCAGCTACGATTCTGGCCAAGGCAGGGAGGGAAGTTCATGTTCATGATATTAGAGAAGAATCCGGTGCTCGTTTCGATGGAGACTTTCAGGCGTTGGAAAATTGGAGTATGGATGCCGACTTTTTCGATCAAATGGCTGAATGGGGTTTCGATACCAGCGAGTTCAAAGCAACCGAATTCAAAGTTGTTGATTTAATCCACCCAGATGATACCATCACTCAGGCAAGGAGTCCAAAGATTGCCTACCGGATTGTCGAGCGTGGAACTTCTGAGCACACTATTGACCAAGGAATGAAACGTCAAGCCATCGCTGCTGGAGTGCAAATTCATTACAAATCAAAAGTTAAAGAAAAAGACTGTCAAGTTATTGCTTGTGGCCCAAAAGGAACCTCTGCGGTTGCCTACGGTGAAATTTTCCACACCACGCACCCGAATCACATCGCTTTCCAATTGAATGATAAACTAGCACCAGGCGCTTACTCCTATCTTATTGTCATCGACGGTGTAGGGCTAATCTGTACTTGTCTATGGCGCAAGCAAAAGAAGAGTGATAGGTTCCTTAATGAGACAATTGCTTGGTATGATAGACACTATCCAGATTTAAACCGTCAACCGATTAAGAGAGTGGGTGGTAAAGGTGATTTCACCATCAACAAAAATTACTTCCAAGACGGTAGATATTATGTTGGAGAATCTGGTGGGTTGCAGGATTTTATGTGGGGCTTTGGAATGAGAATGGCCATATGGTCTGGAGTTCTCGCAGCCAAGGATATTCTCGGAGAATCAAATTATGAGAGTGAGGTAAGAAGACAACTCCTGCCGTATGTTAAAACCAGTGTAGCCAATCGATGGCTGATGAATCGAGTCGGAGATAGGTCATTCAAACTTATGTGTAATCGTTGGATGAGGGATCAGAAAAAGCGAGGTGACGGCCTTATCTGGATTGGAAAGTTATTCCGACCGACGCTGGTTAAAAGTCTCATTTATCGATTAGTAAATCCCTTCATGCTCGAGAAAGATGTCAAATCGATGGGACGTGGAGTTCGCAGAATGCCATTTAGAAAAGCCCTGAAGCGTGACGATTGGGAACCCTCCAACGAGGCTATGGCAATCAAGGAACAGTGGAACACGGTTAGAAAGGGTGGAGCTAAAACCTCATTCGCCGACGATTCAGACCGTATTTCAATACCAAAGAACTGAATGCGGATTATTCATAATGCTAATCCGCTTCGGTTGACACATGAGCGACCTATACGGATTAAAACTCGAGCCTATGCCAAATAAATTGGTAAATTACGGAGTAACTGAAAACGGTATTGCAGTAATTGAATTAGCCTCAGATTCAGCTGGAAAACCATTTGACGGACCAAACGATCGGTCGCCTAACACCTATACTCACGAAATGATGCGTGATATCGATGAAGCCATTGTCAGGGCTAGATTTGATGATGATGTTAGTTGTATCGTTATTACCGGCAACGGAGCATCCTTCTTCTCTGCAGGCGCCTCAATTCAGATGCTAAACTCGGTTTCACCTGGCTTCAAATACAACTTTTGCCTACACGCAAATGAGACATTATCACGTTTGGAACAAACGGCAAAACTGGTTATCTGTGCAATCAACGGACACGCAGTTGGTGGTGGATTGGAAATTGCTATGGCTGCTGATATCCGCATTGCAAGAAAGAATTCCGGCAAAGTTGGACTACCAGAAATCAATCTAGGTGTCCTCGCTGGAACTGGAGGAACGGCAAGGCTAACAAGATTGATTGGTAAGGCTAAAGCACTAGAAATGATGGTTACTGGAAATTTAATGTCATTTGAAGATGCACATGCATGCAATCTAATCAACCACATATGGGAAGGTTCCCCAGAAGACTTCCGCCGTGATATTCTAGATTGGTGTTCACAATTTACTTTGCCAAATAAGGCGATTAAAGCAGTAGGCAACATAAAGCGCTCTTGCCAAACTGGGCCAGAAATACCATTCGAGTATCACCTAGCCCTAGAGCGAGAGTTGCAGGCAGCGCTATTCAACAGTGATGATGCGAAAGAGGGAATCGCTGCTTATGTCGAAAAGCGAGTCGCCAACTTCACTGGAAACTGAAGCGTGGGTGGTTTCGAGTGACTAAATACCATGTTCCTGCTGATGTTCCGGATGAATTGATCGAGACTTTTATCCAAAACATGGATGCTGCGACTGCGGGAACTGGCAAAATGAATTTATTTGCTTGCGATCAGAAAATTGAACATCTGAATGACGATTTCTATGATGGCGGTGACAAGATACCGCTGACCTCCAATGACCCCGCCCATCTTTTCGAAATAGGACAACGCTGTCATCAAGCGGGGACAATTGGAGTCTTAGCAGGGCAGTTAGGCTTAATCTCTCATTACGCTAGAGACTATCCCGACGTTCCATACTTAGTGAAATTAAATTCCAAGTCCCACTTGGTCAAGACCTCCCAGCGAGACCCAATATCCCAGTCCATGTATGATATTGATGATGTAATGTCGCTTGTTCATAATGGAATAAATGTCGTCGGGATAGGTTACACGATTTACATTGGGAGCGAATACGAACATGAGATGCTATCCGAGGCTGCACAATTCATTCGTCAAGCACACGAACTAGGAATGATATCAGTTGTTTGGATGTATCCTCGTGGCAAAGCGGTTCCCAATGAAAAAGACCCACAACTAATTTCTGGTGCTGCCGGAGTTGCCGCATGTATCGGTGCAGATTTTGCTAAGGTTAACTACCCGACAGAATTCCCCGGAATGAGCAGAGCAGAATCACTAGCCATCGCCTCGGAAGCTGCAGGTAGAACTGGCATAATATGCTCAGGAGGCGGGACTTTACCACCAGAGGAATTTTTGCAAAGGTTATGGGAACAGATGAACACTGGTAATTGTCGAGGGGCTGCGACAGGTCGCAATATCCATCAAAAAGATACAGAAAGTGCAGTAAAAATGACTGCAGCATGCCACGCAATAATCTGTGAAGGAGCATCGGTTGACGAAGCATTAAGAATTTACAATTCCTAAATCGAGAGTGATGCAATGGGTGTCATACATCCAGACATAACTAAGGCTCACACACTGCCATCGACCTATTACCGAGATGAAAATATTCATCTCAAATTAATGAGAAAATTCTCTGGTTCATGGAACTTCATCGGATTAGAAGCAGCGCTTGTCGAGGGAGACGTAATACCGGTGTTGCTGGGCGACATACCTATGTTGATGACTAAGAAAGGTGGTGTCATCAACTGCATCTCGAATGTCTGTACTCATCGAGGCATGATTCTATGTGATAGTATCAAGAAAATCACTTCGATAACTTGTCCATATCATGGGCGAACATTTTCTCTTTGTGGCAAGATTAAGCATATGCCCAAGTTCTCAGAAGTCGAAAACTTCCCGGCGCCTAGTGATGATTTACCAAAAGCAAAAGTGGCAACATGGAATGGGCTCATCTTTGCTACTCTAAATCTTAAAGACCCTTTCGAGATTTACATACAAGATGTTGAACAAAGAATGAATTTTATTGATTTTTCAAATTTTACCAAGGATGATAACCTGAATAGAGAACATAATCTGTCAGCTAACTGGATGCTTTATGTTGATAATTATCTTGAAGGGTTCCATATTCCATATGTGCACAAGGGTCTTAACTCGGTAATCGACTATTCTAACTATGAAACAGAAGTCTATCCAAATGCGGTATTGCAAGTTGGTTATGCTTCCAAAGGCGATGATTGTTTTACTCTTCCGCCAGACCATCCTGACTTCGGTAGCAATATTGCCGCGTATTATTGGTGGATATTCCCCAATCTTATGCTGAATTTTTATCCTTGGGGTCTTTCAATAAACATTGTAATGCCAAACGGCGTAAATGAGACAAAAGTAATCTATTACGGTATGGTTGGCGACCAGAGCAAGTCAGGTCGAGGAGCTGGAGGTGACTTGGATACGGTTGAACACGAAGATCAGTGGATTGTAGAAGCGTGTAACAAGGGCATGAAATCTGTATTGTACCAGCGAGGACGATACTCACCGTCTATGGAAAAAGGGGTTCATCACTTCCACAGGTTGCTAACTAAGTAGAATTAGAATTTATCTTCTGCGGGCGCACCAGTTGTGACATTACCATCTTGATCGATGATTATTGGTGTACCTTCTTCCCAGCCTGGGCAGTTGCTGGAGACCCATGTTCTGGTTGCCCACTCACATATGTCGTATCCTCCAGACAGGATTCCTGATCTCTTGATGTAACCAACCTTTACGATGTCTTTGTCTTTTGATAGGACGTTGCCGAGTTGTTGGCTTGTAGTGCCGTGACGCATGGTGCTATTGATATGCTCCAAAATCTCCGCTGTGTTGCGAGGTCGTTCTCCTAAAAATTTCTTAATCTTCTCTCTAATTCTGGTCGTTTTCATCATTATCACTCCTTCGTCACGCAGCGCATATCCATCAAATAATTGCCACTAAACCACAGGACACTGGTTGGTGATATAATAGTTCCTCCAGAATCATGACTTTGTTACATTTAGGTACCAAATTAAGTGTAAAAAGTGAAGCGATTGTGTAGTGTTGTAAGTATCAGCCTACTTTTCCAGTGGAAATACGTAACTAAATGTAACTAAAAAAGTAATTTTAAGACAATATTATAAATCACAGTCTATTGGCATACTCTGAGGTGACATTTTTGTCCAAGAGTAGGATTAGAAGTCGCTACCAAAGACAAATTCTCGGCTGGCTGACAGATAACAGTGGCTCCGTTTCGGAAATTTCTAAATCGGTCGGCATAAGAACACCGCATACCTCACTTGCTTTGAGTGAGTTAAGGAGAAAAAATTGGGTTTATCGAGATGACAATTATGGTATCAGAGGAGCCGTCCACAGTATTACCGAGGTTGGTCGTAAAAGATTGGAGCAGGATAGACTAGAATTATATCGTAAATATGCTACCAAATCACTTGATCAACATGATGGGATTTTACTTGAATCAAGTGGACGTGAATTACTACTTTGTTACCAAAAAAGCCCACCAAATTCACTAATTCCTCTACCAATCTATCCATTAGATAGTGATTCAACCGAAGTCAAAGATTCCACTGGAACAGAAGGGGTGATTTGGGCCTCAGTAATCCCAGACTCAGTCAAATGGTATTCTGCAGAAAATTTGGCGCCGATTAATCCACCTGGAGAGTTGAGTTTGGGGACCCTTGATGCTTATTTACAATCGACACAATCTTTTGCACTTGTTCGGGCCAACCTGCTAGAACCGATTAAGCAATGGAATGTACCCCCGGGAACTGGTTTCCGTACACCAAATTATTCGCAAGAGGAATTGCCAGCGTTGATTTCAGTGGGTGAACACTACCTTGGAACCATACCGGGGACTGAAATTGAAGTCACATGGAATAACCGGTTACACGCTCATCTAACCTCAGAGATAGACATCAACTTATTGGTTAATGCCTTCTCCAAAGAAGTAGTAATTCTGCGTAATAATCCAGTGAAGCCAGAGCTACCAACCCTGCCTATAGGTAGCATTTTCCACTGGCTAAAACAGCGGCATAAGAGATTAGATGAAGAAAGCATTGTGGCAAAATTTCGCCAAATTAAATTCTCGATTAAGGAGGGGTCAATCAATAACCTTAACTCATCAATCCAACGAGCGCTGGCTCGTGATTTTGGTTATTGTGAGTGGGTAGATGAATTTCCCAATAATGTCGAGATTTCGAATATCTCTACTAGGGGATTGATTTCGATTATCGATCACCTCCGCACCGAATACAACACAGACTACATTGTTGAATGGGACTGGGACATCGACCGTGATATCGAATTTCTCACACACTTATTACGAGACTCTAGATGCCGTTTACTGATCACTAAAACTGGGCCATTAACTAGGATACCGTCCTCATTGGCAATGTTGGTATCGATGCCAAAATTGGCTATGGCTGAACTGAGACTACCCAACAAGCATGTGATGAATATTGAGTTAACGAGTTCACTTGGTCAACAGGTCAATGTTGCGCACAATGTGATACCAAACAGTGCAAGTGAGATACTGCAATCTTATGAGTCCGGAGCATGGAACTTGGGAACGATGACTGGGTCATCAGATGATTTCGGTAAACGCAGTGAGATTTGGCAAGCACTAAATAAATATCCAGAGGGGGACGAAGGTTGGGCTAACGATATTGAATTCGATAATCCCTTGGCAGCATGGATTGCAACACCGGATAATTTCAGAGCGAGTCGATGGGTAAGGGTCATTAGCCGCATTGAAGGAGAGTGGGCAGACTTACTCGATTGTGCTAAGACACCAGCCGAACTGTTAATTTCAAGCCTAAATCAAGCAAGTAGTAATTGGCGTCGTTTAGCAATCGAGGAGTTGTCTCAATACTTTGTCAATGATAATCAAATACTGATAGAGGTTACTAAGGGGGGTAGGGATCATCTTCAGGCGAGGGCGATATCGAGTGCAATTTTGCTCGTGTGTGACAAGTTACCTGAAGAATTCTCTAACTACGTCAGTCGTGCAGTCGATGATTGGTTAGACTCACCAATTTTCGCAGACAGGGTACTAAATGCACTATTCCAGCAATCCGGCTCCGGCACTAATGACAGGTTCAATGTCCTGCAAAAAGTAATGCTAGCATCAGAAATTCACCCAAAAGATTCGATTTTGCATAATTGGGGGAGGTATATCAATTACCTACAAAATTCGGAGGTTATAACCAACGAACTGGCGAGAGAATTTATGTCATCACTGCCATATCCTTGGTGGTATGGAAATGCGGCTGAATGGTTAGTTGGTCAACTATCAAGCTCTGTTGGTAGAAGATGGATTGCTGAACAATCCGTGCCATGGCCGGCATTGTTGTTCCGCCTCGATGGTGAGACATGGGGTCCTCCCGGGTTTCCAAGTAAATTTGTCCGACGAATACCAACAACGGCAGACTTACTGTTCATACCAATAATGCAGGATTGTCACGCCAAGGACTCATTGATGGATACTTTTGATTTAGCATCCTATCTCGAAGATCAGAAATATCGGATAACACCAAGAACTCATCCTAAACTAGCATATCTGGTGATGGAATTTTCAACTTGGCCAGACTTCTCACATCGGGTAATTACTGAGGGTGCACCTGAAATCGGTTCGCTGTTATTTGGCATATCATATCATAAGAATATCAGCTAATGCGATGGTTTCATTTATGATAGCATAGACAGGTAAATGCCGCACTAGCAACATCGGGCAGAGCTACTGTGAAATTGCAATGAAGTTCGATACCAATGTGCGGTCCGCTATCGAAGACCAAAATGACCCTTAGGGGGATGATTTTTGGGGCAAAAGCGGTAAACCATTTGGTAGGTTATGGGTCCTTGTGCGACGTAAGGATGAACTCAAGACAACCACCCTATCAAACAGCACGCCCCGGCACCGAGGGTCAGGCCTTGGAGCAATGCGATGAAACAGGCCGTTAGGAGCCGGGGCACAGTGCTTGACAAAATCCGGAACAAATCAAAATTTTTAGCGGTAAAAGAGCGATTAACTCAAAGGCCAATTTTGTCAGCCGGTAACAATGGCAAATGACGGTGTCTACGCCTGTTGTCTAGTTGGAGGGACCTTTGACAGGCTTCATGCAGGGCACAAGTTGCTGCTAGCTATGGCAATATCACGATCAGAAAGGGTTGAAGTCCACGTAATCAATGACGAACTTGCAAGTCGTAAATCAGCCTTTATCCAGAGCTATGAAGATAGGGTTGAAGCAATTCTTGAATGGCTGGGAGAAAAGTCCTATCATTCTGTCAAATTATTCCAACTGAACGATAGTTTTGGACCTGCTCCAACCCATAAATCTGCAGATGCGATTGTAGCAACCCCGGAAACAGTTGGTAACTGTCAGGAAATAAATCGTCAAAGAACAGCAGCCGGATTACAAGAATTATCAGTATTGGAGGTGCCGCATATGCTAGATTTCTCTGGACAGATAATTAGCAGTTCACGAATCAGAGGCGGGAGAATAGATCAGGATGGTAATCCATGGTTAATTAATCAATTACGGACTAGTGATATGAAAATGGTCTCAACCCTTGATAGCGAATTAAAGACCCCCATGGGTAATTTGTTCAAAGGTCCGGAAGATTTCCCTGAAATAGCGATGGCCGAGGCGCTAGAATCTATCGACCGCCAAAATAGTTCAATAATTGCAGTCGGTGATGTGTCTGTAGCGACCCTACTAGAAATGGGTGTAATACCAGATATCGGCATAATTGACGGTATGACCAAGAGGGAGGAGCTAAATGAATCAGAAAAAGTCAATCCCTCTGACTTCCACCAAATCTTGGCCGCAAACAATCCACCAGGACACCTAACTCCGTCCCTTGTCGAGGCCATCGATGAAGCGCTCAGTAACGAATTTCCGAGCGTGATAAATGTTGATGGAGAGGAAGATTTAGCGCCGATAATCATTCATTGCCTTGCACCTATTGGAAGTGCGGTGATATATGGTCAACCGAAGGTTGGAGTAGTTGTACAAATCTCAAGTATTGCAGTTAAGACACGGTGCCGAGACATATTATCTATGTTTGAGGTGATTGGTTGAATCACAACCCACTAATTTCAATCACTGTGTGCGTTAGGAATGGAGTTCAGTGGATTGATGGTTGTTTAGAATCTCTAAAAAACCAAACCTACCGACCACTAGAAATAATTGCGGTTGATGACGGTTCGACAGACGGCTCAACGCAGCAATTACAAAAATGGCACAATCCGGATTCTGAAATCCCAGTTTTTGTTTTCAGCCAAGAAGCACAGGGTCTATCTGCCGGCAGAAACTTAGCAGTAATGCATGCTAAGGGCGAGTGGGTTGCCATTACCGACATTGATGTAAGACCAACTCAAAACTGGATAACTAATCTATACGAGAAATCTGAACCTGTAGATTCTAACGAGGTTGTTGTTGCGGTTACTGGGAGGACAATTTTTGAGCGAGCAGATGACATAGTGAGTCTTTTGCGGTCTGTTGAAATCGAGTCAAAATATCGCTCGAGACCTCGTAGGACTAGTCTAGCGAATGGACCTTGTTCTATGTTTCACAGTGCCTCATTACGGGAGATTGGAGGTTTTGATCCAGCATGGTATCATGCTGAAGATATGGAGGTAAGCCTGAAATTGATTGGCAATGGGGGAACAATTGTTTATGCTCCAGAAGCCGTAGTGGCACACGTCCCTGAATCAGGAAGAAAGCGATTTTTGGACAAACGCTCCAGGGACGCTAGAGCTCACGTTAGGATACTCAGAAAATATCCCAAGCGGCGACGACCAGGACCTGATTTTGATTTTATTGGGAGTTCAACCATTGTTCTTTCTGTAACCCCATTATGGTTGACCGCATTTCTAGCCGTGTTACCATTCTTATACCATTTTAATCAAACAGACAGTTTAGGCAGAGGAGAATTTCTGACTTGGTGGCAAACGAAGATATTGCTCGTGAGCGTGTTGTTAATGATTATTCAGGAGTTATTGTTGTGGCGTGGGCCTTTAGGGGTCGTGAATAGAACCGCAATTTTACACAGTAACAAAAACCGTGTTTACGTGTATTTTGCCCAAAAGCTTCTGATTTTACAGTGGAGTTTAGCGCTGTGGAAAGGGTTGATTTTAGGATTTGTTGATGCATTAACTAGGAAAAATGGTCACGACTTCTCTAATTCATGACGAATTTTCTTCAGGTTCTGGCGCATTTGCTGCATAAACTAAAGCGAATCCAAATGCCATCAGACCGATGGTTACTGAGTAAACACCGGGATCAATCCAGCCAGTAGCACATATTCCGAAGTAGAGATAGTTAACGATGCCTAGCAATAAGCACCAAGCACCTGTAGTTTTGTACCAACCACCTACATCGGGGTCTGCCAGTGACATCCATGTCTGATTAACAAAAATCGACTTGAACCATGCACTCAAACCCCCATCATAGTTATTGATTGTCCTGAGGCCAAGTCCAGCAAATAGTCCACATATTGCAATAAAGACAATATCAGATAAAACAAATGGTGGTGCAGTTGACATATCCTCGAAGGCTTTGTTAGTTATTTCAAAGGTTAAAACTCCGGACCATGAGACCCGGTAATTTGGGTGAATTTCTCCTGCAAGGTTGAGGATGGCGAGGAAAATTCCTAGCGCACCCAAACCAACGAACCAGTTGGATAGTGTCCTTGATGGGTTCATTATCATCTGAGCGAACCCGTCATCAGTATCATCCATGTCGCTCATGCGTCGCCCACCTACCATGTTATTATAAGGACACCGAACAGAAATAAGTGAAATAGACCTCACAATCGGGTTTGGTATTTGTAGGTCCCATTGAATATGTCTTCTAATTCTGACTCAGATTCAACCATGATATCTATAGGATTGATATTTTGTGGTATGCATGAATTAATTTCTTTTGAGCGACCATAACGACCTTTGCTTATGGTTCTAGCAGTGATTAACCCAAGCATGTCTAGGCTCGAGATAAGACCAGAAACTCTGCGCTGTGTAAGTGCATTAGTCCCTAGGTGACGACATGCTTGCGAATAGATGTTGTAGACTTCGCCTGTTTGAATATTTTTGAGTCCATTCTTCTCGTTGATAAGAATCGCTGCTAAAACTATTTTCTGCTGATTTGGTAATTTCGCAATGACTGGAGTCATCTGGTCTGCTTCGATTTGATGCTGAGCAATTTTGACATGGCTTTGTTCAACCATCGGTGAACCGCTAAGTTCCGCTTTTTCGGCCGATACGCGCAAGAGATCGAGCGCACAGCGTGCATCCCCATGCTCCTGCGCAGCTAAAGCCGCACACATTTCAATGACCCCGTCCCCGATTACTTCATTGTGAAGGGCAATCTTTGCTCTTTCACGCAGAATGTCCTGAAGTTGCTGAGCATCATACGGGTTGAAAACAACATCCAATTGACCAAGCCTTGATTTTACTCTAGGGTCTAGAAAGTCGGTAAATTTGAGGTCATTGGAAATCCCAATTACGCACGATCTCGCTTTCTTGAGTGAGGAGTTAAGGTTGGTAAGATTGTATAGCAAATCATCACCGGCTTTTCTGACCAGATGGTCGATTTCATCAAGAACGATTATGAATACGCCTTGGCGAGAATCCATCCGTTTTACTAACTCGCTAAATACACGGTCTGTGGGCCAGCCAGTAAACGGGATTTCATCAATTTCATGATCTTCGAGAAGTGAGTTTCCAATATGGCTCAATACGCGATATTGTGTGTCGATTTGCCGGCAGTTGACAATTACTGTCTGCACCGATCGGTTTAGTTGTTGACCCTTTTCCTCTAACTGGCTACAGACATAATTCGTAACGGCAGTTTTGCCAGCCCCAGTGACGCCATACAAAGTCATGTTCGACGGTATATGCCCTTTGAGTGCTTCAACCAAATTAAATGACAAGGTATCAATCTCGTTTTTTCTGTGTGGTAGTTTGCTAGGATTGTAATTGTGGCGGAGAAATTCTTTGTTCTGAAATAGGGTTTTGCGAGATAGATAACCATCGAATATGTTTTCAGTCATCCTTTTCTCTCCTATCCATCAACGCAGGACCCGCAATGGGGAAATGCGCGATGAACCTCCCAGTCCGAGTCCCCCTCATAAGCATACCTTCCGGATTTTTTTTCACAATCAGTTTTCGACAGTAAAAATAGAAATTTACCGTTTAACGATTGTTATATTTTCCAAGAGCCATCCCAAGTTAAGCGTTGACCATCCTCAGCGTGAATTACATTTTGTGGATGGTCAGGGAATGTCTTTTCAGTAATCGCTGGAGAATGAGAATATTTGCTGTCAATGTAAGTATGAGTTATGATAAACCAAGTATTGGGATGTTTAGCGCTGAGTGACATAATATCAGACGGCTTGTGATGCTCCTTACTCGGAACCCATTCTGGAACTGACATCTCGATAATCACCATATCGGTGTCTTTTATGGCCGAGTACAACGGTTCGCACGGTCCAGAATCGCCACTGTGGACGAATTTTGCCCCATTTCTAGAAGTGAAAGTGTAGCCGTACGGGTCTACTGCAGCATTGTGATTTACCTCAAATCTATTCCAACTCCAGCCATCAGGAGTGATTCCCTCGGTATTTTCGTTCCAGTTTATTTGAGCAAGGATTTTGTCCATAGATCCTGGGTATGCTATCTCACAAACCTGTTCTATTCTCGCTTTGGCACCGGGCGCAGCAACAATAGTCAACGGATGGTCGAAATCACGGTCTGAGATATATGTCCTTTCCAATAACAGGAATGGGATACCAAAAATATGGTCGCCGTGCAGGTGGGTAATGAAGATAGTTTTGATGTCGCTGATGTTGATACCGTTTTCTCTCATAGATTTAAGTGCTGTAGGGGGGGCGTCAATGATATGCTGGCCATCGATAATCGCAAACGAATGATGTCTACCGTTTGGCAGAAATGCATTGCCTGTACCAAGCATCGTTATTTCATGCGCCATAGTCTACCCACCCTGTTCTAGGTCTTGTTATAATCGGTGGTTTTCGAGCATCGAAATATAGCATTTCCGAACCTTCAATTACCCCCTCCGGTAGGGCATAATGCTCGTAGCGGGACGGGGGTCATGAGATGGCAGATAACAACGATAATTCGCTAGCAATTTTATTTGGTTCACAAACTGGCAACGCTGAAGAATTAGCAGAAAACACAAAAAAACTAGCGGACAAAGCAGGATTGGTTTCTCAAGTATTTGACATGGACGGATTTAATGCCGCAAACCTCGGTGCACACAAGCGAATACTGATTATCACGTCAACATGGGGCGAGGGAGAAATGCCCGACAATGCAGAAGACCTTTGGCAATCCGTCTGCTCGCTAAAACCTCAGTTAAATGGTGTACATTACTCGGTCTGTGCTATCGGTGACACATCATATGACGAGTTCTGTCAGGCTGGAATAGACTGGGATAACAAACTTCACGAATTAGGCGCCAGTAGGACTACTGATATCCAGCTATGTGATGTTGATTTCGAACCAGAATGGCAACAGTGGGTTAACAAAGCCATACCTGCAATGACGGCGCTGGAAATTGCCCCTGCTGCTCCCGTAGAGGTATCAGTTCCTGAAGTTGCTGAGGTAGTAGAAGCAGTCGTCGAAGTTCCGACTGAAAAGTCTGAATGGAGTGCTAAGAACCCATACTTTACCAACATCATCGAAAATTACGTACTAAACGGCGAAGGTTCCAGAAAGGAAACTCGTCACATAGTTTTCGAATTAGGTGATTCAGGCTTGGATTACAAAGTCGGAGATGCGTTAGGGGTTGTGCCGGAAAATCCTCCCCACATAGTTGAAGAACTAATCGAAATACAAGGATGGGACCGCGATTATCAGGTCACAACTCATAACGGAAGTCGCACCTTGTATGATGCGCTAAAACTCGACTTTGAGGTACACATGGCTAGTAAGAAGTTTGTTCAGTCATTAGCGGAAAAAGTGGTTTCTAGCGGCCTCAAGATAACTGTGAAATTCGTTTCTAGAACAAGGGGCGAAAATCAATGGAACGCTAACGATCAAGAGTTATTGCCGCCAGAACTTGTTGCAAATGCACCTTCGGAAGACCCTGCCGCTAAAGTAGAACATCTGATAAGTGACACGAAAGCAATGGAGGATTACTTGTGGACCCGCGATTATGTTGACATAATGAGGGAGTTTGATGTCAAATACACTCCCGAAGAATTTCTCGACCTCGTTGGCAGGCTGAAACCAAGGCTATACTCAATAGCATCCTCACACGATGCACACCCCGGATTGGTAGAACTAACTGTGGGAATCGTTAGGTTCAGTTATCACGGCAGGGATCGAGGTGGGTTGTGTACACAATTCATGGCAGATGAAATTGGGACGAACACCAAACGAGTTGGAGTATTTATGTCCCCAACTAAATCATTCGTATTACCAGAAGATAAATCCACCGACATCATAATGCTCGGTCCCGGAACCGGAATAGCCCCTTTCAGAGCATTCATGGAACAACGAGTCCATGACAAAGCACCTGGTAGAAATTGGTTGTTCTTCGGTGACCAATCATCAAAAACCGAATTCTATTACAAAGACACTATAGAATCCTGGCTGGATAACGGACATTTGTATCGATTCACAACCGCATGGTCAAGAGACCAGGAAGAGAAAATCTATGTCCAGCACCGACTCAAAGAACACGGAGCTGAGGTCTGGGAATGGTTTGAAAATGGTGCTTATTTCTACATCTGTGGGGATAAAACATACATGGCAAAAGATGTTCATAGAGCCCTTATTGAAATCGCTATGGAGCACGGTGAAATGTCTGAAGAGGATGCAACACATTTCATTGAAAAGACCATGATGAAAGAACAGAAGCGTTATCTCCGTGACGTATACTGATATTTGTCTGGACAACTCTGTAGGTAAATATCCAACCATTTCCAACCGTTTTGCTCATAGATTACCGATGATTACCGTTGATTATGGGATTCAACAGGGTGTTGATTGCTAACCGCGGTGAGATAGCTTTACGAATATTGAGAACTCTAAGAGATATGGGAATTGAGGCAGCTATAATTCACGGTAAAGAGGATAGATTATCACTTCCGGTCATGATGTCTGATATTGCCTACCCAAATTATCGGGCAAACCCACTAGATTCATACCTAGACATCGAGGCTGTTGTTAATGCGGCGAAAGAACTCAAGTGTGATGCAGTTCACCCAGGTTATGGTTTTCTCGCTGAAAACGCCCAATTTGTCAAGCGACTCGCTGAAGAAGACATCACTTTTATCGGCCCCTCAAGTGATGTGATTACTCTACTTGGTGACAAGATAGAGGCCAGAGCAGCTATGGAAGCAGCTGGCTTACCAGTGGCAAAAGGTTCTTCCGAACCAATTTCCGATGAAAAAGTCGCCAGCGATTTAGCCGAGGAAATAGGTTATCCAGTTATTATCAAAGCAGCAGCAGGTGGCGGTGGCATTGGGATGCAAATAGTCAACGAGGAATCAGAGTTTGCAAGTGCGCTCAAGTTGTGCATGTCACGTGCAAAGTCAGCTTTCGGTGATGAGCGGGTGTTTGTTGAAAAATACATTCAGGGTGCTCAGCACGTGGAGTTTCAGGTGCTCGCTGATGGTAAGAAGGCTATACATTTCGGCGAGAGGTTTTGCTCAATCCAGCGCCGTCACCAAAAATTGGTTGAGGAAGGCCCGTGGCTGTCAGATGAGAAGCGCCGAGAAATAGGTGCGCTAGTATGCAAAGGAGCAGAGTCGGTTGGCTACAAAGGACTTGCGACATTCGAGTTTCTCAGAGATGCTAACGGAGAGTTTTATTTCTTAGAGGTTAATCCAAGAGTTCAGGTAGAGCATACGGTAACTGAACTGATTACTGGTTACAACCTAGTTGAATTGGGCATAAGAGTTGCTCAAGGCGAGGACTTGCCGTTGTCTCAGGCAGATATCTCTTGGCGGGGACATGCGATTCAGTGTCGATTAAATGCTGAGGACCCCAAAGAATTCGTTCCAAGCCCAGGTCGTTTGTGGGATTGTCATTTCCCGTCTGGGTTCGGCATAAGATGCGATACTCATGCACATCCGGGTTACGAGATGCCTGGATGCTTTGACTCACTTCTAGCGAAATTACTCACTTGGGGACACGACCGTGAAGATGCAATACGGAGAATGCGCACAGCACTAGATGAGACCCAAATTACCGGTGTTCAGCATTTGATTCCCCTCCACCGCAGAATAATGGATGAAAATGATTTCTTGAACCGAGACATAACCATTCAATATATTGAAAACCACCAAGAATTACTTGGTTGAGGTGTTGCAAATGGACGTTTTGATGGTTGGTAGTATTGCCTATGACAGCGTAACTTCTCCGGTAGGGAATGTCGAGGATGCTTTGGGTGGCTCTGCCGTTTATGCTGGGATTGCAAGTTCTTTCCACGGCCGATACTCGGGTCTGGGAAAGATTGGCTTAGTTGGAGTGGTTGGTCAAGACTTCAAGCAGACTGACATTGAATTACTTGAATCCCAGAGCTTGGACTTGTCTGGGCTGGAAATCGCTGAGGGCAATACCTTCCGCTGGGAAGGGTCCTATGAGGGAGATATGGGAATTGCTCAAACTCACGATACTCAACTCAACGTGTTTGGTGAGTTTGATCCGAAGGTTCCAAAACATGCTACTGAACCTAAGGTATTATTTTGTGCAAATCTAGTGCCAATGCTTCAGATGAAGGTTTTACATCAAGCAAGGGGGAGTAGGATTTCAATGCTCGATTCGATGAATTTATGGATCGAAATTGCCCGTGACGATTTATTGGCGGTAATGCAAAGTGTGGATTTGATAATCATCAATGATGGTGAGGTCAGAATGCTTGCAGGTGATGACAACTTAGTTCGGGCGTCTAGAAAGCTGATCAGCATGGTTAGTTGTCGAACCTTGATAGTCAAGAAGGGTGAAAATGGCGTTTTGGCTTTTCATGATGGGGAAATAATTGCGTTACCTGCTTACCCAACAGAAAATGTGGTTGATCCAACAGGCTGTGGGGACTCATTTGCTGGAACAATTGCTGCATGCTTGGCCTCAGGCAATGGTCCGATTACCAAATCTGAATTGCGAGATGCCTTGATACGCGCCACTGTTACTGCGAGTTTTACTTTGGAGTCATTTGGGACATCTGGATTACTCAGCCTGACTATTCAAAAATTCAACTTAAGACTTCAGGAATTTCAAGATATCTTGTCTTGATTAACGGTCGATTCTGGGCAGGCCGGCTTTACCTGAAGTCGCATCCTGTTGAGTTTCAGACTCGACCATCTCAGTCCATGATAGATCACTACCAGAATCAGCAAAATCCTGCTCGTTCTGCTCTATCAGTGTGTTTCGGCGACGAACATTTGCTTCCAGCTCTCTTGCCTTGTCGTCTGGGATGGGTCCACCATTACTCTGCGCTAAATTGCGATACATCTCTAGTTCCTCTTGTTGCGCTTCATCAGCGCGCTCTCTCAGAGTTGCGCCGCTACCCTCTTCTAGTGTGTTCATTATCCGATTAGTGATTGAATTGCCTAAATCCCTAACTGCATTACCAAACGCTGGGACGAGCCGACCTCGCCTTGTTGAACTACGGTTATTTACTACTCTTCGCTTGACCAATCTAGAGGTGTTCGCTGGAGTTTTCTTTCTCAGTCGTGAGTTCTGATTGGGTAATGTTGTTGTCTCTGCACTTGGCAGTGCTCTGTTTTGGTTATGAGTTCGGCGAGCGCTCGCAACAAGTGATTCTACTTCATTGCCCTCAAAATCGACATTACCCAACAATGTATCAGGTGAATTAAACTCAGCTAAGGCGCTTGTTGTTAAGTCTTGGTGAGGTATTTCACCTGGGTTATGGTATCCATCTTTATTCCAGAAACTCGGCAGAAGACTTGGCATTTCGGCAGGCCCTGCTTCGTTGGCATGGCCTGAATTCATTTGCCTTGACAAGCCGGAACTTGGTGGGCCTGAAATGACTGGATTTTGATTAGTTGTTGTTGCTGATGGGAGATCAAAATCCATCCGATCAAACATGGCCATCGGATGAGCCTCTTGTCGCTCTCTACGGTCACCAACATTATTGATTCCTCGCTCGATTAACAAATCGCCATTAATGGAGGGGAGCCTTTCTCTTCTTTCACTCGCCATATCCTGCCAACTTGGCTCACTCACTGTTGGTGGTTGAATTAGGGGCATTTGAGAATCAAAAAGACTCATATCCATCACTGGAACATTCTCTGGTTCATGGATGACTGATTCAGCAATTTCACTTGATAGAAAGGTCGCAATTGATTCCGGCCTGTTAATCGTTGGGAGTTCGACAGGGACAGCATCTGTCTCAAGAATAGAATTCCGTGGGTAATTTGTATCACTTTCCAAAATCTCTAACCCATCAGCAGCTTCATTTAGCGTGAAACCCTTCTGTAGTTTGGTTAGTATGGTGTTTAATTTCAGCAACGAGAAGTCATTGCCCGTTACAACGTGACAGTCGCCAGCTTCGGTATCGATTGTCAATGTCGGCTTCCGAGTGACCGCCCAGCCAACAATAAGGCTTAGACCGCCAATGATTGTTATCATTTGCAGAGAGCTTGCAGCAAATATTCGCACTCCGGACCAGACTAATGCTAGACCAAGTGTTGCGATATACCCCGGAATAAGTCGAGTATGGTGGTGCTGGATTCGGTTGATTGTATGTAATTTAATGTCCAGTCCGTGGCCAGTTCTAGCCTCTAAACTTAGCATCCTCTCATCGATATTTGCAACGATTTTGCCTGACGTGCCTTCCAAATATAGCGAGTCAATTTTCACATCATTTGACTCATCAGAAGTATATGCTACGCGACCTGTTGACTGCATCCCGTTTGCCAAAGCAAACTGTGTAGGTTATCAAACCACCGCAGATTTACTCCACAAACTCCCTAATTTCCCGGCGGTGAAAATCAGCCGAATTAATCTAATGCACTTAGGATTGCTGAACCGATAATTCGAGGTTTTGAATCCAATTGAGCGATAATTGCGGAATCAGGCTCATCACGTCGAATGTAGACTGGAGATTCCCATTCCACCTGCAGTTTTGAACCATCAACGGATTTTACCCGGCCAACAGTAAATTGAAGATCGACACTAATGTGAACTACATCTCCCACAGCTAAAACACGCTTCTGAAACGGTGACTGTGTGATAGTCAACTCTGAGGATTTGTGTTCAACGACGGAAAGTGGTATGTGAGTGTTGGTTTTTTTGTCGTCCACTGCTGGTTTGACGATAATTGAGCCATTATTTAGTGAATCATCTTTAGCGCCTCTGATTGCAATACCAACCCGGTCGCCCGACTTTGCTTGTTTAACATCATCATCCATGACTTGTAATGACTTGGTATTTCCACCGACCTTGGCTGGCAAGATGTGAAGTTCATCATGGACATTAATCGTGCCACTTTGAACATAGCCGATTGCAACCAACCCGATTCCTTTGACGTTGAAATATTGGTCTATGCTGACAACTAACTTAGAAGCAGCCGAAGCGATCAATAATTGTTCGATATCTTCCATCAATTGGTAGAGTTGGTTTCTGATTTCAACACCTTCGTTTGCTATGAATTTCCATTTGGTCAAGCCCGCTTGGTGAAACATTTTTTTGACTATTTCTTCATCAATCCACTCGCCGTTTGGTGGGTTAATTATTGCCAATCCTGAGTCTATACTTGAACTGGCAAAGGCAACTAAAACTTCACCGAGTGTTGCGTCTACAGAATTTACTTCAATTACTCCGACACGACCGGCTGATATCGCATTCAACAACGGGCGCAGACGCTCTGGATATCTCGCTGGTCGAATGATAGAAATTATTTTTGCCTCGCCGTCATGGTACTCTTTATGTACATAAGTGTGGACATCTCTTTGATCTGTTGCTTTAGCAATACTTTTTGCTAAGTCATCGCTGCCAAACATTGCTACATTCAAAACGGTCATTGCATCCCATCCAAAACTAATCGCAGTTTATTTTTTGGAGATTCAGTCAGTTTTGTGACTGAGCATGTGAGTTCTAATTTGTTCAACTTTATCCCACTCAATCTGCTCTTCGTCGTTCTCCACCACAAATTGTGGAATTGGAATCGGACGCATCATAGAGTCAATTGCAACGAAGAAAAAGTAACCCTCACAAATTTTCTTCTTCTCCCATGTAGCCTTGTTGACTGCAAGAGCGGTTACTTTTGAACATGCGGTGTGAGTGCTTGTATATACTACCCTCCCTGTCACTTCGAGCAGGTCTCCTTGTTTAGCCGGGGATATGAATTTCAAAGTGTCAATAGATATGGTAACAAATTCTCGGTGAGCGAATTTTGAACAGGATATGCCTCCAGCCTTATCCATCATAGAGAGTAGTTTACCACCAAATAGGGTGTCATGGTCGTTTGTGTCACCGGGAAAGATGTGCTCAATTAGAGTTACAGGCTCTTTGGAGTATGGTTCCATGATAATCGGAGAGGTTTCTACTTCAAGAAGTCATGCAGTAAAAATGCAATCATATAGGTAATTAATTACATAACTATCCGACTGGTATACTGAGGATTAGCCTGATTTGTTCAAATGTATGATTAAAATAGCGTTAAACCAAAGCATACAGTAACCATGTAGATGTCACACAAACCCGAAAAACCGATGCATTTTAGACATGGAAGTCTTGGAGTATTATTGGCGATAGCATGGCGATTGGGAAAAACCGGATAAAAACCTCTTTATTTTTGGCTTTGTTGATGATTTTAACTCCTCTTGCAGCGGCATCGACTGTAACAACTTTTTCTGATGGCTCATCTGAGGTTGTTGTTGAGTTCAAGGATGGATATAGCTTGACCAATACCACTGATGGGGGCTTCTATCTTGGTAGCGGTGAA
>Ga0160422_10000602_pt1 | contig 22005 bp, 20 predicted proteins | sample Fk160mmetaG_FD_108192 | JGI IMG/M metagenome (GOLD analysis project Ga0160422, IMG submission 108192) | Marine microbial communities from the Central Pacific Ocean - Fk160115 60m metaG | ecosystem: Environmental > Aquatic > Marine > Oceanic > Photic zone | place: The Central Pacific Ocean...
AAAACTTTTTCTTTTCCCATAAAAAAATAATTACATGTTTTTAACTATTTCTTTAGCAAAATCAGAACAAGATAATAAAGTAGCACCATTCATTAATCTTTCAAAATCATATGTAACTCTACCAGATTCTATTGATTTTGTTAAACCATTATGGATTAAATCTTTAGCTTCATTCCAACCTAAATGCTCTAACATCATAGCTCCAGATAATATTACAGATCCTGGATTCACCTTATCTTGGCCAGCATACTTAGGTGCAGTTCCATGAGTTGCTTCAAATATAGCATGCCCTGACTCATAGTTTATATTAGCTCCAGGAGCAATACCTATTCCCCCTACTATTGCAGCTAATGCATCAGATATATAATCTCCATTAAGATTCATAGTTGCTATAACAGAATATTCTTTTGGTCTTAGCAATATTTGTTGAAGAAAAGCATCAGCAATAACATCTTTAATTATAATTTGATTAGCCCCATTTTGAATTACTTGCCATGGTCCACCCTCAAAATCTTTGGCACCAAACTCCTCTTTAGCTATTTGATATCCCCAATCTCTAAATGAACCCTCTGTAAACTTCATAATATTTCCCTTATGAACAAGAGTAACAGAACTTCTATTATTTTTAATTGCATATTCAATTGAGGAACGAACTAACCTGTAGGTTCCCTCAATAGATATAGGTTTAATTCCTATTCCGGCCGTATCTGGAAATCTAATTTTATCAAATCTTTCTTTGAAATTATTTTTTAAAATTTCTTTGATTTTTTGATTATCATCCGTACCATTTTCAAATTCAATTCCAGCATAAATATCCTCTGTGTTTTCTCTAAAAATAACCATATCGGTAGTTGATGGATCTTTTACTGGAGATGGAGTTCCATTAAACCATCTTACTGGTCTAACACATGCAAATAGGTCAAGCTTTTGTCTAAGAGCAACATTAAGAGAAGTTATTCCTCCACCAACAGGAGTAGTTAATGGCCCCTTAATTCCTACTAAATATTGCTGGAAGATATCTAATGTTTCCTGAGGTAACCAATCACCAGTATTATTATAAGCTTTTTCACCAGCTAGAACCTCTTTCCAAAATATTTTTTTTTCGCCTTTATACGCTTTTTGTACAGCAGCATCAAAAACTAATCTACTTGCAGACCAAATATCAACGCCTATGCCATCACCCTCAATAAAGGGAATAATAGGATTATTCGGAACATCAATTTTACCGTTGCTAAATTTTATTTTACTTCCTTCCATAAACGTCTATTTTTTGTCAAATTGAAAGCAATTATAGATATTTTTTATCTAAAGGAATATATAATTATAAAATGATTTTACTTCCATTTAATGTTACATCCCATGCTAGGAAATTGGTTTTTATTGATAATTCCATTTGATAATACTGCATCAATAGCATTTCTTAAATCACTTCCATCAATATCATCTTTATTACCAGGTGAAGATGAATCTAACCTTCCCCTATATACTAACTTATTTTCATTATCAAATAAGTAAAACTCAGGAGTACACTCAGCTTTAAACATTCTTGCTACATCCTGAGATTCATCAAATAGATAAGGAATAGTAAGATTAAGATTTTTAAAAAGTATTTTCATTTTTTCAGGAGAATCCTCAGGATGATTTATTATATCATTTGAACTAATAGCAATAAACCTAATATCATCTTCATATTTTGAAATTATTTTTTTTATTTCATCATGATAATGAATAACATATGGGCAATGATTACAAATTATCATTACAACAGTATTTTTAGATGGAATTATATTTTTTGTGGAATATAACTCATCATTTAAAACATTTAATAATTCGAATTCAGGTAATTTAGTTCCTAATGGAAGCATTTGAGAATATGTTAAAGCCATTATTTTATTATATTTAGATTATTAACTAAATTAAATTTAATATCATTTAACCTAAAGTCATGAAAAATTTCTTCCTAATTATTTTTTTATTTTTTTCAAGTCAAGTTTTAAGTCAAATTGAAAAAGCACCAGATAGATATAGAGGAGAGGGACCATTTAACCAATTAATAATAAGAGGTGCAACTTTAATAAATGGCAATGGAGCCCCACCAACTGGACCAGTTGATATAGTTATTGAAAAGAATAAAATTATAAGTATTAGAAATGTTGGTTATCCAGGTCTTGAAATTAAAGAAAGTAGAAGACCTGTAGCAAAACCAGGAGCTAAAGAAATTGATGCCCACGGAAAATATGTTCTTCCTGGACTTATTGATATGCATGGTCACATTTCCTCACAAAGAGAAGGTACTGCTGAATATGTTTTTAAGTTGTGGATGGCTCATGGAATAACAACTGTAAGAGATCCTTCATGCGGTCAAGGACTTGATTGGGTTCTCCACCAGAAAGAGGAAAGTAAAAAAAATAGTATTACAGCACCAAGAATTTTAGCGTATACAAGTTTCGGTCAAGGAGCAAAAAATGGAATAAATACTCCTGAAGAAGCTATAAATTGGGTTAGAAAAAATGCTGATAGAGGAGCTGATGGTATTAAGTTTTTTGGTTCTAGACCTGATATATTTAAAGCTGCTCTTCAAGAAAACAAGAGATTAGGATTAAGGTCTGCCTGTCACCATGCACAAATGGATGTTGCTGAAATGAATGTGCTAGAAACAGCAAGAAATGGTCTAACTACTATGGAACACTGGTACGGTCTACCAGAAGCTTTATTTGAAGACAAAACAATTCAAAATTATCCAGTAGAATATAATTATATGAATGAAGGTGATCGATTTGAGGAAGCTGGAAAACTTTGGAAACAGGCTGCCGAACCTTATTCTAAAAAGTGGAATGATGTCATGAATGAATTAATATCATTAGATTTTACGATTGATGTAACTTTTGTACCATACAGTGTATTTAGAGACGTACAGAGAGCAAGTAGCTTGCCGTGGCACAAAGATTATACAAGACCTAAGCTTCTTAAGTTCTTCCTTCCAGCCAGAGATTCTCATGCCGCAGCTTATTATGACTGGGGCTCAGAACTAGAAACAGTTTGGAAAGAAAATTATAAGTTATGGATGACTTTTATAAATGAGTATAAGAATAGAGGTGGTAGAGTTACTGCTGGAGCAGATTCAGGATATATGTATAACCTTTACGGATTTGGTTATGTCCAAGAATTAGAGTTATTAAGAGAAGCAGGATTTCATCCAATGGAGGTTATTAGAGCTGCTACCCTTCATGCAGCAGAGGCTATTGGAATGGAAGATCAAATTGGATCCATTGAAACTGGAAAACTTGCTGATTTAATAATAATGGATCAAAATCCACTGAAAAATCTTAAGTATTTATATGCCACTGGGGATATCAAGCTTGAAAATAATGAGGTGATAAGGGTTGGTGGAGTATCAAAAACTATAAAAGACGGTATAATTTTTGATGCTAGAGAGCTATTAGAAGATGTTAAGAAAATTGTGGATGAAGAGAAAAGCAATACACCAGGGTGGGAAAAACTATTATTTGAAAATATTAAAAGAAAATAAAATTAATTATAATCCTAATTCTTTAATTTGATCATTATCAATTTGAGATGGTGAATTTATCATAACATCCCTACCCGATGTGTTCTTAGGGAATGCAATAAAGTCTCTTATAGATTCTTTTCCGCCAAATAGGGCACAGAGTCTATCAAATCCAAAAGCTATACCTCCATGAGGCGGTGTGCCATATTTAAATGCATTAAGTAAAAATCCAAACTGATTACTTGCCTCCTCTTTTGTAAAGCCTAATATCTCAAAAACTTTTTCTTGAAGAACCCTATCATGAATTCTAATTGACCCTCCTCCTATTTCTACTCCATTTATTACAAGGTCGTATGCATTAGCTCTAACTTTTTCTGGGCTTGAGTTAATAAGATCAATATCATCTTCAATTGGAGATGTAAAAGGATGATGCATAGCATGGTATCTTTTTGATTCTTCATCCCATGAAACTAATGGAAAATTAACAACCCAAACAGGATTAAAGATTTCCGGGTCTCTAAGATTTAATTTGTCACCCATAAGTAATCTTAGAGATGACATGGCAGAAAAGGTTTGCTTCTTTTCACCTGCTAGAATTAGAATTAAATCTGATGGATTAGAATTGTTTTCATTAGAAATAACTTTTAAATCCTCAGAGGAATAGAATTTATCAACTGAAGATTTTAAAGTACCATCTTCATTATTTTTAATATACACTAAACCTTTAGAACCAATCTGAGGTGTTTTCACAAATTCAGTAAGTTCATCTATCTGCTTTCTTGAATAATTACTGCACCCTTTAACATTAATTGATAAAACTACCTGAGAGTCATCAAATACCTTAAACCCTTTTCCTTGAACAATTGACGTGATATCATGAAATTTCATTCCAAACCTTAAATCAGGCTTATCAGACCCATAATATTTAATTGAATCATTATATTCTATAATAGGTATTTCACCTAAATCTTTTTCTAATATTTTTTTAAATAAATATGTAATGAGACCACCAAAGTTTTCTAAAACATCTTCACGATCTACAAAAGACATCTCACAATCTATTTGTGTAAATTCTGGTTGTCTATCTGCTCTCAAATCCTCATCTCTGAAACACTTAACCAACTGATAATATTTATCAAACCCAGAAACCATAAGTAATTGTTTGAATGTTTGCGGTGACTGAGGCAGAGCATAAAATTCTCCTAAATTCATTCTTGAAGGAACAACAAAATCTCTTGCCCCCTCCGGTGTGGACTTAATCAATACTGGAGTTTCAATTTCAAGAAATTTTTTAGAGTTGAGATAATTTCTTGTCTCTTGCATTAAGCTATGTCTTAGTTTAATATTTTTTTGAAGTGGAGATCTCCTTAAATCTAGATATCGATATTTCATTCTCAAATCTTCACCTCCATCAGTTTCATCTTCAATTGTAAATGGAGGTACATCTGACTTATTTAAGTATTTTATTTCGGAAACTTTTATTTCAATATCTCCTGTATCCATATTTGGATTTTTTGAGAGCCTTTCAGAAACTTCTCCTTGAATTTTAATTACATATTCTCGACCACATTTTTTTGCTAATTCAAAAGTATTTTTTCCAGAGAATTCTTCTTCAAAAATTAATTGGGTTATTCCGTATCTATCTCTAATATCAATCCATATTACTTTTCCTTTATCTCTAATTTTATGAGCCCAGCCAGATAAAATAACACTAGATTTAACATCTGTTTTTCTTAACTCTCCACAATTATGTGTTCTTAACATCGGTAATGACTTTCAACAAAATTAATAGAATTATGAAGAATGCATGAATTTTTTTTATAATCTTACATGGCTAATGAACATATTAAAAAACAATCATGAATATTTTATGAAAATGGCTCTTAAAGAAGCTGAATCTGCTTACGAGGAAGAGGAAATACCAATTGGAGCTGTAGTTGTTCATAATAATAAAGTCATTAGTAAAGGTCATAATCAATCCCAAAGGTTAAATGATGCTACAGCACATGCAGAAATGATAGCAATTACTTCTGCACAAAATAAACTAGGAAGTAAATACTTGAATGAATGTGAACTTTATGTTACCCTAGAACCATGTATGATGTGCAGTGGTGCTATACATCTCTCTAAAATAAAAAAAGTAGTTTATGCCCTAGACGATAAAGAGAAAGGCTATTTAAGAAAATCGAAGGAAGAGTTAAATAAAAAACTGATTATTATCTCAAATATTCTTGAATCCGAGTCAAAAAATTTATTAGAATCATTTTTCTTTAAATTAAGAAGCTGAATCTTCAGTATTTAAACTAAAATTCTTAAATTAAATAAAATTAGTTAACACTTAAATAATAATAATATGTCATTCACTTTACCAGATTTACCTTATGCTCACGATGCTTTAGAACCACACATAGATTCTACAACTATGGAGATTCACCACAAGAGACATCATAACCTTTACATAACTAATCTGAATAATGCTATTGAAAATTCTAGTCTTGAAGGATTATCAATAGAAGATTTATGTAAAAATCATTCAGATAATGTAGCAGTAAGAAACAATGGAGGAGGTCACTATAATCATTCATTATTCTGGGAAATTTTATCTCCAAATGGTGGTGGGGAACCTACAGGAAAGTTGAAAGATATGATAAACTCAAGTTTTGGAGATTTTAATAATTTCAAAGAAAAGTTTAAAACTGCAGCAATGACAAGATTTGGATCAGGTTGGGCATGGTTATGTCAAGTTGATGGTCATCTTGAGGTATGCTCTACTGCTAATCAAGATAATCCTTTAATGCAAGGTATTTGTAATGATAATAGCAATATTTTAATGGGCATCGATGTTTGGGAACATGCATATTATCTTAACTACCAAAATAAAAGAGTTGAGTATATAGATGCTTTCTTTAATATTTTAAACTGGGAAGAAGTAAATAATAGATTAAAGTGATTACAAATGGATAATAGAAGAGGATTTATCAAAAATGCTGCAAAAATTGGATTAGGATCTCAGTTTCTTTTTAGTACTCCTCTTGAGTTAATCGCAAATAATAGATACAAAATATCGTCTAACGATAAAATTAATTTTGGTGTAATTGGTTGTAAAGGAATGGGATGGAGTGATATGGCTTCAATATTAAAAAATAGTGAGACTGACTGCATAGCTCTTTGTGATGTTGATGATACTGTTCTTCAGGAAAGATCAAAAAATGTAAAAGACATTACTGGAAAAAAACCTAAAATCTATAAAGATTACAGGAAATTATTAGAAAATAAAGATATTGACGCCGTTGTTATTGGAACACCGGATCACTGGCATTGCTTAAATTTAGTGGACGCTCTTAGCGCTGATAAACATATATATTGTGAGAAACCTATTTCAAATTCAATTAAGGAAGCTGACATAATGTTAAAAGCTTCATTAGAAGCTAAAAAATGTGTTCAAGTAGGTCAATGGCAGAGAAGTGGCGGGCAATATAAAGAAGCTATGGAATATTTATGGTCAGGCAAAATTGGAAAAGTAAGATTAGTGAAAGTTTGGGCTTATATGGGTTGGTACGGATGGGTAGATGATTTTAAAGATACTGATACTCCTAAAGGTGTAGACTATAATATGTGGTTAGGTCCTGCTCCTTTAAGAAAGTTTAATCAAAATAGATTCCATGGTAGTTTTAGATGGTACTGGGATTATGCTGGTGGCCTAATGACTGACTGGGGAGTTCACGAAATTGATATAGCACTTTGGGGAATGAATGCTAAAAACCCGTTATCAATATCAGCAGCAGGAGGTAAGTTTGCCTATCCTAGTCAAGATACCGAGACACCAGATTCACTTCAAACTATATATGAATACAAAGACTTTACAATGTTATGGGAACATGCTAATGGAATCGATGGTGGAAATTATGGATTAGCAGAAGGAATTGCTTTTATTGGAAGTAAAGGAACTATAGTCGTAAATAGGACTGGATGGGAAGTAATTCCAGAAAAAGATCACCGTAATAGCAAAGACTTATTTATTGAAAAAATTCCTAGAACTACTTTTGACTGGGATCAAGTTCGAAAAAAGTATGGTGACCCACTTGATTTACATACAGCAAACTTTGTTGATAGTATTAAAAAAAATGATCCGTCAATTTTAAACTGTGGAATAGAAAGTGGGAGTCAAGTTTCAAAAGTTGCTCATATGGGAAATGTTGCTTTTAGAAGCGGATCAAAAATTAAATGGGATGAAGAAAAAAATAATTTTGATAATTCTTCAGCTAATAATCTTATTACCCCAAAATATAATAATGGATGGAAACTTCCTAAATTATGATTTTTTATTTATAATTTTTTCTAATTCGATATTTTCATCTCTTAATCTTGCTGCTTCATAAAAATCTAATTTGTCAGCAGCTTTATTCATATCTTTAGTATTCTTATCAACTATTTTTTTAATTTCATCAACTGACATATTTTTTATAACAGGATCGATTTCTAAGTTTGAAATAAATACTTTATCCTTTATGTTTTCTTGAGCAACTGTAGTTTGAGATAAAATATTTTCTTTTGATTTCGAAACTGTTTTTGGTATAATATTATTTTTAATATTATAATCATCTTGTATCTTCCTTCTCCTAGTTGTTTCATCTATTGTTGCCTTCATAGATTTTGTTAATTTGTCAGCATACATGATAACCAAACCATTAGAATTTCTTGCTGCCCTACCTACTGTCTGAATTAAAGATTTTTCATTTCTTAAAAATCCTTCTTTATCTGCATCTAAAATGATTACCAAAGAAACCTCAGGAAGATCTAGTCCCTCCCTAAGTAAATTTACTCCAACTAAAACATCAAAATTACCTAATCTTAAATCCCTTAAAATATTTACTCTTTCTAATGAATCTATTTCAGAATGAATATACCTAGTACTAATACCATTATTATCTAAATACTTAGTTAATTCCTCAGACATTCTTTTAGTAAGGGTGGTTATTAAAACCCTTTCTTTATCTTCTATCCTTCGATTGACTTCATTAATTATATCATCAATTTGATTTTTTGTCTTTCTTACTTCAATTAGTGGATCTAGTAATCCCGTTGGTCTTATAATCTGTTCAATAATTGCTCCTCCAGAACAAGAAAGTTCATAATCAGATGGTGTAGCACCTACAAATACTATATTATTAGCTAAGGATTCAAATTCTTGGAAATTTAGAGGTCTATTATCTAATGCAGAGGGAAGACGAAAACCATAATCTACAAGATTCATTTTTCTTGATCTATCTCCTCCCCACATTGCTCTTATTTGAGGTAAAGTAACATGACTTTCATCAATAAACATTACATAATCATCTGGAAAGTAATCTAACAGGCAAAATGGTCTTTTACCAGGACTTCTTCTATCAAAATATCTAGAATAATTTTCAACACCTGAACAATAACCTATTTCACTTATCATTTCTAAATCAAATTCTGTCCTCTCTTTTATCCTTTTGGCCTCATAAAACTTACCTTCTTTCTCAAAAAAATTTATTTGTTTATCTAAGTCATTTTCAATTTCTTCTAAAGCAATATCAATTGTTTCTTTTGATGTAACAAATAAATTTGCAGGGTAAATTTTAATATCTTTAACATTTATAATTGTTTTGCCAGTAAGTGGATCAATTTTTTGAATACTTTCTACTTCCTCACCCCAAAATATAATTCTAACAATAAAATCAGCATAAGCTAAATAAATATCTAAAGTATCTCCTTTGAGTCTAAACGTTCCTCTTTTAAAATCTTTATCGTGAGATCTTTCATATAGAATGTCCACTAATGAAAAAAGAAAATCTTTTAACTTGATATTTTGTCCCACACTAATATCAATTATATTTTTACCGAAATCATCAGGGTTTCCAATTCCATAAATACATGATACTGAAGCAACTACTATTACATCTTTTCTTCCAGAAAGTAGAGATGAAGTTGCACTTAGCCTTAACTTTTCTATTTGTTCATTAATAGATAAATCTTTTTCAATATATACATTAGAACTAGGTATATAAGCCTCTGGCTGATAATAATCATAATATGATATAAAGTACTCAACAGAATTATTAGGAAAAAAGGTTTTTAGCTCCCCATAAAGTTGGGCAGCTAAAGTTTTATTATGAGATATAATTAGAGTAGGCTTATTAATCTTATTTATAACATTAGCCATCGTAAATGTTTTTCCAGAACCAGTTACACCTAATAATACTTGATGCTTTTCGTTATTTTTTAAACCATTAACTAATTGGTTAATTGCTTGAGGTTGGTCACCTTGAGGTGAAAATTCTGAGTGTAAATCAAATTTCAAATTACTACTAATTATTTATTCCATAAATCCCACGATAACTCAGCCTGATTAATAAGCATTTCGTGTCCATTTTTAATTTTTGCACCTCTATTTTCACATAGAGATAATAGTTTAGTCTTACTAGGGTTATATACTAAATCAAAAACAAAATGTTCATTGTTTATTTGATCATAATCTAATTTAGGATAATTATTAATATTTGGATACATGCCAATAGGTGTAGTATTTATAATTAATTTATGATTATTTAATAATTCTTGATTAAATAATTCTTCATATGATATTTTAGTTTTCGAAGATTCTCTTGAAATAAGTTTATAAGGAATATTTAATTCATTCAAAGTATATTTAATTGCTTTAGAACTTCCACCAGTTCCTAAAATAAGAGCAGAAATATTTTTAATTGGCACTTTCCAATTTAAAAGACTATGTTTAAAACCTGAATGATCAGTATTAAATCCAATTAATTTTCCATCTATAATTTTAATGGTATTTACAGAACCTATTTTTTTTGCGGTTTCATCTAAGCCATCAAGAAGTGAAATAATTTTTTCTTTATATGGTATTGTTACGTTTAATCCTAGTAATTCGGGATTTTCATCAATTATATCTATTAATTTATTAAAATTATCAATCTCATAATTATCATATCTAACATTATCTAGTTTTTCATTTTTAATTTTTTTTTCAAAATATTTTTTTGAAAACGAATGTTCTAATGGATATCCTATTAAGCCAAATTTTTTCATCTTGTTGTTAGATAATTTGAAATAAATCCAGAAAAAACAAAAATAAAAAATGATAACATTAAATCACTTTCATCACCATAAGGAAAAACTAACTCTTGATTTAACTGCCATGGCCATACTTTATTTAAGGTTCCTAACATCAATCCTGAAAGAAAAAAAATTGTTAACCTATAATAATTAATAATTAACCAATGAATTATTTTAGAAAAAGAAAGAATCCCTAAAATTGCACCTAATGAAAAAATTGAAATATTTGCAAAATTTAAAGATGATATTGAGTCAAGCATAAACTTGTACTTTCCTAAAATTAAAAGGATATAACTTCCAGAAATCCCTGGCAGTAACATTGCTGAGATTGCAATAAAACCAGAAAAAAAAATAGAAAAAAAACTATGAGATGTAGATAATGGTTCTATGAACATTATAAGAAAACCAATAATAAATCCAAATACTATATATAAAAAATCATAAATTGATTTTGGTGAGGAATTTCTAATTAATCTAATTGAAGAAAATAGAATTAGTCCATAAAAAAATGATAAAAGTAAAATCTTATGATTACTTATCATATAAGTAATAAGTTTTGAAAAAATAAAAATTGATGTTAGAATACCAATAAATACAGGAAAAATAAACTTTAAATTTAATTGTTCATTTAATTTTTTAAAGTTCAAATTTATTAAGAGTACAAGTGTTAATTGATTAATTGATTTTAAAGAACTAATAAATTCTTTATAAATTCCTAATAATAGTGCAATGGTACCACCAGATATCCCTGGAATTAAATCAGAAATTCCCATAGCCATACCCTTTAGAAAGAGAATTAAACGATCATATAGTGACATCAGATGTATTGATTAAAAGTATCTCCCCTTAAACCAACTCTTATTGTTTCAAGAGAAATAACCTCATTACCTGAAATATTACCCAGATTAACATTTTGACCTAATAATTTTACAAACCATACTTGCTGAACTTTTTGTGGAGCTTCCCACAAAATTTTTTCAGTTGGAATTTCAGTCAAAATTTCTTCAACTAATCCTTGCCTTACTTCTCCTGATGACCTAAATAATCCAACACTTCCTGATTCTCTTGCCTCACCAATAACCTTCCATGAACCAGCATTGAGTTCAGCTTTCATTTGTTTAATCCATTTATATGGAGGAATTATTTTTTTCTCATCTTTAGATCCAATTTCAGAAAAAACTATAACATGTTTTGCTAGCTTTTCAATATACTCACATTTCTTTTTATGTGGAATAGAAATTGAACCATCTGATACTTCGGCATATTTTAAATCATATTCTTTTAAAATATTAATATAATCTTGAAATTGATCTCTAATAGCAAACGCTTCAAATAGTGTACCTCCGAAATAAACATTAATATTAGCCTTTTTAAATAACTCAATCTTTTCTTTAAGATTTTTTGAAAAATTAGATGTAGTCCATCCAAACTTTACAAAATCAATATAATCAGATGATGACTCAATTAAATTTTTGCATTCTTGAAGACTTGAACCCTTATCTATTACCATAGTTATTCCTAATTCTCTAGGTTTTAATGATCTTTCAGGAATATCTTTTAAATTAAAATTCATTTTAGATTATTTTTTCTGTATTGATTTATAACCCTTATTAAAGCAGATTGAGTTTCAAAATTAGGAACAAAATCAAAAAGAACCTCATGATTATCAAAATTCAATGAAAGAGCACTCTCCAATATATTTATAGATTCTTTATATTTTCCAGCATCCATGAGATAAATGACTAATCTATAATATAATAATGATTCACTTGGAGACTCATCAATTGCATCTTCAATAATGCAAATGGCTTTATCAATATCTCCACTTTCATGATAAATTGAAGAAAATTCTAAAGCAGTTTTAAAATCAGAAGGCTCTTTCTCTAATGCTATTGTATATAAATCAATACTTGAAACCATATTACCGACTTTAAATTCTGCAAAGGCCAAAGATTTAATATATTCAATATTCTCAGTATTAAATTTATGTGCTTTTTTAAAATAGTGAATTGCTTCAAACCATTTATCTAATGCAACTAAAGATTTACCTAGCCAATAATATGATTCTTTGAAAAACTGATCAATTTTTATAGATTTTTGAAAATAATCAATAGATGAGGAATAATCTTCTAAATAATAATATGCTCTTCCAATTGCTGAGTATATTTCTGGAGAAGGACCATCTAATTCTAATGACCTATAAAAACTTGCTTTAGACAATTCATATTTTTCTAACTTTAGATTGGATTCTCCATGATTGGTGTAAGCACTAGAATATTCATCATCAATTGCTATTGCAAATTCAAATGACTCAACTGCTTTCTTATAATTATTTAATTTTAAATATATATTTCCAAGATTAAACCATGCATATTCTGAATAAGGATCCTCGTCAATAAATTTTTGATAATAATGAATACTATTTTTTAATTCCCCAGTTTGTTCTAAACAATATGCTAAATCGTATAAAGCATTTTCATGACTAATATTAATTTCAATAGCACTCTTAAAATAATTTGAAGCATTTGTAAAGTCTTTTTGTGCTTGATAAGCTAAACCTATTTGATAATTAACCTCATCTTTATTATCAGAATATTTTAATGCTTCATGTAAAATAGAAACAGCTTCATCATATTCCCCTAATATAATTTTTACTTGACCAATAAGAATAAAAATATTTTCATCAGTTGGATTTAGCGAGTGTGCTTTTTCTAAAGAAAAAAGAGAATCACTAAATTTTTGTAAGGCAATTAAAATATTAGCCCTTTGTATTAACAAGTCAGAAGAAAACTCATGTTGTGAAAGTGCAAAGTTTACAGCTCTTAAACCAATTTTAAATTTATGATTATCGATGTACCATTTAATAATTTTTTCATAAGATTCAGAGTCATAATATATGTCTATATTATTTTTCATCTTTGTCTCAAACTCTAAAACTAACTTATATATTTCGTCCTTTTTTTTCTTAAATTCTTCAGCCATTCCAGGATTTTTTATAATGAAACTTAAAGCTAATAATTATTATTGTTTATTTATAAATGAAATTTATTTTTGTTCATTGGCCCTGTAGTTCAATGGATAGAATAGAAGTTTCCTAAACTTTTGATACAAGTTCGATTCTTGTCAGGGCTACTATGATATATTTACTTTTTACATTGATAATTAATATTCCTATTGAAAATAATTTAAAAAAAGGAATTAGAAAGTATAATAAAGGAAAATATAATGAAGCAATCTCAACTCTTTTAAAAACCAAATCCAAAAATTTCGAATATTTCTTTTATTTAGGGCATTCATACTCATTTAATGATAGGAATGAACTTTCTATAGTATACTATGATTCTGCTATTTATTTAAACAATAAAAATGATAAAGCTTTTTTTGAAAGGGGATATTCAAATTTTGTTATTGGAAATAGTAAAAAAGCATTAGAAGACTTAGACGAAGCAATTAAATTAAATCCTCATAATGCAAAGTATTATATTAACCGTGGTAGTATTAAATATGATTTAGGGTTAGTTAACTCAGCATGTAAAGATTGGTATCAAGCTATGGTTATTGATGAAAATCTCATAAATAACTCAATAATATTAATGAACTGTAATTAATCTTTTCTCTTAAAGTCTCCATTTTTTATAGCTTTTATAAATTTAACCCAAGCAAAAGGATTTAATAATGGATTTGAAGGCAATTGATATTTTGTTGATGTAGCCATCATTTGTTGATCCATAAAATATTTATAATTCATATTAGCACTCATTGGTTCGTTATTATACATCCTTCTAAGAAGGTCTTTATCTAATGACTTTTCTAGATTATCTAAATCTTGCCTATTTGGTAACTCAATAGCAAGTACTGCTTTTTTAAATAATTCCTCGGTTGGATAAGGAAAAATTTCTAACTCCGGTAGGATTGTTGTATCAGGTTTCAACTCAATAAATAAAGTAACTGATTCACCTTTGTCACCAGGCATAATAAAATTTTGTTTTTGATATCCTATTGCACTTACAATGATACTATCATTTGCTAAAACAGGCATAGCAAAGTAACCATAGGGATTTGATGTTGTACCTCTTCCTGCTTTAGGAACATAAATATGAACACCTCCAACTCCAGAGATACTATCTTGACCAACTACAACTCCTGAAAGTTGAATTATTTTTTGTTGGCCTTGAGATTTTAAATCATAATAAAAAACAAATGATAAAAATATTATTATAAATATTCTCATGTTTTATGAATCAATCATTTTATAAATGTTACTACTTTTTTTAAATAACATGCTAAATTACTTAATAAATATGTTTTTTTTAAGTAGTATAGTTTGTAATAACAATATTTAACATAGATGAGATTAAAAAAATTCAATATTGATTACGGGAAAACAATTTTTAAATCTTTTTCTGATGTATCAAGAATAAGAATATTAAATATACTAGCAAACAGAAAAGAGGCTTCAATTTCAGATTTAGAGATTATTTTAAATTTTACTCAAACCAAAACATCTAGACACATTTATTATTTAAAAAATTCAGGATTATTAAATTCAGCAAATGAAGATCAATTTATTTTTTATTCCTTGAGAGATGAGGCAATGGATATAATTGATCAAATTTTTGAATTTTTAGATAAAGATATTCAATTAAAAAAAGATTTAGAGACGTATGATATAATGTATTCTAATAGAGAATTATCAAAAAATAAAATAGAATCAAAAGCTTGGAAACAATAAAATTATATAAATATGAATAATGCATTTTTTGAGATACCTATCCCTGTAAATGAACCAGTGAAAAATTATAAAAATGGTTCACAAGAAAAAAAAGAGTTATTAGATACGCTTAATCATATGAAAGAAAATACTATTGATATTCCTATGATAATTGATGGTAAAGAAATAACTACTAATAATAAAATAAAGATATTAGCTCCACATGACCATAATTTACATATTGGTAATTTTTTTGAAGGAGATAAATCTCATGTAAAATCAGCTATCAATGCTGCATTAAAAGCAAAAAAGAAATGGGCAGCAATGTCATGGCAAAGTAGAGCATCAATATTTTTAAAAGCTGCTGAATTATTAAAAGGACCATATAGATCAAAAATTAATGCCTCTACTATGTTAGGTCAATCAAAAAATGTATTTCAAGCTGAAATTGATGCTGCATGTGAGTTCATCGACTTTCTAAATTTCAATGTATCATATATGGAAGAAATTTATAAAAATCAACCAGAATCATCAGAGGGCATGTGGAATCGTTTAGATTATAGACCTCTAGAAGGTTTTGTTTTTGCAATAAGTCCATTCAATTTCACATCAATAGCCGGAAACTTATGTGCAAGTCCTGCATTAATGGGAAATACAGTTATCTGGAAACCAGCCTATCCTCAGATTTATTCCGCAAAAGTAATTATGGATGTTTTTAAAGAAGCTGGTATTCCTGATGGTGTAATTAATATTATTTATGTAGATGGCCCAGATGCTGGAGATATCATATTTAAACATAAAGAGTTTGCAGGATTACATTTTACTGGAAGCACTGGTGTATTTAAACATTTATGGAAAGAAATTGGCGAAAATATTGATAATTATAATTCATACCCAAGAGTTGTTGGAGAAACAGGAGGTAAGGATTTCATAGTTGCACATAAGTCTGCTAACTCTAAAGAAGTGACAACTGCAATAATTAGAGGTTGTTTTGAGTTTCAAGGTCAAAAGTGTAGTGCTCCATCAAGAATTTATTTACCAAAATCATTATGGCCAAATATAAAAAAGGAACTTATAGAGGAAATAAAAACAATTAAAATTGGTAAACCTGATGACTTTTCTAATTTCATGAATGCAGTAATAGATGAGAGAGCTTTCAATAAAATAGTTTCTTACATTAACGATGGTAAAAAAGATAAAGACTTAGAACTTCTCATAGGAGGAGATTATGATAGATCAAAGGGATATTTTATTAATCCTACAGTTTTTGTTACAAGCAATCCAAAAAATAAGTTAATGGTAGAAGAAGTTTTTGGACCTGTTACATGTATTTACATCTATGAAGATAATGAGTTTGATAATACATTAAAACTTGTTGATGAGACATCACCATATGCTTTAACTGGAGCAATATTTGCTTCAGAACAAGTTGCAATTGACAAAGCTATGAATGCTTTAGAGTATTCTGCAGGAAATTTTTATATTAATGACAAACCTACTGGTGCTGTTGTAGGTCAACAACCTTTTGGTGGAGGAAGAGCTTCAGGTACAAATGATAAAGCTGGTTCTTACCTTAATTTATTGAGATGGGTATCTCCTAGAACAATAAAGGAAGTATATAATACACCAAAAAATTATAGATATCCTTTTTTGAAAAACTAATTTTGTAATCTTAGTTCGTACTTATTGAAATAGGTCACTACTAAAAATGATATTATCAAATAAGATGAAATAATTATTTCATAGAAAGGGATTATCATCTCAAGTTCTGAAAAGATATTTGTATAAACCAAAAGTAAAAATCCAAATGAGAGCTTAATAAATTCTGCAATCCAAGAATTTTTTTCTTTATCCATTAAACTTGTTAAACTGTATATACAAATAAAAATAAAGGCTGCAAATAAGGTTGCATCAGTAAAAGAAATAATATGTAGATTATTTATAAAGTACATAATAAATATAAAAACTATTATAAATTGATACCATGACCAATACTGTAGTTCTCTGGATAATATTGGATAGTATTTTTTATAATCATATACCGAATCTATAGATTTAATAGGATACTTTTTTTCAACATCTTCTGGCCTCCAGCCAGTAGGCATAAACCATATTTTTAATTTATCTATAAAATGTGTAGTTCGCCAAGCATCTCTAATTAGTAGGAAAAGATGAGAAAAATTTATTTTAATAGGATTCCAAGATCTTAAAGGTCTTTTCACACCATAAACAGGTGGGACATCATCTAATTCTTCTTGAAATGTACCAAATAATTTATCCCATATTATAAATACCTGGGATAGATTTTTATCAAGATACACTTCATTAATAGCGTGATGAACTCTATGATGTGAAGGCGTAACAATTATATATTCTAAAAAGCCAAGTTTTCCAATTAGTCTCGTATGGTACCAGTACTGAGCAAAAAGATGAAGAGGTGCAAGGACACCAACTACTTCTGCAGGAACTCCAATTAATGCAGTAGGAATTAAAAATATAAATGAAATGGAAAAGAAGTTCGAGATTGATTGTCTTAGAGCGCATGCTAAATTAAATTCCTCACTACTATGATGGATTATATGATGATTCCAAAAATAATTAATACTATGATTAATTCGATGGACCCAGTATCCTGCAAAGTCTATACCTATAAATGCAATAAAATAAACTATAAAAGATGATTGAATTTTAAAAATTGCTAAATTTTCAACCATATATGAATATGAAACTATTATTATAGTTAAGCCTAAAACATCTTTAACTATGTTAGTTAAACCTGAACATAAGCTTGATAAAGTATCCATACTTCTTATTACATAGTCCTTGTTATAAATTTTAGAAAAGAAAATTTCTAAAGCTATCAAAGTAATAAAAAAAGGAATAGCAAAGTTTAAAGTTGTAATGTAATATGTCGGCATAAACAAATTTATATTTTTTAATCGTAAAACATATAATAAACTATATTCGTACCAGATTTTGAAAATGAAACAATACGCTTTTCTATTATTTCTTTTATTTTTTTCTTTTTACAGCGAAGCTCAAAAAAATTATGAGCCCTTGAAAATTTCTGATAATAAAATAATAATTGATGGAATTATCGAACCTGAAGAATGGAAAGACGCTATTAAAATTGATTTAATTTATGAAACTGAACCAGGATATAATACAAAGCCAATTGTAAAATCATCTGGATATATACTTTACTCCAATTATCATATTTTTTTAAGATTTTATGCAGAAACTAGAGAGACGGTAAGAGCTTCAATTAGAAAAAGAGATGATATGGGAATATTTAATGATGACTTTATTGGATTTGATATTGATACATATGGTGACGGAAGGAATAATTTGTTTATTGGATCTAATCCATATGGATCACAGATTGATGTAAGAATCCTTAATGCAGTTAGAGAAGAAGATAGATATGACCCTTCTTATGACCTAGAGTTTGAATCCGCAGGATCTATAAGTGGAAATAGCTATAATGTTGAGATGAAAATTCCGTTTTCATCCTTACCTTTTCCAAATGGAAAAGATCAAAAATGGAAATTTAGTTTCTTCAGAAAATATATTGATTATCAAATTTCATCTAGTAAGACAGATAGAGATAATTCATGTTTTACATGTCAATTAAATGACAATGTTATTTTTAAAGATATTAGAATAGATAAAAAATTTGATTTAATACCATTTATTACAAGTAGTATAAAAGGTGATTATGAAAAAAATAAAATTGAATATGAAAAACTGAATAGTAATATTGGATTAAGTTTTAATGGAGAACTTTCAAAAAATCTATCGATAGAATTAGCAATAAATCCAGATTTTTCACAAGTTGAAGCGGATGTTACTCAAATTGATATTAATTCAGCATATTCTTTGAGCTACCCAGAAAAAAGACCTTTTTTTAACAAAGGAGTTGATATATTGAAACTTAATAACTCAGATTTACAACCATTTTATTCAAGATCAATAAATAATCCAATTTATGCTCTAAAACTTTTAAATCAAGGAAAAAAATCTCAATTATTTTACTTATCCTCCCTTGATAAAAACTCCCCATATCTTATAGGAGGAAGTGACAGATCATACTTTGGTGAAGGGAAAAAATCATTAGTAAATATTCTTAGATATCAAAGATTACTAAACAATGGATCTAAAATTGGTTTTCTATCAACTAGCAGATATTATTTAGGAGGAGGATATGGTAATCTAGTAGGAATTGATGGTTTATTTCAACTTTCCAAAAGCCTAAGATTAACTTTTGATCTTATTAAAAACTTTAATGAGGAACCAAATAATTATTGGATTAATTCTCAGGATTATTTTGGAGAATATACAGTTAATCTAGATGGAGAAAAATTTAATGGAACTGGTATTTTTATTGGCCTATCAAGAAGCACTGAAAATTGGCATACATATATTGGATATAAATATATTGAACCAGAATACAGAGCTGATGTGGGATTTGCAATTAAAAATGACAGAAAATGGCTAACATATTATCAAGCATATAAATCATTTTGGGATGAAGGTTTCCTTCAAAATTTAGTTTATTCAGTTAAATATGATATGCTTCATGATTTTAATAATAGACTTGATGTAATAAGTTTAGATGGTCAGATAGAAGCTTCATTCAAAGGAAATACAAGTTTTTCAGTAACTTATGACTATGATTTTTTTACTCATTACTTAAATAAAAAATACTCTAATGCCCCTTCAACTAGAATTGTAATAAATACAAGTCCTACAGAATTAATTTCATTTAATTCTAATTTTAGCTTTGGTAAGGACATAGCTTATAATGATGAAAACCCAAAGCTTGGAAAAGATTTTAATTTTGGAACTACTTTAGGCTTTCAAATTAATAATAATTTTTTTATTTCAAATCTGTTCAGTTTTTCTAGTTTAAAGAAAATTGATTTGAATGAATATTATTATAAAGGATTTATAAATAGGCTAAATACAAAGTATCAATTTTCAAATTCAATTGGAATTAGATTAGCAGGAGAATATAATGATTTTTTAAAGTCAATTTTCTTTCAACCTCTATTTGAATGGACACCTAACCCTTTCACTATATTTTATATAGGAGGTAATCAGAATTTAATCAAGGATTCTAATTATTATACAGATAGATCTCAATTTTTTATAAAATTTCAGTACCTAATAAGCTTATAAATAACAAATTATATTTTTTAACGTTATTGACAATATGAATAATAAACGAAGAAAATTTTTGAAAAGTGCAGGATCAACTGCTTTGTTTGCAAGCTTAGGTTCATCATTTTTTATTAGCTGTGACAATACTGAAGAAATCATAGATCCTGATAATAACAATAATAATAGCACATCAGAAAATGGATTTACTCTTGATGGAAGTACTTATTCGATTGATCTTGATCATTCTAATTTTGCAGTTCTTAAATCATCAGGTGGATGGTATAGATTTGATGAGGGTGGTATGCTACTTGTTAATGTAGGTCAAGATATAATTCGAGCTTTTTCTAGTAGTTGTCCTCACGCAGGATGTAGAACAAGTTGGAAATATTCTAATGAAAACTTTACTTGTACTTGCCACAACGCAGTATTCACAAATTTGGGAGAAAAAGTAAGTGGACCAGCTAATAGTGATTTAGAATCATTTAGTGTTTCTAGGGATGAAAATGTAATAACAGTTTCAACATAATTATATTTTAACCTGTAATCCGTCTTTAAAATAAACTTCTTTTAAAAGTTTTCCATTTCTATCATAAATTCTCATAAAACCATTTTGAACTCCTTCAATTGTTTCAGTTTCATCTGAAAGAGTACCGTCACCAAAGAAATTTTTTTGGATACCATTCCTTAACCCATTCTTAAAATTCCATTCACTTTTTATATTGCCATTTTTATAAAATAAATATGAGGTACCATTTCTTACTAAATCTTTATCGAAATTTTCCTTACTCTCTACTCTTCCACTTTTATAATATCTTGTTACTGTAACTCTTTGAGGTCCATAAACCCACTCACTTTGCAATGAGCCTTCAGAATAAAATAATTTAGTATAAAACTTTATTCCGTCATTGTACTTTTCTTCAACCCGAATATTTTCATTTTCATCCTTTTTTATTGCAAGTCCAGAATATAACTCATCATTAAAATACGACTTATCATTAATAACTTTAAGTTTTTCAATTGAAACTCTGTTTTCACAACTAAAAACTATGAAAAGAAATATTATACGTAACTTACTTTTAAACATTAATATTGATTTTTTTATAATAGAAATGTATTAATAAATTTATCAAAAAAATAATTATGAATTTAAGTATTACTACTATAATAGGGCTATTTTTTTTAATGTGGATGATTTACTTTTCACTAGGTGCATTCGCAAATATGACTGAGGACAAAACTTTACTAAACATTTTTAAGCTTTTTAAGTATATAATTGCTATAGTTTCAATTATTTTAATATGCCTTTATATATTCATCTAGTTAAGAAGATTACTTTAACTTCAATTATTTTATTATTTCCTTTTTTACTATTCTCTCAAAATACACTTATTATACGAGTTATTGATAAAATAGATGAATCTCCAATTAATAATATCAAAATAGATTTAGATGGTAATATTTTTTATACTAATGTAGACGGTAATGTTAAAGTTGAACTAAAAAAGAGGCCAAAAGAATTATT
>Ga0160422_10000603_pt1 | contig 21990 bp, 14 predicted proteins | sample Fk160mmetaG_FD_108192 | JGI IMG/M metagenome (GOLD analysis project Ga0160422, IMG submission 108192) | Marine microbial communities from the Central Pacific Ocean - Fk160115 60m metaG | ecosystem: Environmental > Aquatic > Marine > Oceanic > Photic zone | place: The Central Pacific Ocean...
CGTGGGTCTTCGATGATTTGTCCTTCCACCACCTTCAAAGACTGAACGATGACCAAATCCTGCAAAGCAATGAATGCCTGGATGATTGCTTTTTTGGTCTTGGGTCCGAGCCTTTTGCTTTTTGGAAAGGATGATCCCCGCGTCGAAAGAAAGTCCCTGAGGATCTTATCCTACAACATTAAGCACGGGCGGGGAATGGATGGCCGGGTGGATTGGAAAAGAACTGCCGAAGTCATTCGTTCCCTCTCCCCGGATCTCGTCGCCTTGCAGGAGGTTGACAAAAACTGCTCGAGGAGCGGGTCCATCGACTTGACCCAAGAGTTGGCCGAGGTCTTGAAAATGGAGGGACGCTTCGGCAAATTCATGAATTTTCAGGGAGGGCAATACGGCATGGCGGTCTTATCCAGGTTTCCCGTTACTTTTCACCAGGTTCACGTCCTGCCCCGCGGAGCCGAGCCTCGATGCGCCCTGGAGGTGCGTGTGAATCCCGGTAAGGATTGGGGCGAAATCCGTTTGCTCGGCATCCATCACGACTGGACGAAGGAGACCCTGCGTTCGAACCAATGCCGGGCCCTCTTGCAGGCAGTGGGCGAGAAAGCGAGTCCGGTGGTGTTGGCGGGTGACTTCAATTCGGGGAGAGGTTCGGACTCGGTAGGACTTCTTCTGGATGCAGGTTTTCAAATCTTGGCAAATTCCAGTACGAATACTTTTCCATCAAAGGTTCCGAAGATTGAAATCGATTTCGTCATGTCGAGGAACCTGGGTTTCTCTCGTTTCAAGCATCAGGTCATCGAGGAAAAACTGGCGTCCGACCATCGACCCGTTTTGGTTGAACTGTTTAAATAATTCTTTCGAATCCCCTGGAGAGCTCTTGCTAAAAGATGTATCGACGTATGATGACAAGTCCTTACCTTACCTCAGCATCAACCATGAAGCTATTCGTCTCCCTGCTTTTTCTTTCCTTTCAATGTATTGCCTGGTCCGCTTTGCGCTTCGAGGCCCAATTGCTCCACAAGGACAATGTCGAGGCCTGTGCCGTGGGCGACCTCGATGGGGATGGCGACCTCGACGTGGTGGCGGGCGAGCGCTTCTACCTCAACCCGCAATGGAAGCCCGTCAAGTTCCGTGCCATCAAGCCCTTTGGCAAGGATTACATGCAGGACAATGGAGACTATCTGTATGACGTTGACGGGGATGGCGACCTCGACGTAATCGCCGGACAGTTCACCCTGTCAACCGTGCTTTGGTTCGAGAACCCGGGCAAAGAGGAGTTGCTCACCGAAGATTCATGGACTCAACACGTCCTCATGGATACCGGCTACAAGCACAACGAGATGATTTTCCTGCGGGACATGGACGGGGACGGGACGCCCGAGTACGTCGCCAACAGCTGGAACAACAAGAACCCCATGCTGGTCTGGAAATTCGCCAAGAAGGATGGCAAGCCGACCATGACCAAGAGCGTGGTTTCGAAATCCGGCAATGGTCATGGTCAGGGCTTTGGGGATATCAATGGAGACGGTCACGAGGATATCGTGTTCATGCAGGGTTGGTATGAACGGCCGGCCAAGAATCCGTTTGGCCAACCATGGAAATGGCACAAGGAATTTACCCTCCCCAAGGCCAGTTGCCCCATTCTCGTCAAGGATCTGAACAAGGATGGCCGGCAAGACCTGATCTGGGGCGACGGGCACAACTACGGCCTCCATTACCACGAGCAGCTTGAGCCCCGTAAGGACGGCACCACGGCCTGGAAGCACCACCTGATTGACAAGACAATCAGCCAGATGCATGCCCTCGCCTGGGACGACCTCGACAAGGATGGCCAGCCCGAGATCATTTCCGGAAAGCGCTACTACGCGCACAGTGGAAAGGATCGGGGGGCGGAGGATGAGATCGTGATCGCCCGTTACCAGCCTGAATTGGGTGAAGACGGCAAGGTATCCTTCCGCAAGGAGATCGTCCATACCGGGCAAGCGGGTACGGGCTTGTATATCGTTACGGCGGACTTGGACAAGGACGGGTGGAAAGAAATCATCGTCCCGGGAAAGTCGGGCACCCATATCCTCTGGAACAAGGGGAAAAAGCCACCTCCCAAGAAGAAAAAAGGCTAGGGCAGACCATTTGTCCTTGGAGTGCTTTGTCGGCCCGTTCTACTGCAAGGAAATATAATGCTCCGCATCATCATCACTCATCCCGGCGGCGCCCATAAGGATGAGTTTTTGGCCTGCGCCGTTCTGGTTGCAAGCTTCCCGGTTCCGATCTATCGGCGTGATCCAAGCGAGGAGGAACTGGCTGACCCTTGTGTGGCGGTGGTGGACGTCGGAAACCGGCATGAGCCGGACCTCAATAATTTCGACCACCACCAGTTCGCAAGAGACGCGGATCCGACCTGTTCCTTGTCTTTGGTTTTGCAAAAAATGGGAATCTACGAAGACGCCAAGGAATTTTGCCCGTGGCTTGAGACAGCGGAATGGTTTGATTGCCGCGGGCCGAACGATACCGCCGACTGGCTGGGCGTGGACCGCGAGTCCATGGCAAAGTTGAACTCCCCGCTCGACGTCACTCTTTTGCGGGCTTTTGCCGGGAATTCCGAACATCATTCGGGTGAACCGGTGTGGGAGGTGATGAAAATGATCGGCGCCGATCTTGTTGCCTACGTCACCAACTTGAGGGCCCGGATGGATCAAGTCGCCAAGGTCGAGCAGGTTTGGGATCTGGAGGAGGGCGGTCAAGGCATCAAGGCGATGTTCGTTCCCCGGACGGATCCTTCCATTGAGGATGCTTCCGGCGCCTTGTCCTGGCGGGTCCGGGAACTCGGACTGGAGGAAGAGGTCGTCGCCCTTGTCTACCCCGACGGGAGGGGAGAGGGATACGGGATGCGCCGATACGACGATAGCGCGGTTCTTGATTTTTCCGGCTTGGAGCAGCAGCCAGACGTCCACTTTACCCATAACCGCGGTTTCATTGCCAAGACCAGTTGCACGGATATCCAGCGCCTCAAGGAACTTCTCCTTTTGGCGCGGGCCTGAACCGGGTCGTACGTCCCCTTAGTCCTGCCTTGGGCGGGTCAGAGAAAATTGTTGTAGACCAACCCTCCTCCCAGGATGAAAACCTGGGGCAGGAAATTCAGGATTATGCTGTTTTCCTTCCAGACGTAACCCACCACGCTCCAGGTGCATGCTCCGACCAGGTGAACGATTATGTTCCACGGATAAACGTTCAGGGAATGCAGACAGATGGCGGTGAGAACCGTCAAGGCGCTGAAGTATTTTAGATAAGTCATCCGACCTTTGTAAGAGGATGACGCTCAAAGCCAAGCTCTCTTGCCGCTCCTTTTTCCCGCCCATTTTTTGGTCGGGAGGGAATCCCCCTTTCTAGGCATCGAGCTCCAGGAGCTTTTCCGTCTCGATTTCCCACTCGTAGTTGCGCTCCTTGAGCTGCCGGGCAAGGCTGGAAGCTTTTTCATTCAGTTCCTTGGCTTTTTCGGAATCCCCATAGGACTGTGGGTCCGAAAGCATGGCGTTGATCTCCTCCTGTTTTTCCTCGAGACGGAAGATTTCCTTTTCGAGCTTGCGGACGGCATCCTCGATCTTGATCCGCTCGGCCTTGCGCTCATCGCGTTCGCGGGCCCGCCGTCTTTTCTTCTCCTTGGCACTGAGGGGCTTTTCCCGCTCGCCCGGCCTTGCGTTCGACTCGGGACGGGCATCCCGCAGGCCCTCCACCAGTCCGGCCTGAGCGGAGGCCGCCCCCGATTTCCAGAGGTAGTAGTCGTAGTCCCCCGCGAAGTTTGTGATCCTGCCCGACTCGATCCGGATGGTCCGCTTGGCCAAGGCCCGGATGAAGTGTACGTCGTGACTCACGAAGATGAGGGTTCCCGAGTAATCCTTGAGGGCCTGAATGACGGCGTCGATGCTCGGCATGTCGAGGTGGGTCGTGGGCTCGTCGAGAAGGAGGAAGTTGGGCGGCGAGAGCAGAAGCTTGACGAGGGCGAGGCGGCTTTTTTCTCCCCCGCTCAAGACCTTTACCTTCTTGAAGACGTCGTCCCCCTTGAAGAGAAAGGCCCCCAGCAAAGTGCGGACTTCCTGCTCGTGAACGGTGTTTTCAACCCGCTCCATGGCTTCGTCGAGAACGCTTCTTTCGAGGTCGAGTACGTCCACCCTCTGCTGGGAGAAATAGCCCACCTCGACGTTGTGCCCGAGTTCGCGAATACCCGACTCGATGGGCACGAGGTCGGCCAGGATCTTGAGCAGGGTCGACTTGCCGGCCCCATTCGGCCCGACCAGTACGATCCGTTCCTGCTTTTCCACCTCCAGGTCGAGGGCCCGATAGACCAGGTGGTCTCCATAGGCTTGCCTTACTTGGGACAGAGTGGCTACGCGCTGCCCGCTGCGCGGGGGTTGGGGAAAACGGAAGGCGACGGTAGCCTCGTCGCTTTGCGGAGCCTCGATACGCTCCATCTTATCGAGAAGCTTTATCCGCGCCTGGGCCTGGGATGCCTTGGATGCCTTGGCCCGAAACCTCCTGATGAAGTCCTCGTGGTGGGCGATCTCTCTTTGCTGGTTGCGGTAGGCGGCCTCGTGCTGAGCCTCGCGCTCGGCTTTTTGCACGAGGTACTTGTCGAAGTTTCCCTGGTAGCGGAAAACCTTGCCGTGACGAATCTCGAGGATCCCGTCGCAGACCGCATTGAGAAACTCGCGGTCGTGGGAAATCGTCAGCAGGGATCCCGGGAATTTCCTGATGCGGTCCTGAAACCAGGCCAGGGTCTCCAAGTCGAGGTGGTTGGTCGGCTCGTCGAGCATGAGTAGATCGGGCTCCATGACAAGCAGGCGGGAGAGGTGGGCCCGCATGATCCATCCTCCGCTCAGGGTGCGGGCGGGTTTCTCGAAATCCTCCTGCTGGAAGGCCAGGCCCGAAAGGACTTTCTTCGCCTTGGCTTCCAGCGTATATCCTTCCAGTTCGGCGAACCGCTCGAGAGCTTCCAGCCGGGTGGGGTCGTCAGCTTCAGGGTGGGTCCGGAGGGTTTCCTGGACGGCCTTCAGTTCAGGGGTGACGGAACTGGCCAGCTCGAGGACGGTTTCCTCGCCCGTTGGGGCGCTCTCCTGCGGCAGGTATCCGGTTTGCGTTCCCCGTTCCCATTCGATCTTCCCTTCATCCGCCTCGCTCTGATCGAGGAGGATCGAGAACAAGGTGGTCTTGCCGGCTCCGTTTGGGCCGACCAGCCCGAGCTTCTCCCCGCGCATCAGTCGCAGGGAAACCTCCCGAAACAAAACCTTCGGGCCGAATTGCTTGCCGACGTTGGATAAGATGAGCATGAGGAAAGAAGAGCAGACAGGTTTGCGCCTCCCGCAAATATGGCAAAGCAATAAAAGCCCTCTGCCTTCCGCAACCCCTAGGCTTGACCGAAGAAGTTGATGAGCCTTTCTTCCTTGGAAACCTTCATGGGGAACTTCCCGCTTAAGGGATGCTCCTCGATGCCCGCGTGCTCGCGAAGGGCCAGGTGGAGATGCTCGGGGCGAACCCGGATTCCCTTGTCCTCGTCGAGGGCGAGGCTTTGAGGGTTCACGGGCGTGAGGAACTGACCGTCGTCGGTTTCCCCGATGACCCGGTTGCCTTTGATGCCCTTGCCCATGAACATGATCGACCCGACCGACCAATGGTCCTTCCCGTCCCCTTTGTTGTAGTGGGGCGTGCGGCTCATTTCACTCTGGATCACAACGACCAGCTTGTCGCGAATCTTCAGTTCCTCGGCCCTTTTCATGAGGTAATCAATTCCGTCGAGGAACTCGGGTATGAGCTTCAGTTGGTCGCGGTCGTTCTTGGCATGGCTGTCGAATTGCCCGATGGAAAGATTGGCCGAGACGCATACCCCCGCCTTGAAGCAGGACAGGGCAATCTCGGATTGCCGGTGGAGCCTCACCTTGCCGACCTCGTCGCTCACCTCCGCCTCGACGCGCTTGAGGGCCTTGGAACTCGACTGGGCGGCGTAGAGCATGCTGCGGGAACGTTCCGCCCTGGGCAATTGGGCTTGCGCCGAAGGGGTGGCGGCTTGCTCATCGAGGGCCTTCTCGATGAGGCCTTGGGCAAAGTCGTCATGGTAGGGAAGGCGCTCGATTCCCTTGATGGAATCAGCCTTGGCAATCAGGTTGAGAGAGGGCAGATAGGGGATTCTCGCCATCGGGACCAGGTTGCCGGTGGCCGAGTAGTTCCCGAAGGTGAGGAAGGCGAGGGGCGTCTCCGGTCCCCGGCAGGCGGCGACAAGGGCGGCGAAGGTAGGGTAGGCCAGGCTGTCGAGCTTGCCGGTCGCCATGTATCGCTTGCAGGGCGAATGGTTGTTGACGGAGTAGTCCAGGCCGTTGAGGACGAGCAGTTCGCTTCCATAGGATTTGTAGAAATCCTCGTTGCTCATGCCTTTCTCGACCTGCTTGGCGGTGGGCGCGTACTTGTGTTTCCCATGGGTCAGGATATCGTCCTCCTTGTACAGGCGGTTGATTTCGTTCACCCCTTTCGGATCCATCAAATAAGTCGTGTCCCAGCCCCCCGAGGCATTGAATACCACGTAGTAGGGGCCGTCGTAGGGCTCGGGCTCCCTTCCCTTGGCGGAAAGCAGGGAAGGCCCTCCCACGGGGATGGAGAGCCCGAGGCCCGCCTGGGCGCAAAATTTCAGAAAATCACGCCTCATGGTCATTCGTAGAGGAATTCCTGATGGCGGAGGAGGTAGGTCACCACCGCCCGCCAGGCCCGCAGCGTATAGTGAGGATCATCGACCTGCTTGCCGTCGATCCTTCCGCAATGATAAGTTTCGCGCTTATCGAGATCATCGCGACTCTTCGCCTCCGCGATGATCGTTTCGAAAAGCCGGAAGGCCCGGTCGATCTCGGGATGGCCTGGTGGCTCGCTCTTGTCCAGGAGGAGCTCCCGAAGGTGGACGATGGCTTTGCGGATCTTGAGGTCGGTGGCCTGGGTGACCCCGGGAAGGAGATCCTTTTCCATGGAGGGGAAAAGCTTTCGCTCGGCCGCAGGCAAGGCGAAATCCGCCACCACGTGCAGGCAGGACAAGTCGTTGGCCATGATGCGCTGGATGGCTCCCATGGCTCCGCTTGGTTCTCCGAGGCGTTCGGTGACCGACTGCGAGTCGATGCCACCGTAGAGGATTTCCATCTCCTTCTTGAGCTTTCCCCATGGGGTTCCGAAGATGGCGCCGATCTTGCGCTCCAGTTGCTCGGGGGCGAGAAGCCTGGCTACCCCCAGGTCGTGGAGTTCGGCCTTGCGATCGGGATTGGCGGTAACCGCATCCAGACCGTCCGCCCGGTAGAAGGGAGACTTGGCCAGCTCCTTGAAGACCAGCTTGAGGTTGAACCCGGCCTGCGCAAAGCGCTTGCCGACCTCCGCAATCTCGAGCCTTTGCATCTTGTAGGCGCGTCTCCGGGCGGTGAAGAAGGGATCCTCGATATCCTTGGGAGGGCGCAGGGCCTTGCGCCCGGTCAGGACGTACCAGACGTGTTCGGTCATCGCGATTGCGAACCTCGGATCTTTGGCCGTGCGCCTGGCGAGCCACTGCAAGGAGCGCCACTTTTCTTCCTTCGGGAGGTCCTCCCCTTCCAGCCCGGGAACGAACATGTCCTTGAACCAGCCATCGCGACGGGGACCGAAGTGTCCCTCGTCGTTATAGAAATCCTGAAAGAGTCCTGAGACCGGATCAATGGTGCGGTGGCAGACCACGCAATCCGCCGCTTCCATCCAAGGGGTCTCGTACTTGGAGTCGATGGCCGCGGCATCCGCCACCTGGTCGGCAAGTTCCATGACGTCGATGCCAAGGAAATGCTGATAATACATGCGGGCCCGCAGACGGTTGCGGTTCGTTTCCGTAGTTGGGTAACGGCGCAGATACTGGAAGGTGCTGAGGATTCCGGCGTGCGGATAGAAACCGTTTTTTGATTCCTGCACCAGGGGCGCGTTGACCGGGTTGTCGTTTCTCGCCTTGAGGGCCGGAAGCTTGGCTGGCAGGTACTCGAAGGGATCGTCGGGGTTCTTGAAGCGCTCCTTGATCGTCTCGAAGATGCCGTATCCCCGGGCCGAGTAAGGGCTGACCATGATGTAATCCGCAGTCATGATCTCGGTAAACGGCTTGTCGTTGCGTACCACGTGGGCGATTAGTTCGAGGGGTTCCTCGCGGATGGCTTTGCGGTATCGGCGCGTCATGGCATAGAGGGCTTCCTTTCTCTCCCTCTCGTCCTTGATGTGGGAGAGATCGTACTTGTGAAACCACTGGCGGCTCTTCTCAAAATGGTTGTAGGAGAGGATGAGCTCTCCGTTTCCGTCGTAGCCATTGGTCAGAAAGACGTCGTTGAAGCCTTCCTTGAGCCGTTCGTAAAAGGCATCCTCGGTCATGACCTGGTCGAGCAGCGCGCTGATTGCGTCGAGGCCGCCTTTGCGTACGGCGTCGCGTTCACCGGGGCGGGGAAGACGGGCGGACAGGGAAAGGGTGAGGCGACGGAGCAGCCTTTGGTCGTCCAGCATGGTTACCCCGTCGAAGAAAGGCGTGGGGGGGACTGTTTTCTCATGGGTTTCCTCTCCATCGCGCAGGTTGCGGACGAACTTCTCAAGCAGCAGGTGGGCTGTTGATTTTCGAGTAAGGACCTCCTGTCCCTCGTGATCCATTTCCCCCACCGGCTTGCGGAGCAGCTTGGGCGGGCCGTCCTTGCGCGGTCGGGCCATCCTGCGGAAAGCTTCGTAGTTGTCGCGGTTGGCCCTTTGGAGGCTCTCGCCCTGGTGGAGGATGGTTTGCCGGAGGATGAATGAGCTATCCTCCGCCTCCCCGCCTTCCCGGTGGCATTCCAGGCAGGAAGCCTCTCCCACCTTGGCCCATACCTCGTCCGAGAAGAAACGGTCCGGCTGAAGCTGCGGGTCATCCGCGCCCAGCCATGGGGCAACCATGGCGGAGATGGGCAAAGCCAAGAGGAAGACCTTCATACCCACTAACTTAACCATGATTGAAATTTTGCGGAAAGTAGAAAAAACCGAAAAATGAGATTTCTTGCTTGCTGGAATCGGTATGAAACCGCTCCTATTTGGGGATGATGCGTTCGTTCATGCCCCTCCTTCCCTTTCTCTTTGGCCTGCTTGCCCAGGGCAAGCCCAACGTCGTGCTCATCATGTCCGACGACATGGGCTTTTCCGACGTCGGGTGCTACGGCGGGGAGATCCGGACCCCTCATCTCGATGCACTGGCTGGGAACGGCCTGCGCTTTTCCCAGTTCTACAACACCGCCCGCTGTTGCCCGACAAGGGCGTCCCTGCTCTCCGGACTGTACCAGCACCAGGCTGGCATCGGGCTTATGACGGGAGACCAGAAGTTGCCCGGTTACCGGGGGGAGCTCGGGCGCAACGTCCTGACCATCGCCGAGGCTTTGGGCCTCGCCGGCTACAAGAGCTACATGTCGGGGAAGTGGCACGTCACCAGGCACGTCCGTCCCGAGGGTCCGAAGGACAACTGGCCCCGCCAGCGTGGTTTCGACCGTTTCTACGGGACCATCATAGGGGCTGGAAGCTTCTACGATCCGGCCACCCTCTGCCGGGAGAATACCTATATCACCCCGGTCAACGATCCGGACTACAAGCCCGAGACCTACTACTATACCGATGCCATCAGCGACAACGCGGTGAGCTTCCTCAAGGACCATGCAAAGTCCGATGCCGAGAAGCCCTTCTTTCTGTACCTCGCCTATACCACCGCTCATTGGCCCATGCACGCCCTTCCCAGGGACATTGAGAAATACAAGGGCAAGTACGACGATGGCTTCGAGCCCATCCGCAAGGCCCGGCTGGAGAAGCTAAGGAAGCTCGGGCTGGTTGCCCCCGATACCAAGCTTTCCCCCGCTTCGGACGACTGGGAACGGACCCCGCACAAGGAATGGGAGATCCGGAACATGGAGGTTTACGCCGCCATGGTGGACAACATGGATCAGGGAATCGGGCGGGTCGTCTCGGAGGTCAAGAGGCAGGGACGCTTCGAGAATACCCTCTTCCTCTATCTGCAGGACAACGGCGGTTGCGCCGAGGGCTATGGCCGGTACGCCCCCAAGAAAGAATATCCGAAATACGAGCCCATGGGCCCGGACGACCTGCAGAGGAAGATCTGGCCCCCCATGCAGACGCGCGACGGCCGGCCCCTGCGAACCGGGCCCGGTGAGATGGCCGGTCCCGAGGATACCTTCATCGGCTACGGGCGCGGCTGGGCCAACGTTTCCAACACCCCCTTCCGCGAGTACAAGCACTTTGCCCACGAGGGCGGAATAGCAACCCCCTTAATCGCCCATTGGCCCAAGGGCATTGGCAAGAAGATGCGGGGCAAAATCGATCACCAGCCGGGCCACCTGATCGATCTCATGGCCACTTTCGTCGAGATTTCGGGTCTGGAGTATCCCAAGAAGTTCGGGGGCCATGATATCGACCCCCTCGAGGGAGTCAGCCTGGTTCCCGCCTTCAAGGGACGCGACCTCAGGCGCAAGGACGCCCTCTATTTCGAGCACCACCTCAACTGCGCCGTCCGGGACGGGGACTGGAAGCTAGTCCGATACGGGCGCACCGGCCGTCCCTCCAGCCTTCGTCCGTGGGAGCTTTACGACATGTCCGCGGACCGCATAGAGTCGAGGAACCTCGCCAAGGAGAAGCCCGAGATCGCCAAGGCCCTCGAGGACAAGTGGGAAGCCTGGGCGACCCGGGCCAAGGTCAAGCCCTGGCCTTGGAAGTTCGAAAACCCATAGGTAGTCGGGCTTGCGGGCCAGCCATACTCGGGAAATGAAGACGAAGCTTGTGCCCCTGCTTGCTTTCCTGGCCGCGGGAACGATCCTGTCCGCGGCCAACTTTTCCCTCGGCAGGAAAGAGGTCGTTGCCTTCGTGGGCGGAACCGACGTCGGGCGGGCCCAGGAGGACGGATCGCTCGAGGCCATGCTGACCCTTGCCTTCGTCCGGCAAGAGCCCGTTTTCCGGGATATGTCATGGGATGCCGATACCGTCTACCGTCAGGGCTCGGTGATCGAGCGATGGCGCAAAAATGGGTTCGGCGACCGCGTCGAGCAACTCGGACGGGAAAAAGTCAGCCTGGTCATTGCCTGCTTCGGCCGGCTCGAGTCCATGGAGGGGGAGGAAAGGCTGGATGATTTTGCCAAGGCTTACGAACGGTTGATCGACGACTACCTCAAGCAGGCCCGCGAGGTTGTGCTTGTCGCCCCGTCGGCGTTCGAAAAGCCCGCCAGTCCGCTCCTTCCCGACCCGACGGTTCACAACCGGTCCCTTTCCCTTTACGTAGCCAAGATCCGCGAGATTTCGCTGGAGCGGAAGCTTGTCTTCGTCGACTTGTTCACGGGGGGGCCCCGGGGATGGACCGAGAACGGGATGCACTTGAGGGCGGATGCCCATGAAAAAGCCGCATCCCTCTGGATGGAAAGGGCGGGCCTGGGAGTCCCTCCGCTCGGGAAAATCAAGGCTCTGCGCGAGGCGGTTCGTGAGAAGAACCGGCTCTGGTTCGATTATTGGAGACCGGCCAACTGGAAGCTTCTGTACGGGGACGATTCCCGACGCCAGTTCACCCGGGGGAAGGTTCCCTTCAGGGAGGAGTGGAAAAGGTTGCTTCCCTTGATCGCGAAGGCGGACCAAAGAATCCGCAAAGTGGCAAAAGGTGAGCCCGACCCGGGGCACGACCGGCCCGAGCCGGAGGTTTTGCATGGGGATGAATCGGCGGACGTGGAAAAGGAAACCAAGGCCTTCGAGGTGGGCTATGGCCTACGGGTCAACCTCTTTGCGGACGAGAAGCTCGGGCTGACCAACCCTCTGGCCGTCCGCTGGGACCCGAATGGACGGGCCTACGTCTCGGTGACCACAGCCTATCCGCACGTTTTTCCGGGGGACGTCTTTAACGACAAGATCCTCATCCTCGAGGATACCGATGGGGACGGTCGGGCCGACGAGTCGATCGTCTTCGCGGAGGGGCTGAACATCCCCAGCGGCTTCGAGCTGGGAGACGGAGGCGTTTACGTGGCTGAGAGCACGAAGATCACTTTTCTCGAGGATACCGATGGGGATGACCGGGCCGACCGTAAAAAAGTCCTGCTGAGCGGATTCGGCAGTGGGGATTCGCACCAGACCATCAATTCCTTTGCCTGGAGCCCGGAGGGAGACCTCTTCATGGGGCAGGGTGATGGGATCGAGTCCCGGGTGGAGACCCCGCTGGGCTCGAGCGACCTTTACTTGGCGGGCATCTACAGGTTCCGGCCCAGAACCCTGCGCCTGGACCCGCTCCTCGACAACTGGATGGGCCCGGCCAACCCCTGGGGCATGGCCTTCGACGAGTGGGGACAAATGTTCGTCGTCGATGGGGCGGGTGGGGTTTCCTGTCTTTCTCCCGGCCAGGTTCCCGCCCAGAACCGCTTGAAGCTCCCGAGGATCGGCAACCCGGGAGGCTACTGCGGAATAGGCTACCTGGATGGCGGACATTTGCCCGGGGATTTGCAGGGAAGGTTCGCGACCGGCGACTTCAAGGCCAACCGGGTAAAGATCTTTTCCCTCTCCGACGACGGGGCCGGGTTCAAGTTGAAATGGGAGGAGCCCCTGATCCGTTCGTCCCATCGCAACTTCCGTCCCGTCGACGTCAACCTCGGGCCTGACGGAGCCATCTACGTCGTGGACTGGTATAATTCCATCATCTGTCACCAGGACGACGCCTATCGCGACCCTCGCCGGGACAAGGCTCATGGCCGGATTTGGCGGATCAGCTCCCCGCGCCCCCCGCTTCGCCCTCCCAAACTTGCGGATGCCCCACTGCGTGAGGTTCTGGACAGCCTGAAGGCTCCCGACTCATGGACCCGAGGACAGGCCAAGAGAGAGCTCTCCAACCGATTCGAACCCGCCCGCCTCGAAGATGAATTGCCCGGCATGGAAAAATGGGCCCTTGGCCTGGACGACCCGGCCCAGAAGGGGTGCGAGCGTCATCTTCTGGAGGCCCTCCTCGCCTTTTCCACCATCGAGATGGTGAGCGAGGACCTGCTCCGCAGGGTTGCCCGATCCGACCTTCCCGGCGCTCGGGCTCTCGCGGCGCGGATTGCGGGCAGGTGGGCCGACCGAATCAGGGAACCCCTCGACTTGCTGGCCCTCCTCGCCCGGGATGAGAATCCCCGCGTGCGCATGGAAGCGGTGCTGGCCGCGGGTCAACTGCCGCAGATTAATTCCATCAAGGTCGTGGCCCTGGCGAGTGAGCGGGAAATGGACCGCTCCATCGAGTATGCCTTTACCCAGGCCGTTCATCACTTGAAGCCCCATTGGGAAGAGGCTTTCGCCGAAGGCCGCCTGGTATTCCGCAAGTCGTCCCAGGTCGCGGCGGTTCTGAGCCGGGCGGGCAGCAGGAACGCCCTTGGCCGGTTGCGTAAGGTCGCCGACTCGGGGGATCTCTCCCTGAAGGAGCGCCGGGGGGCCATGATTTCCCTGCTCGCCCTGGGCGGGCCTAGGGAATTCCGGGACTATGGCCTCGACCGTGCGGCCTTCGCTCCACGCGGTCAATACGATGCCGAGACCCATGCCGTCCTTCTTTCCCGCCTCGTGGAGGAGGCCATGCAAAGAACCGTCAAGCCGGAGGGAGAACTTCCCGAACTTCTTCTCCCCCTGCTTGATTCCGGACACGAGGAGGTAACCCGGCAAGCCCTGGTTCTGGCCGGGTTGTGGTCGGTCGGGGAGCTTGGTCCGAAGCTTGCCGGGAAGGCCAGGGACAAGAGTCTTTCCCTCGCCTTGCGGTCGGCCTCCTTCCTTTCGCTAGCCCAAATGAAGGCCTCCGAGGCACCGGAAATCCTGGCTCGTTTCTCCGGCCGGGGAAACCTTCCAGGAGTCCGGGTTTCGGCGATTCGGGCGATGTGCCTAACCGATCTTTCCGGAGCGGCCAAGCGGGCCGCTTCCCTGATCGGGGAGGGCGGGCTCAACCAAGGCAATGCCCATACTCTTTTGCGGGCCTTTCTCTCCAGGCCTTCGGGGGAGCGCAGCCTCGTCGAGGCTCTCCGTGCTTCCGCTCCGGATCGCGCATCGGCCCGCGGACTTCTGCAGGCCCTCTACTCCTCGGGTCGCCTCAGCAAGGACCTGGACGACCTTCTTTCTCCTCTTGCCGGGGCGGGCGGCGAAACTCTTTCCCCGGATCGCGGGAATCTCCATGAACTGGTCCGCATGGCCCGGGAGAAAGGGGACCCCGGCCGTGGCAAGCTGCTGGCCGCCTCCTGCGTGGGCTGCCACCGCATCGGGTCCGCCGGGGGCGTGGTAGGGCCGGACCTTACTTTCATCGGCACCACCCTCGCCGCCGACCGCATCGTGGAGGAACTGCTCTGGCCCGCTCGGCAGGTGAAGGAAGGCTACACCCTTCTCGAGATTACCACCAAGTCGGGGGAGGTCATGCAGGGTTACGAGCGCAGTGGCGGTCGGGACCAAGTCGCCTTTCGCCGCTTGGCCGAGGAAACCCTCGTTACCCTGCGGAAGGATCAGGTGGGCTCGGTCAGGAAACTGGGCAGCGCCATGCCTTCCAGCTTGACCGCGGGCATGTCCCGCCAGCAACTTCTTGACTTGATCCGCTACCTTACCCTGCTGGGGAAGGCGGACGAAACCGAAAACCCAGAAAAATGAAATTGACCTACAAGACCCTCCGCCCGGCCATTCTTTTCCTTTCCCTTGCCTTGGGGACCGCCTATGGGGCCGAAGACGGCTTCGTCCGGATTTTCGACGGCAAGACCTTGAAGGGATGGACGCCGGTTTCCACTCAAGCCAAGGATGCATGGGTTGTCAGGGATGGCGCAATCCTTGGGGATGGAGACAAGGGAGGGCGTTGTTACCTTGCTTATGCGGAGAACAAGAAAATTGGAAACTTCGAACTGAAGTTCAGCTACCGGCTTACGGGTTCCAAAGCGAACAGCGGGGTGAGCATACGGGCCGTCAAGGACCCGACCGGAAAGAGGGACTTCCAGTGCTACCATGCGGATTTGGGTGCAATCGGCCTGGGCAAGCAAGTCATGGGGGCTTGGGATTTTCATACCCCGGGACGCAAGGAGCATCGTTGCTTTCGCGGGGATAGCCTGGTCATCGACAAGAACGACAAGCCGACCATTACGGCGATCGAGAACGGATTGAAAGAAGAGGATATTCGAAAGGGGGACTGGAACTCCGTTCATCTTCTCGCCCGTGGGAATTACTTCAAGTTCGTCATTAACGGAAAGACCTCGGCCGAGTTTACGGAACGCCTGCCCAAAGAGAGGCGTCTTCACGAAGGAATGATCCAGCTCCAGTTGCACAACCCCAAGATGCTTGCCGAGTTCAAGGATCTGCGCCTGAAGATCCTCGATTGAGGCACGGTCCCGCCTCCGCCCGGGCAAGAAATATTTGCGGGAATCCCAATGGTGGCTAGAATGATTGGCTGAAACCTCCGTCGAGACCTTCAGCGATGCCATCACCGAAAAACGTACCAACCGCCGCCACGAGCGCCTCCTTGGATCTTTGGCTGAAATGCGTTTGCGCCAGCGTGGTTGCGATCCTTGTGGTGGGAGGGATCACGCGCCTTACCGGATCGGGACTTTCGATGGTCGACTGGCGGCCCGTGATGGGTATTTTTCCGCCGCTCAACGAGACCCAGTGGAATGAGGTATTCGATCAGTACAGGGCCTCGCCGGAGTATCGGAAAGTCAACCTCGGCATGGACCTGGCTGGATTCAAGGACATCTTTTTCTGGGAATACCTGCACCGGATCATGGGTCGGATCGTCGGCTTGCTCTGCCTGCTTCCCTATCTGTGGTTTCTCTTCAAGGGCAAGCTCAATGCCTCCCTTAGGGTGAAGGGCCTGGTCCTGGTGCTCCTCGTTGGGGCGCAGGGGCTGATGGGCTGGTATATGGTCAAGAGCGGCCTGGTCGGCAATCCGGAGGTAAGCCACTACCGCTTGGCCGCCCACCTCGGACTCGCGTTTTCCGTCTTCGGGCTCGGTTGGTGGATGCTTCGGGATCTGCGGGCTCCGTCCCGCCGGGCGCCTCCGCCCGGAAGGTTGAGCCTGCTTGCCTGCCTTTTGCTCGCCCTGCTCTGCCTGCAGGTCGCCTACGGCGCCTTTACCTCGGGGATGAAGGCGGGTTACGGGTTCAATACCTTTCCCATGATGGAGAACGAATGGGTGCCCGAGGGCTTGTTCGGGCTGTCGCCCTTCTGGAAGAATTTTCTGGAGGACAAGTTTTCCGTGCAGTTCATCCACCGATGGATGGGCACCCTGCTTTTCCTCGCCACGCTGGCCTTTGCGTGGTGGGCTTTCCGGTCGAAATCCCTCGACGATTTCCAGGGGAGATGGCTCCGCCGGATCGTCGGATTGGTGACGGTCCAGTTCCTGCTCGGGGTCGCGACCATTTTGCTGATCATCGACTTTCGCATCCTGCTGCCCATGGTCCACCAGTTGGTCGCTCTTTTTCTTTTCGCCTCATTCCTGGCCTTCATTCATTCCCTCGGGAACGGTTATCCGGAGAAGGAAGGACGGAGCGGTCCCTAACCACCGGGTTTGCCGAAGGCCCAGAGGAAATTCTTGCTTCTCAGGAAGAGGGTATCCTTGCCGAGGGCGGGCGTTACCTCGATGGTTTCGCCCAGATCATGCCGGCCGAGGGCCTTGAATTCGTCCCCCGTCCGGACAACCGAGACCAGTCCCTCCTCGGAGGCCAGGATAAGATCGTTTCCAGCCACCACGGGCGAGGCCACGTACTGGCCGCGTCCTTCCAGCCTTCTGCGGTAGATCATTTCTCCCTTGGATGCGTCGACGCAGGTCAGGACGCCCCCGTTGGATATCATGTAGACCCGGTCTTCGTGAAGGATGGGGGATGGGACCTCGGGGATGCCCTTGTTGAATTCCCACCCGAGGTGGGAATCGGTCACGTTTCCGCTTCCTCCCGGCTTGACCGCTACCAGCAGGGGCTTCCCTCGTCCGATGGTCAGGTTTGCGATGAATTCGTCCTTGTCCCAGAACCCGTCCTTGTTCTTGTCCATCCAGGAGAACATCCCGTCCAGCCTCTTTTTCCTTTTGGCAGGGTCCTTGGGCAGGGGTAGGCCGTAGCCGGGATGGCCGGGTGGAAGCTGGGGGCGGAAAGGAAAGGTGAAATGTCCGGTCATCTCCTTGCGCTGGAGTCTTCCGTCGCCGTTGGCGTCGAAACTGATGACTGCCTCCCAAAAGGGCGCGGGATCAGTCTTGAGATCGGCTGATCCGCCCAGCTTTGAGGCGGAGGCGAAAACGAATTTCTTTCCCGCCATGGGCCGGGCTATTGTTTCCCTGGAAAACCCGTCCACCTGCCACTTCTCCTCCCCCTCCGGGAGGGAATAGCCGCGTAGGGAACCGTTCCCGAGGACCACCAGTTCCCTGCCCCCGTCATGTTCCCAGATGGTGGGTGTCGACCACCCGCTTCGGTGGAAGGGCCGGGGCCTTTCCCAGAGGGTTTTGCCCGTTTTCTTATCGATGGCGAGGATGCGAGAGCGACTGACCCGGCTGTTGGGAAGGTTGTTGTCGTCGTCGGTCACCAGAATGAGCAGCGTGCCGTCGACGATGGGGGAGCAGGAAGTCCCGTAGAGGCTCTTCGGAGTCGGCAGAGGCTTGCTCCAGAGCTCCTTGCCCCGGTGGTCGTAAGAAAGCAGGCCGAATGAGCCGAAGTATACGAAGAGCCTGTCCTCGTCGACGAAGGGGGTAGGGGTGGCCGGACCGGCGGACTCGTGGAACTTTTCGATTTCCACTTGCGGAGCCTTTCTTTTCCATAGGATCTTGCCTGATTTCCTGTCGAGGGCGAGCGTGACCAGTCGTCCTTGCTCGATCCCCGTGAGGAAGATCTTGCTTGCCGATAGAACCGGGCAGGAGAGACCGGAGGGCACGGCGGTTTTCCATCGCAACCCCTCCTTCGAGGGTACGCTGAAGCCTGCCTGGGCATGGACCCCCGACCCGTTGGGACCACGGAACTGGTTCCAGGCATCGGGCTTGTCCGCATGCAGGCCGAAACAGGCTGTGAGCGCGACAATCGGGATGAGAAGACAAGAAGGCATCACCTCTTCTTGACCGTTTTCCCACGGATTTCCAGTAAGAAACTTTTTTTGAACCGCATTTATCCTTGCAGGAGTCCCTCGCGTCTATTCCGGGCAAAGGCGGAAAAGCGGGCTGAACCCTTTTGACAACAAGGGCGTGATCTGTTGGCTTAAGTGGACATGCCCATGTCGTCTTTTGAGCGGAACAAGACCCTTGCCCTTTCGGGCAGGCTCGCCTTGGTCCTCGTCCTTTCCTTCCTCTGGGGTTGTGGGGTTTCCCATCGGGTTTCCCGGCCCAAGCTCACGGGCAAGGTCTATGACGCCGGGTCCGGTCAACCTCTGAAGGGATGCCAGGTCGGTGAGGCCGTCACCTCTGCCGACGGTTCCTTCGAATTGCCCCAGACGAGTTACCGGGAGTTCGTCTTCGGAGCGGATTCCGGCGCCGCCATGCTGGTAAGCGAGTTCGTGGTCTTGCCGGGTTACGAGATGGTGAGAATCTTCAGTTTCACCGAGCGTGGAGCCCCCAGTCCCCCGAGTCACTGGAAGGTCAAGCCCATCTTCCTTCGCAAGGTGGGGGAGGATGGCGAAGAGGGAACCGGTTCTCCCTGGCGGGAGGTCTCCTCTTTCGTGCGAATGCCGGCCGAAGATCCCTCCGGATCGAAACCCGGAGGGGACGAGGAAGGGCCCTGAGCATGTTTTTCGGCACCGGATCAGCCCGGGCGCTTCGGGTCGTGCCCCTAGTCCTAGCGGTCGCGGTGGCCTCGCTCTTCCCTCGGAGTTCCGGAGCCAATCCGGTTGAATTGAACCGGCAGCTCGTTTCCGGTTTTCTCGAGAAGCACTGCATCGCCTGTCATGGTCCCCGGAAACAAAAGGGCAAGCTCCGGTTGGATGAGTTGTCCATCGAGTTGTCCAACGATTCGATCGCCGCCCATTGGCAGGACGTCCTCGATACGCTCAATGCCGGGGACATGCCTCCTGAAGATGAACCGCAACCGAGCAAAAAAGAACTGACCGGTTTTCTGGCCGAACTGACGGGAAAGCTTGAGGATGCCCGCAGGCATCTTTCGGATCAGGGGAGGGAGGTCGCGATGCGGAGGCTCAACCGACGCGAATACGTCAACAGCATCGAGAGCCTGTTCGGTTTTCGGGTGCGTACGGACACCCTGCCCGAAGACGATCCCGCCGACCCCTTCGACACCATCGGTTCCCAGCAGTTCTTTTCTTCCTATCATTTTGAAAAATACCTCGAGATGGGCCGGGTAATCGTGACGGATGCCCTGGCCTTGGGGAACAAGGGGCGACAGCCTCTCAAGATACAGGTGGAGCAACCGGAGGTCCGGGCTAACCGGGAGATTCGCGATCGTTATCGCCAGCGGATGGAAAGGTGGCGGGAAGTGGTGGCCGCCCTCGAAGCGGGCAAGACCTTCAAGGATGACGGATTCCCGTTGAATTTCGATGCCAAGGACAGGCCCTTTGACGGAAGAGGCCTCCATTTCTACCTGAACTTTCATGCCGAGCGATCCGCGGGTCCGGCGGCTTACCTGAAACGCGAACTGATCGACAAGGGACTCTATTTGACCCGGCGGGCGGGTGGTCGATGGTCGGCGAGTATCGTCAAGCATGGCTATGATCCGCGGGGCGCCTACAAGGTTCGTTTGCTTGCGGGGATCAACGAGGAACCGCCTGAGTCGCGGACTTTCGTCAGCGTGAACGACAAGGGACGGGTGTTGGCTCCGCTCAGGATTTACGGGACGGCCCATGAGAACGAGATGATCGAACTGGATTACCAGCCCCTGCACGGGTCCAGCCACTTTGGGTTCCAGATCATGGAGAGACGAAACGAGATGATCGACGGCAAGGCTTACGTCCGTAAGGTCGATCCCTATGGGGACTGGTCGAGCATTTTCGTCGACCGCATGGAAGTGGAGGGGCCCTTTTACGGAGAGCCGACCTTGTTTGAGAAACTGGCTTTTCCCAGCGGGCCCTCTCCAAAAAGAAACCAGCCGGTCGAACGGACTGATGAGCAAGCCAAGGCACTGATCGATTCCTTTGCCCGCGAAGCTTTCCGGCGCCGTGAAATGGATCCCGCTTTTCTTCGGAAGCTTAACGACCTTTACGTGCAGGGAAGAAAATCCGGGGTTGAGGCAGAAGAAGCCCTGGTCGATCCCCTCGCCGTGGTCTTGGCGTCTCCGGGCTTTCTTTATCTGAGCGAGGCGGAGGGAGCGGATACGAAGCGCAGGCCCCTGACGCTTCGCGAACTGGCGGTTCGGCTATCCTATTTTCTTTGGAGCGCTCCACCAGACGAAGCCCTCCACCAGGTGGTGAAGAAGGGAACCTTGAACAATCCCGATGAATTGACCAGGCAGGTGGACCGAATGCTGACCGACCCGAGGGCGGAAGCGTTTTATCATTCCTTCATGAGCCAATGGTTCGAACTGCACCGCTTTGACGACATCGCGGTCAACCCGGATGAATACCTCATGTTCGACGAGCAGGTCCGCTACTCCGCCCGTGAGGAACCCATTCGTTTGTTCGAGCATTTGGTGAAGGAAAACCTCTCTTTGGGGAACCTGATCGATTCGGACTTTGCCATGCTTGATCCTTTGTTGGCTCACTTTTACGGAATCCAGGGAGTGGACGGCCAGGGCTTCCGCAAGGTGAACCTTCCGCCTGAATCGCCCCGCGGAGGTCTGATCGGGACAACCGCCTTCATGATCATGGGTTCGACCGGTGACCGGACCTCACCGATTATTCGAGGAACCTTGGTCCTCGATAAGTTTCTGAACGACCCCTCGGCGGACCCTCCCCCCAACGTGCCCGAGTTGACCGATGCATCGAAGGAACACCTGCCCGTCCGCGAGATGATCGAACTCCACCAGTCCAAGGCCCAGTGCGCATCCTGCCATGCCAAGATCGATCCGATCGGATACGGCCTGGAAAGCTTTGACGCAGTCGGTTTGTGGCGTGACGATGCAAAGGTGGGCAAACGGATGGAGAAGATCGAACAGGGGGGAACCCTGCCGGGAGGGAAAACTTATGATGATTTCGAACAATTCAAGTCTCTCCTGAAGGAAAACAAGAACAAGCTTGCCCGATCTTTGGTGGAAGGAACGGCGAGCTATGGAATGGGTCGCACGGTGGAATTTTCCGACGGGGAGGATCTCGATGCCTTGACCCAGCAGTTGATGACCGAAGGCATGCGGGCCCGTTCCCTCATCCACAACTTGGTGCAAAGCAAACTCTTCCAAACCAAATGAACCTATGAAAAAACCTGCAGATTCATCGATCACGCGTCGCAACTTTCTTGCTTCCGGAAGCGCCTTGCTTGCCTTGCCCTGGCTCGAGAGCATGAACCCTCTTTCCGCGGCCCCGGCTTTGGCCAAGCCTCCCACCCGGATGATCTTTTGCGGGGTGGGCTATGGCTTCACCGAGAAGACTTTTTATCCCACCGCAGCGGGCGCATTGGATGAGTTGACCGAGGGACTCTCCCCCTTGGAGCGTCACAAGAAGGACTTCAGCATCATCAAGAACCTGACCAACCTCGGAGCGACCGATCCGCATGGAGGCAGTACCTCCTACCTGACTTGCGCCAACGTCACGGGCACGCCGGGCAAGCGTTTTCACAATTCAATCTCCTGCGACCTGCTGGCGGGCAAGCAACTGGGCAAGAACCAACGCTATGATTCTCTGGTCCTGGCCAGTAAGGAAGAGAATGCCGGTGGTCACGGCAAGGGCATGTCTCTGGCCTGGAACGAAGCGGGTAAACCGGTCGCCGGTACCCGTGGACCGATCGAACTTTACGCCCGTCTTTTCGGACAGTCGGACGAAAAGCCGGAGGAACGGGAGGCCAGGTTGAACAAGAAAAAGAGCATCCTCGACGTGGTGCTCTCGGATGCGAAGTCCCTCAAAGGAAAAGTCAGCTCGCTCGACCGGGACAAG
>Ga0160422_10000604_pt1 | contig 21968 bp, 19 predicted proteins | sample Fk160mmetaG_FD_108192 | JGI IMG/M metagenome (GOLD analysis project Ga0160422, IMG submission 108192) | Marine microbial communities from the Central Pacific Ocean - Fk160115 60m metaG | ecosystem: Environmental > Aquatic > Marine > Oceanic > Photic zone | place: The Central Pacific Ocean...
CTATGCGAGTCGCGGGTGGCCGCGATCGCCGGTGCTCGGCGCACCGTCGGTGGCATCGTCACCTTTGGCGCCAGCACCGATGGCAACGGGGTGTTCGAGCGAACCAGCACCGGCGGAATCACATTGGGGCGAGTCGACGGAGCGGTGGCGGACCTCGAAGGCCTCGCCCGCATCCTCGAGCCCATCGGACCCATCTCGATCACCACCAATCTGCTGGGCGCACGGTTCAGCAAGCTCGTCGTCAACTGTGCCGTCTCTGGCCTCGGCACCGTTGCGGGAACCACACTCGGCTCGATGCTGAGGAAGCGCGTCGCGCGAAACGCAGCACTTCGGGTGATGCGCGAGGCGGTCGCCGTGGCGCGGGCGGAGGGGACTGCCCTTGAGCGGCTACACGGGGCCGTGAACCTTGACTGGCTCGCTGACCCGGGTGCATCGAATCGCGGCGTTGCCCATTGGCTGCGCCACGCGGTCCTGCTCGCCGTGGGGTTCCGGTACCGCAAGCTGCGGTCCAGCATGATCCGAGCCATCGAAGCCGGCCGACCGCCATCGGTCGACTTCCTCAACGGAGAAATCGCAGCCCGCGGGCATGCCCACGGCATCGACACGCCATGCAACGCTGCCGTCGTCTCTCGGGTCCATCAAATTCACCGCGGTGAGATCCGTTCATCGCCCAGCCTGCTACAGTCCTTGCCATGATCGAGGAACCCCTCAGCACGAGCGAGAAGCTCACATCCCTCGGCATCGGCCTCGTCGCCACCGCCGCAGCGATCGAGCTCGCCTTTCGCGTTCTGCTGCCTGCACCGACCGGATTTACCAACGAATCGGATGCCTACCCAACCAACCCTCGAGGCTACTTCGAGGAGCTGCGTCAGGAAGATGGGGCACCCGTCTACGGGGTGCCACTCGCACTCGCACCGCACACCGGCGAGCGCATTGGCACCCCATCGAAGCCCGCGGCGGCCCCTCGCATTCTTGGCTTGGGTGACAGCCAAGGAATGGGGCAAGGCGTTCGCTTCGAAGACACGGCCTTCGACCTCATGGCCTCGATGCTCGAGGACGAGGGGATCGATGCACGCGTCATCAACCGGTCGGTCCGAGGGTACGACATTGACGAGGTGGTCGACCGAGCCAAGCGTGAACTGAGCGCCGCGTCGTACGATCTCGTCATTTATTGGTTGGTACTCGATGACTTTGGACTCGCGATGCCGCCCCGTCCTGAACGGACGCCATCAATCAGCGCCGCTGCCGAGTTCTTCAGTCACACTGCAGCGCAGTGGGCCGTATCCACGCAAACTACGCAAGCCTACCTCGATGCCTTTACGGGTTTGTCGTTGGAGCACGGTACCCAGAAACTTCGCGAACTGGAGTCGTTGGTTGCGTCTCACGATGCTCAACTCTTGGTGGCCGTCATGCCGCTTCTGTATGATTTTGAGCGCTACCCCTTCTCTGAAATCCACACCACTCTTCGCGATACTTGCCAGTCAACCGGCATCCGGTGTCTTGACCTGCTGGAGGCGCTGTACGATCAGCCTGCGGCTTCCCTGTGGGTCCACTCCATTGACCACCATCCGAATGAACGGGCCCACCACGCGATCGCAGAGTCCATGACGGAAGCCATTGTCCGAGGTGGACTGCTGGTCGCGTCACAGGGCGCAACGGAACCCGTTGTGCCGTAAATTCACCGTGTCCCAGCATCTTTTTCGGTGGGACCACCAAAAAAGCGATACACTCTCGCCATCGCTCAAGGAGCTCCCATGAATCTGCGCACAGCCATTCTCTTGTCCCTGCCTCTCGCATTCGCCTGCGACTCCGAAAAAGAGGACGACACATCCGCTTCCACTGTGGAGGATGCGGATGCTGACGCCGATGCCGACGCCGACGCCGATGCGGACGCCGATGCGGATGCGGATGCGGATGCGGATGCGGATGCGGACGCAGATGCAGACGCGGATGCGGACGCCGATGCGGACGCCGATGCGGACGCCGATGCGGACGCCGATGCCGATGCCGACGCGGATGCATCCATCAGCGGTTCACTCGTGTACACCATCGATGACGAGTCCGGCACCACCGTGTGCGACCAATCCATCTCATTCACCGGAACGCCGTTCACCGGCTTCTGCCCTGACTGCTCATTTGCATTCGAGATCGATGCCGAGATCACCGAAGACCGAAGCGAGGGCGACTGCCAACCCTTGGTTCACATGTCCCTGATGCCGGTCTACCCGTGGCACTCCCAAGTGGTGCTCGGCTTCATTCCGGAACTTGTCTACGACTACGGCTACTACGATGAGGGCGACGGCGAGGCGATGCTCAGCTTGACCAACGTGCTTCTTGCCGGGTACACGACCGACTACGGCGGCTACGGCTACTACGACGGCGGCTACGGCTACTACGACGGCGGCTACGGCTACACTGATGGCGGCTACTACGGCGGCTACACCACAGGGTCAGCCGGCTACGGCAAATCCGAAGAACCCCCCGAGACTGACTACTACGACTACGACGGCGGCTACTACGACGGCGGCTACTACGACGGTGGCTACTACGACGGCGGCTACTACGGTTACTACGTCGACTGGACTCCGGTCGCGCTTGATCTGCCGCCTGGGTACGGGTACCTCGGAGACTACCTGCCGGAGGGAAGCGCCACCTTTGAGGGCGGCATGCTCTCGTGGGTATCGACATACACGACAAATGACTACCGCTCCGCCTATATCGATCGCTACTGCGGCAGTGGGTACGACGGCGGCTTTCCGGAGTACTACGGCGGACTCGGTGCCGCCGTGGACACGACGGCGACCGGCACCCTCGCCTGCATCGAGTACACCTCCTACTACTATGGGCCCTACTACTACGATGGCCCGTATGACAGCGACGGCGGTGCGCCCTACTACGATGGCGGGACCACCGAGGTGGAGTCTGACACCATGGAGTTTGGCGACGAAGACGCCCCCGACGTGGACGGCGTGGGCGACGAAGACTGCGCAGATTTCGACGGCGATGGCTGCGTGAGCGAAGAAGAGCCCACCTTCTTCTCGTTCTTCTACGGAAACACAATCGACGTCTGGACGATCCAAGCGGCAGCCGGCGAACTCGTTCAGGTCTCTGTGGACACCGTGGCCGAAGGCACCGCGTTTGACCCGTCGCTCATCGTTACGGACGCCGACGAGTGCCTCGTCGTTGTCGCATACGATACCTTTGGGTGCGCATTTGATGTAGCCTCCTCCGATGATCACGACCACGGTGATGAGGACCATGATCACGAAGGTGAGGCCGACGACGAAGTCGGAGTGCCCATTGCGGATGATGGTCCGTCCAGCGACACCGATCCCGACGTGGACGTAATCGATGACGAAGACGACGGCTGGACCGATAGAGGCAACTGCCCCGCAGCCGAGTTCATCGCGGAGACCGCGGGCACCCACTACGTGATTGTTGAGGCCAATGAATGCACCGGCTTGGTCGCGGACTACGAGTTGGGCGTCAACGCCGATGACCCCATGCTGACCCTCATCGCAGACGGAATCTCGCCCACAACTATCGTGGAACAGACCCACCATGTGGAAGGCACAGCCACGGTTACCGAGTAATCAGCCCACCTCCAGGCCCCCCACCGCTGAGGTCGCCGATGCGCCGACCTCGGGGATCCCCCTGTTCGTTCGTCTGGCCTTCAGCTACGATGCGATACGTACACGATGGAGGATTGGCGTGAACCCATGGATCAATACAGCGGTCGTCTGCTGCTTGGTGGGATGCAGCAAGTCCAGCGACACCGCTTCGATAGCGGATCCTGAGCGGTGCGAAGATCGTGCAGGCACGGTGTGTCGTGTCGCGGGCACCGGTCAGCCCGGAGCGGTCGAAACCGAAACATCCGCCATCGCCAGCCCGCTGTATGCACCCATGGACGTGGCCATGTTCGACGGGCCCGATCGGTTTTTGATCGCCGACTGGAACAACCACAAGGTTCGGCAAGTCATTGGCGATGAGGTCCGCACCATTGTCGGCACTGCATTCCTCGGTGACGGCGACCCGGACTTCAAGGAGCGCATCGCTCCGGGCGTCGACGGAACACAGGTGGCCCTGAACCACCCCACCTCAATGGAGTTCAACCCGGTCACCGGGCATTGGCTGCTCCCCAGCTGGCACAATCATCGCGTGCGGCAGTGGTCCAGTGAAACCGGCCTCTCGTTGGTCGTGGTCGCCGACACCGACATTACCGATGGCAACGGTGCCAACTCCGGGTTCTTTGGCGACGGCGGCCCCGCGAGCGCTGCGCTGCTCTCGTATCCAAACTCCATCGCGGTCCATCCGGAAACCGGTGACTTCTGGTTGCTCGACCAACGCAACAATCGCATCCGATCCATCTCGGCCGACTTTTCCCTCATTGACACGATCGCAGGGGGCGACGAAGCCACCTTCGCCGGCGATGGCGAGCCGCTTGAGAATGCGCGGTTCTTCTTCTGGAACCCTGAGGAACTGCAGCCGGAACCCTCGGGGGCGATTGAGTACGATGCCGACCGAAATCGTCTGTATGTTGCCGATACATCGAACCATCGGATTCGAGTGCTCGACCTCGAGACGGGAACGACAAGCTCATTGAACACGGGCCTGCAGTCGCTGCCCGATGGTGCGTGCGACCCCACGGCGTTGTGCTTCCCCCGCGATGTGGAGGTGGCGGGAGACCTGCTGTACATTGCAGACACCAACAACCATGTGGTCCGGACCTACAATCTTGAGACCGAATCCATGGATGTAGTGGCGGGCACTTTTGCGATGGGTACGGGGGCCATGAATGCGGCGGCTACCGAAGCGGCGCTCAACACGCCTCACGGCATCGACATCGCGGCCGACGGAACCCTATTGATCGCCGACACCTACAATCACCGCGTGCTCAAGGTGCTTCCGTGAAACGGTTTCATGGATTGATGATTGGACTGCTGAGCGCCGTTGGCTGTGAAAAGCCGTCGGATTCAGACCCCATCAATTCGTGCGATCCCGGGGACATTTGTCCGTGGTTCGGCACTCCAGAAGTGGCCGGAATGTCCCCCGAAGGCACGCCACGTACAGAGGCATCCACGTTCTGGGTGGTGGATGTGGTGTTTCATCCCATCGATGACTGGCCCGTGATCATGGACTGGAACAATCATCGCGTGATCACCTTTGACGCCGATGACGAACTCGTCGTGTTGACCGGGGTTGGCGGACGGCTCGGCGATGGGCCCGAGGGCGATGCCGCGCTGGCCGAGTGGAACCATCCAACCGATGTGGCGTGGCTGTCGGACGACACCATGGTGATGGCGGCGTGGCACAACTCTCGCATCGTCCAGTTCGACTCGGACTTCGAGACCATGTCGTTTGTGTCCGGGACCGGTGGACGCGACTTTGGCGGCGACGGAGGGCCTGCGATCGAAGCCATCCTCGATCTGCCCTGCGGCATCCGGGTCGATGAATCCGACAACATCTTTTTGTCCGATATGGCCAACCAACGCATTCGACGCATCACACCCGACGGACTGATCGATACCGTCGCGGGCAACGGGGCCCACGGCTTTAACGGCGATGGGCCGGCCATGGAGACCATGCTCGCGAGTCCCGCTCTTCAACGCGCCGAACCTGCATTCAAGATCGACTATGCCCGCGGGAACATCTACATCGCTGACACCCACAACGGCCGAATCCGCGTGTTTGATCCCCAGGCTGAAACCATCGAAACCATCGCCGGAATGGGCGAAACCCCACCGGACTCCGACAACGGAACCGTCTGCACGGCGGGTTGCGGCTACAGCGGCGATGGCGGTCCGGCCACCGAGGCGATGCTCGACACACCGTCCGATGTGGCCGTCGCCGATGACGGAACCGTCTACATCGCCGACACCGAGAACAGCTGCGTGAGGGTCGTTGACCCCGACGGCGTGATCGAAACCTTCGCGGGGATCTGCGGCGAGCGCGGCTTTGATGGCGACCTCGGGCCTGCCGATGAGGCGCTGCTCAACCGCCCCTTCGGCGTGGCCATCGATGGAGACGGCAAGGTCTACATCTCCGACACCTACAACAGCGTCATCCGGGTCGTGGAACCCCAATGAAGTGGGCGTACGCCATCGGGCTGACTGCCCTCGCGTGCGCAGACCCCAAGTCATCGAGTGATGGGGGGTGCCAGCTGGGCACGGTGTGCATCTTGGCGGGCACGGGAGAATTGGGGTTCAACGGCGATGGTCTGCCGGCCCTTCAGACGAGGCTCGCGTCCCCTTCTTCCGTCTACGAAGACCCCAGCGGGGTCATCACGATCGTGGACTACTCCAACATGCGGGTGCGCACGATCAACGACGATGGCACGATCGGCACGGTGGTCGGAAACGGTTTCCATGCCTATTCGGAACCCGGAACATCGGCACCAGACTCGCCCCTCGAGAACCCGATTGATGTCGGCTGGTCGGCGGAAGGGCACCTGTGCGTTCAGCCGCAACACGAAGGGCGCATCATCTGCCTCGATTCCGCCGGAAACGTGGCCCTCCGAGCCGGTACAGGCGTCATCGCCGATTCGGGTGATGGAGGGTCGGCGCTCGAGGCCGAGATGGGCTACGGCGGAGGCCTTGCGTTTGCTGAAGATGGCACCCTCTTCATCAGCGACTCGACCTTCTCGCGCGTCCGCCGAGTCACCCCCGACGGAACCATCGAGACCGTCTTGGGTACCGGAGAGGCCGGCCAAGGCGACCCGGGGTTGGGGATCGAAACGACCCTTCGCTTTCCCGAGCGGCTTGCAATCGATGAAGCGTCGGAGCAACTCTATGTGGCCGACACCTTCAACCACCGCGTCCTTCGGGTCGATCTCATGACCGGTATGGCCCACCGGCACGCGGGAACGGGCGTCGAAGGCTCCGATGGAGACGGCGGTCCGGCAACGGAGGCCACGCTCAATCAGCCTGTGGGGCTGGCCATCGGGCCATCGGGAAGCCTGCTGGTAGCGGAGCGGCGCGGGCATGTCGTACGGCACATCGATTCGAGCGGAACCATCGAGACCATCACAGGGACCGGTGTTCCCGGTGCAGCGGTGGATACCCATGCACCGCGGAATACCGAGCTGACCGGACCCGCTGGCATTGCGTGGACCGCCACGGGCGACCTCCTCATCGCCGAACAATTCGGCCATCGGATTCTGCTCATTCGCGACTTGTGGACGGATCTGCAGTGAGCCGATCGGCGCAGTTAGCCTGACAAACGGTTGAAGATGCACGCCCGATCGGCGACCATACTCATGCACAACAGGAACACCCGTGAATCGAACCCTCTCCATGATGCTCGCCCTTCTCATCGGCTGCACAAAATCATCAGACTCTGGAACCACAGCATCCGACACCGGCTCCGAATCCGCGTGCATGACTGGAACGGGATGCATCCTCGCTGAAGAACTCCCCTACGGCTTGCTCAGTGTGCAGGCGGAGGCATCGGATGACGTATGGATCGTTGGCAGTTCACCCGAACCGGCCGACGGTACCGGACCGGCAGTGCTTCACTTCAATGGCACAGATTGGGAGCGGCTCGACACCTCCGAGTGGGCGGGTGCCGAGCTGTGGTGGGCATGGATCGCCTCGGACGAGGCTGTATTTGTGGGCAACCAAGGGGTGATCCTCGAGCTCGACCGCGATGACGGTTCACTCACGGCGGTCGACGGGCCCTCACCCGAAACGACATTTTTTGGCGTGTGGGGTTCGGACCCGGAGGATCTCTGGGCGGTGGGCCAAACCGAAGGCGGTGATGGCCCACGCGCCATCTGGCGCCGGCTGGACGGGGAGTGGAGCGCCTGGCAAGATCCGTCCTTGGGCCTCGGCGACCCGGGCGTGATCTACTTCAAGGTTCACGGCACCGCTCGCGATGACGTTTGGTTTGTGGGAACAGGAGGTCGCGCCCTGCACTGGGATGGCAGCGCCCTGCGGCCCATCGCCACCGACGGCGACACGCCCACCTCCACCGCACCCCTGCTCACCGTGGATGCCGAGCCGTCAATGCCGGTGGCCGTCGGCGGGGCCGGAAACGGTCTGTTGCTCGAGTACGATGGGTCTGCGTGGCGCGACAAGAGCCCCGCCTTTCAACCGGGCCTCAACGGAGTCTGCAGCGGTGCGGGTCAGCAATGGGCCGTCGGGCAAAACGGATCGCGATCGAGTCGCAGCGAAGATGGGACATGGGAATCCGACACCGACCGCATGCAGAGCCCACCCACCTACGAGGACTGGCATGGATGCGATGTGGCACCGAACGGCGTACTCTGGACCGTCGGTGGGAGAATCGCCTCTCGTCCGCTCACCTCGGGTGTCATCGGCATTCAGGGCCCTGTGGTTCCGCCCGCTCCCCTCGACTGAACGCATCCTTTCGGTCTTGTCATGGCGTGGGTGCACACAAAGCAGTACATCACCCCTACGATGCGGTTCACCGTCACCATGCTCGGACTCGTTGGCTGCAATGACACCTATGCGCCCCCTCAAGAGACCGAAGGAATGCCCATGGTCTGCGCACCGGGGTCCGATCCGAGCATCGAGGTGGGCCACGGCGAGCTGCGGTTTGAAGCGTTCGATAACGGCCCTGAAACCTTGGTGGAGCTGATTCACGGCCCACAAGGTGGCTTTCACTCCACCATCGCCGTTCGGGCGGACCAACTGAACATCGACACCGCATACGTCATCGAACTGGTGGGAACCATCGATGGCATGCCGCTGGGTGGCGGCACTCCCATTTCGGGGTTTCGCTGCAACTACCGAGCCGAAGCACAGGACTTCACGGGGGGCCTCTTGATCTGGGACGCAGTACCCGAAGACCTCCACATGAAAACCGCGACGGTCGATGCCTATGTCATCGATCCGTCCATCAAGACCAGCGATGGTCAATCCACAATCATTGCGCATGACACCGCCGCATTCACGATATGGGATCCGGCACTGGAGAACGAATGAAACACCTGATCTGGATGGCGGCCCTAGCGGCCTGCGATGGCAAGACCGAAGATACGGGCGAAACCGAGGGCGCTGAGCCGGTTGATTGTTCGACGCGAACCTACGATCTCCCCACCACTCGGGGTGAAGTGAGCGGCGTGTGGGATGCACCACGAGGTCGGATGGTGGTGTTCGGTGGCGACGAAGGCATGCCCGAAAACTGTATTCCCAAGCCGGAATTCCTGAGCGAGACGTGGGCCTTTCACACCGACTGCGACAACTTCGAAGAGCTCGCTGTTGGCGGTGTCGCTCCACCCGCGCGTACCCGACACGCCACGGCACTCGATGCCGAGCGGGGGCAAATGATTGTGCATGGCGGCCGGTGGAGAGCCGGCGACAGCGGCAACTACACCCTCCACGAGGACCTTTGGGCCTTCGACTTGGCGACCAATGAATGGACGGAACTTCCGTCTGAAGATGGCCCGCGGGCTCGGGTGGCCCACTCGATGGTGGTGTCGGGGGACCAACTCATTGTCTACGGAGGCAACTCCACCAGCGCCGCCACGAGCTACGTGCCCATGGCCGATGTCTGGGCCTACGATCTAAACGACAACGTCTGGTCCCGCCTCGACGACGATGCGCCCGCGGGGAACCGACACTTTCAAGCCACCGCCATCTCCGATGATGGCGCAAAGATGTTTGTCTATGGCGGCGGCGACGAGCGCGCGTACTACGGCCCGTTCTTCGGAGACCTGTGGGCGTACCGCGTTGAGTCGGGAACGTGGAGTCAGCTGCACGACGGTACCGGCGATGCACCGCAGGCTCGGATCATGCCCAGCCTCATCTACGACGGGGCAGACAATCGCCTGATTCTGTGGTCGGGTCACGACGATTCGAGCCTCGGAAACACCAACCAAGTGTGGAGCTTCGACTTGTCGACCTACACATGGTCCATGCTCAACGGTGGCGATGACTACGCCAACCCGCCGTATGGCTACTGCGACTTCCCGCCTGATTTTGTCGAGGTCGATCCCGACAGCCCCGAGCGTCGGTACTTTGGCGCATCGGTCTTGGCCGAAGACGAGATCCTGATCTTCGGAGGCAAGACCGACTGCGGTCAGATCAACGATGTATGGGGGTGGTCGCTCACCGACGACGCATGGGCTGAACGGAGCGGCGCCACCTACGGAGAGGTGTGCGGCCGCAACTCAGCGGGCGAATGCGAGTCACTCTGCTTTTAGGATAATGCCGACTCACTCAAGGCTGAAGGTGTTGGATGCCTCGCCATTGTGATGGTCGCTGAATGAGGCGATCGCCACGTAGTTCCCGGCCCCATACTCCGTCTCGAGCGGAACCGATCCGGTCAGCACGCCACCCGGCTCGAGCACATTGATCTCAATGGCCTCGGTGCACCCCAAATACTCGGTCGACATCAACTCACCGTGCGGGCCAGCCCCGTGGATCTCAACGGCGTCGGACACGCAGCCATTGTTTCGCTGCACGGTGCACGCGAAGGTCCCCGCATTTCGAATGGTCACCTCAAACTGAACGGTGTCTTCTGTGGCGCACGGCTCACACGGCCCGTAGGTTCCCACCGCGTTCACCGAGTAGCGCAACGATCCCTCCGAACACAGTTCTGACGGGTCCGGCGGTGGATCGCCATCCGCGTCGGCATCCGCATCGGCATCGGCATCCGCATCCGCGTCTGCATCGGCGTCAGCGTCGGCATCCGAATCGGCATCGGCGTCGGCGTCGGCGTCGGCATCACCGTCAGCATCGGCATCGGCATCGGCATCACCGTCAGCGTCGGCATCCGCGTCGGCATCCAACACCGAATCACCCGCAGTATCGTCCTTGTCATCCGCGTAACAGGCTGCAAGGGTCGACCCGAGGCCGAGCAAAGTGGTCATCAAAGCAATCTTCATGGGGGTCTCCTTTGGCTCATTGTACATGCGCGTCATGTAGAGTGGGACCATGCATCAGGGACTTTGGGCCATGTTGATGGTGGGGTCACCCACAGCGCAGGCAAACGGGCAAACCACTCACCTGTGGATTTCGGACACTGCCATCACCCACATTGAGACTCCTGAGCTGCGCGATCTGGTGTTGGAGCACAGGGGCCACCTGCGCATGGGCACCATGTTTCCCGATGGCGGGTATGCAGTCGGCCATGAATACGGCGAACATGCCCACTGGGAACCGTTCCAAGACCAATACCGCGACTGGATCGTGGCGCAGTTTGATGACCCAATCGGCGTTGAAGCCGCACCCCATGTGGCCTTCTACTTGGGCCTGGCGAGCCACGGTATGGCCGATCAGGTCTTCGACAGCATGTACATGGAGCGTTCCAAGGTCTACGACGGCGACTTTGGGTGGCAAGATGCCGCCAAATCACTCGACACGTCTCAAGACGTGGTGTTCGCAGACCTCGTTGGCGCCCAATCGGCACCGCAAACCCAGCTTCCCGACATCCTCCCCGACCTTTTCGCGGCGTCTGGAATCGATGTTGCAATGGAGACGCTGGAGGATGGTCAGGGTTGGCTTGAGGTGGCCGTCGATGGCGTCTCCGGAATGAGCGAGGTCTCGACGCTGGTCGATGACCACCTCGCATCGTTTCCTTGGGGGTGCAGTCATCTGCTTGATCCTGCCGTCCCCGGTGCTCCCCCATTCGAGGCCCGTGTGGTCGCAGCGTACTGGGAGAGTCTGTGGGCTGATTTGCAAGGAACACCGCTACCGCTGACGGTCATTGGGTCGTGGCCCAGCGATGGCGCGCGGCTTTTAGGAACTGAAGCGACCGATGTGGAGTCGCGCATATCGGTCGTCTTCAACCGAAGCCTCTTCCAGTCTGAGGTGACCGCGAGTGCGTTTGAGGTCACCTCAGACGTTGGCGCCCATTCACTGGTCTCCGATCTCTTCTATGGCAACGACTCCCACGTGGTGAACATTGCGCCCGAGTCTGGCTGGGCGATCGATTCCGACCACCGATTCCAAGCGACAGGCCTCGTCGGTACGGACGGTCGGCGCATGGAGGACTCGTTTCGGATTTCGTTCACGACGAAAGAGCCTGCGGAAGCCGATCATTCAGCTTCCCCCGCGACGGATGAAGCCGGATGCAACTGCACAACGGTTCGCTCTCCGAGTGGCGCGTGGTTCGGAATCGTTGCCGGACTGTTGATGCTGCGCCGGCGGCGATGAACCCGCCTACTTTGCAGCTATTGGGCTGGCTGTCTCCAATGCCGATGCAAGGTCATGCCAGAGGTCTTCGCGGTCTTCGAGCCCCACGCTCAGGCGAAGCAGGCTCGGCCCAATGTCGCCCTCAGCTTGAGCATCTTCGCCCACGATTCGATGGGTCAAGCCCGCCGGGTGCTGAATCAACGAGTCGGTTGAACCCAAGGACACCGCAGGGGTAAAGATCCCCACTGAGCTCATCACATTCCGAGCCGCGTCGTATCCACCGGCCAAGTCGATGGAGATCATGGTGCCCGGTCCGCTCATTTGGCGTCCTACCAGCCCATGGGGATCGCACCCGGGAGCGGTTGGGAACCGAACTCGCGCCACGGATGGGTGCTGCATCAACCGCTCTGCGAGTTGGATGGCATTGTCCTGTGCTGCCCGCACGCGAACCGGGAGGGTCTGCAGTCCGCGGTGCAGCGTATAGGCCGCCATCGGATGGAGGTTTCCGCCGGTCAAAATGCGCACCTGACGCAGCCGGGCCGCCCACTCCTCATTGGTCGCGAGTACACCTGCGAGCACATCACCGTGGCCGCCGAGGAACTTGGTTCCCGAGTGGAGAACAATGGTTGCCCCTTGTCGAATGGGCTGCTGCAACACAGGGGTGGCAAAGGTCGAGTCGACCATGACGGCCACATCGCCAGCGGCGGCTACAACGGCCTCAATGTCCACCAACTGGAGGGTCGGGTTCGCGGGGGTCTCACAGACCACCAAGGCGGTGTCGGGACGAATCGCATCCGCAACCGTCTCAGGGGTGGCCCAACTGACCTCAAGTCCCAACAGACCCGAGGCAAGCAAGTGATCGGTGCCGCCATACAGCGGCCGCACGGCCACGACGTGATTGCCGACCATCTTCACAGCCAGCAGAGCTGCGGGCACTGCGGCCATTCCGCTGGCATAGCTGACAGCAGCCTCGGCGCCCTCGAGCGTAGCGAGTGCCCGCTCGAATCGGTCAACAGTGGGATTAAACAGACGCTGGTACACACTCGAACCGGTGGGCAGTCCGCCGGCAGCCATCGCATCAATGCTCTGCGTCGCATCGGGAAGATCGGGTGTCTTGTAGGTCGTCGACAGGTCGATTGGCGGCACGTGGGCCTCTCCAAGTCCATCTCGAGCGGCATGAATCGCGACGGTATCTGGGCGCATAATCGAACTCCGTTCTGTTTTTTTGTACACAAACAGTTTATGATTCGGTTTCTGACAAATCCATCGAATACAATTGGGATTATTGTGACCAAATTTCATTTTGACCGAATCGACAACAAGATCTTGGGCGCCCTGCAGAAGAATGCACGGATCTCCAACAAAGAACTCGCCGCCACAGTGGGTCTGGCTCCGTCCTCATGCCTCGAGCGTGTCCGGCGCCTGCAGCGCGACGGCGTACTGACTGGGTACCGTGCGAGTGTCGACCCGAAAGCGCTCGGTGTTGGCCTGCAGGCATTCGTCGCGGTCCGCATGGCGCGGCACTCCCGCGACTTGGTCGAAACCTTCCGTGCGCATCTGCTCACACTGCCTGAGGTCGTGAGCGTCTACCACATGGGTGGCGAAAACGATTTCCTCGTCCACGTCGCTGTCCGGGATGCCAATCATCTCCGCGACCTAGCGCTTGATGCCTTCACCACACGGGCAGAGGTCTCTCGGATGGAGACCGCGGTGGTCTACGAACACGTGCAGCCACCGGTGTGGCCAAACTACGCGCTGGAAGCAGAATAGAGACTATTCCTCGGTTTCCTGCATGTACCCCAACTGCTCGAGCATCTTCTTGGTGTCTTCGTCCAGCTCGATTCCCGCTGTTCGGGCCTCGGCCTTGTACACCACCGCAGAATCCTCTGGGGGCGGCGACGTGCTCTGCCACGGTCCCAGCGGCTCGGATTCGCCCACCGGTGTGAAGGTCGTATGGGTGTCGTACGGCAGAACCTGAAAGGTGTCCCCCGCCCGTACACGAAGGCTCTTTCGCGCTCCATTTTTGAGCACAACGCCCTTCTTCACCCGAACCGTGCCGTCGGCTGTCGCCTCCCACGGCCGGCCCCAGACCTCTTCCGCGCGCGCCGAGAGCGCAGCAACAGAGGCTGCATCGCTGGAGGCGAGGTCGTTGACCTCGAGGCGGTCCGAATCAGAGGCGAACAACTCCACTTTTCGCTTCCGGAGGTCCCATTCTATGCGTTTTCCATCCTCATACAGGCTGATTCGACGCGTCTTGAACCGGAACGTCTCCGCTGGGAAACTCCGGCTCGGAACCGGGGCTCCCTCCATGGCGGGATTCAGGTCGAGTCCATCGGACGCCGCCATCGGTTGACCGACCCATGAAGCAATGGTCTTGGCAATGTCGTGAATGCCAACGGCTTCAGTGATGACTTTGGACGATGGCAACCCTTCGCCAGACACAATCAACGGCACGCGAAGCTGTTCCGCGTACAGGCTGTGGGCGTGCCCCCAGCTTCCCCGTTCGCCAAACTCTTCCCCATGGTCCGAACTCACAACCCATCGCTGCTTGCGGCCGGCCTGGTCCAACTGTTCGTAGAGGGCCTTGAGTTGGGCATCGACATAGGCAATGGATTCATCGTACTGAGCGAGTTGATGCGCTTTCTGCTCTTCGGTGAGCGGCTTCTTGAAGTGAGCGTAGTAGTTCTTAAACCGGCGGTCTCCCTTTGCGGGAGCCCGGTCGAACATGGTGTCAAAGGGAGGGGGTGGATCGTAGTGGTAGTGCACGTCGTAGAAGTGCAGGAACAAGAAGAACGGTTTGCCCTCGGGGAGGTCTTCAATCCAGTCCACGGCACTGCCGATGACGTCACTGGCCACAACGGTACCCTTCAGGTTCTGCTTCTCGGTCTCGATGCCGTGATCGTCGAAGAAATCAAAGCCCCGATCAAAACCAAACTTACGGCTCACGTACAGGGTCGCTACGGACGCGCCGGTCGCGTACCCGGCCTCTCGCATCGCCTCCGGCAGCACGCGCACGCTCGGATCCAGCGCGAGGTGATCGTCGGTCACTTGATGGGTCACGGGAAGCTGTCCCGTCAGCATCGTCAAGTGAGCAGGGAGCGTCCACGGACTGTTCGAGCGGGCGTGGTCGAACCGCGTCCCGTTCGAAGCGAGCATGTCCAAGAACGGACTGGTTGGCCGATCGTGACCGTAGGACGACAAGTGGTCGGCCCGCAGTGTATCGATGCTCACCAAAATCACATCGGGTTTTGCGGCGTCACCCACCGCAATCTCAGGACTGCCGCTCGTGCAGGCCAGCAAACTTACCAGGAACGCCACCATGGCCACCCCGCTGGAAGGAACCAAAGAACAAGCGGGATGACCCATGCCATCACCACTACACCTAAAGCAATACGCCATTTGTCCGCAACCAGCCCTTGCCAGACCCGTCGAGGATCACTCAATAACCCCGCGCCATAGACCATCAACAAGGGCTCGAGCGGGACTCGGTAGCGAGTCAGACCGGCCAACGCCGCGATGGCCGCGCAGTGGTACAGCAAGATCAACCCGGTCACGAGGCCGTGCCCGCCTCTGCCGCGCGCCACCAGCGCGAAGGCACCGCCGATCAACACAAAGCCCGACCCTAGCGCCTGAAGCACGATGAGCAGTTCATCGAACCATTGAGGCAACCCACGCCAGCCGCCCCAGCGAAGGTGTCGCGTCATCAGCGAATTGGGATTCAGCATCTGGGCAACACGGAGGGGCATTCGCGACAAGAAGTCGACGGGATTGTCCTGAATCCACTGCTTCCCGTTTTCGGTGTTGCAGGTGTCGCGCTTGATGACTTTCTTTCGACCCGCACATTGTTTGCGGCCTTTTGCCGAGTGGCGCTTGAATGCCCGTTGAGAGAGATAACCATTGCCATAGTCAAACGTGATGGGGCTGAAATCGTTGTTTCCAAGCCACATCATCTGCCCCAGCGTTCGGTCCGAAATGATGGTGGCCTCGAACTTTTTGGAGACGTACACGCTGTAGGGGGCGACGGTCAACATCGCACCCAACACCATCACCGCTACCTGCTGATAGGCCCCGAGGCTTCGCAGTCGACCCCACAACAGGGTGACGGCAAAAATGGGAACCATGTAGGTCGCCACCCCCCGAAACAGCACGCAAACTCCGGCCATGACACCGACGATCGCCGCCCGACGAAGCCAGCCCCGGTCGAGAGACGGCAAGGCATCACGGGCTTTATCGAGGGTAATGAGCAGCCCGAGGAGCAATGTTCCGTAGAGCACTTCGGACCACAAGCTGATGGAGAAGAACACCATGTGTGGACTCAGCGCGTACATCCACGCAGCGATGCGAGCGGTGCGTCGCCGACTCCCGTCGTCCCAGTCCCGATAGACGCGCAGCACCAAGCGATACAGCAACACCGTGCACACTCCGGCCGCTACGATTTGGGTCACTTTGGTTGATCCCGAAACTCCCGTAAACCATCGATGGACGGCCACAATCATGGGGTATCCGGGGGCCCAAAGCCACCCCGCACTGCCCACCATGCCTTCACCGTCAACGATGCGACGCGATATCTTGGAGTAGGTGCACTCGTCGCGCACGCATACCCAGTCCAACCACAACAGGAGCGGTAGAAGCCGAATGATGCAACCTGTCACCACTGCTGAAAGCAGCGACTTGTCATCCCACCATGGTGCGCGTTTGGGCATGGCGAGCGCCGTAACCGGCTACCGCAGGCGTTCCCAGGGGAATGAAAGCGGAACCGATCGGGTTGTGCGACCGTGATTTCATTACTGTTTCTGCTGCTCGCCCTCTTGGGCCACCCAGCGAGCGCAGCGCCCAGCATGCGCGCCATCGCCGCATCGACCGAGATTCCGCGTGCTGAGACGCCGGAGGTTCCCGCTGACTGGGTGACCGTGCCGTCGCCAATGGCAGATGTCTATGCGGCACCGCAGGACCGAGGTACGGCGCTGCGGTTGTCCAGACACATTGCTGCGCGGCTGCCCCAGCTCGCCGAAGAGCTTGACCTGCCGGTTGGGAACCGCATTCACGTTGTGCTGGCCCCCACGCAGGAACTCTTTCATTCGCTGCAACCCGGCTCCCTTCCGGACTGGGCCGACGGGACCGCATGGCCCCACCGCGGCCTCATCTTTTTGCGCGCTCCGCGTTTGCGCGGCGCCGCCACCGACAGCCTCGAGACTGTACTTGAACACGAAATCGTTCACATCTTGCTCGGTCGCGCCTTCGGACCCCGTCCCGTACCTCGGTGGCTGCAAGAGGGCGTGGCGCAACTGAAAAGCGGCGAGTACACCGCCGAGACCACCGCAACTCTCGCTCGGGGCATACTCGGCGACAACCTGATGAGCCTGCATGAACTCTCTCGAGGGTTTCCGGCCAACGCGCTGCGAGCGCAACTGGCCTACGCCCAGTCCGCCGACTTCGTTGCGTTTATCCAAAACACCTACGGCGAGGAGGCCATCAACACGGTGATTCGTGAAATGGCCTCTGGAGAACGATTTAGCGCGTCACTGCGGATCGCCACCGGAACCTACGTCGATGACCTCGACGTGGCATGGCGCGCCCGCCTTCAGTCTTCTCCGCTCGGCCTGTCCCCGCTGTTCAGCGAAGGGGTCTGGTGGGGCTTGGGAGCGCTTCTCGTCCCCGTCGCTTGGCTGGCTGTGCGACGTCGAAATCGCCGTAAGCTAGAACGCTGGAGCCGCGAAGAACTTCTGGAAGATGCCCTATACCGCACGCTCGAGCGGGTGTTTCAAGAGCCCGCCAGCGACGCAAACTCACCCACACGAGACCCGGTCGATTACCCCTACAACTGAGCGGGAACCGCCGTTGCCTCGATGGCTGTCGAAACAGTCTTTCGGCCCGACACCGTCTTCGCCCGTTGCCGCTGCCTTCCCGCGCGTTAAGGCGCCGGTTCCAATCTTAAGCGAGGATTCAATGCGCTCTCTTCTGTTTCTCAGTCTTCTCTCCTTCGGCTGTGCCAGCGGCACTGCATCCACAACAGTTCCCGGCGAACTGGAAACGACCGGCAAGACCGTGGTCACCGTGAATGGGAATGCCATCACCCAAGACATGCTCGACGCCATGCTTGAGCAAATGCCGGCTCAGATGCGGAAGCAGATGGAGATGACGGGTCAAATGGGTCAGCTGCAAGAACAGCTCATTATGGGCGAACTCCTCTACCGCGAGGCCCTCAAGCGCAATCTGCACACTGACGCGAAAGTGAAGACGACCATCGCTCTCGCTACCCGTTCCGCTCTCGCTCAGGGTCTCATTGAGGCCGTGGTGAAAGAGCGAACCACCGACGAAAAGGTTCAAACCTACTACGACGACCACAAGGTGCAATTTGCCAAGGCACAGGTCAAAGCCTCCCACATTCTTGTCAAGGATGAAGCCTTGATCACTGAGATCAAAGCAAAGCTTGACGCGGGTGGTGACTTTGCCGCGCTTGCCAAAGAACACAGTGCCGACCCCGGCTCCAAAAATGACGGCGGGTCGCTCGGTTGGTTCAAGCAAGCCGACATGGTGGGACCGTTCGCGGATGCCGCCTTCGCTGCCGAAAAGGGCACCATTACCGAGCCCGTGAAGACACGATTCGGATTCCACATCATCAAAGTGGAAGACAAGCGTGACTCCGTTCCACTCGAGGAGGTCCGCGATCAGATTGAAAACCAGCTTGGTAACGAGTTGGCGCAGGCCTACCTCGAAGAACTCAAGTCGGGCGCAACGATCGAGAAGGCCGATGCTCCCGCCGATGCTCCCGAGAAAGCAGCCGAGGAAGCAGCCGAGGAAGCGGCCAAGCAATGACCGAGCCACGGAAGTGGGCACTCATCTTGGGTGCCTCCTCTGGCTTCGGCGCCGCCACCGCACGTCAGCTTGCGGTGGCGGGCTGGGACATCTTGGGTGTCCATCTCGATCGACGCAGCACCATCCCCGCAGTCGACGCCCTGCGAGCCGAAATCGAATCATCCGGGCGGTCCGTTGAATTGTTCAATGGAAATGCCGCTTCTGACGAATTTCGGACCGCGACTGTGAGTTCGATTGCGGACATTGTTCAGACGCGAGGCGGTCGCATCGGACTCATGATGCACTCTCTGGCGTTCGGGACGCTGATCGACCTCGTTCCGTCCAATACCGACAAGGGCGTCAACCGCAAACAACTTGAAATGACGATGGATGTAATGGCCAACAGTCTGGTCTATTGGACCCAGGACCTCGTGGCCGCGGACGTCATGGGTCCCGGACGCATCTTCGCCATGACATCGGAAGGAAGCGAGAGGGCGTGGCCGATGTACGGACCGGTGGCGGCCGCGAAGGCCGCCCTCGAATGCTACGTCCGGCAACTCGGGCGCGAGTTGGCAAGCCGCCAGATCACCGTCAATGCAATTCTCGCCGGCGTGACCGAGACCCCGGCACTGACCAAAATACCCGGGGCTCAGGCCCTCATCGCGAAAGCCGTCTCCAAAAACCCCTACAATCGATTGACTCAACCCGACGATGTGGCCCAGGCCATCGTTGCGTTGGCTCAACCGGGAACACACTGGCTCAACAGCAACGTCATCCGCATTGATGGCGGCGAGAGCTCATCCGCTTGAACCCTACCGAGGAACCCATGAATTTTCTGCTCATCGCCTTTACCATCGCCGCTTGTGGCTCTACTTCTCCTGCCAACTCGGCTGAAACGTCGTCCAGCGACAACACCCTGACCGGTACGACGCCTGTGGCCACATGGAACGGCGGGACCATCACAGGGGCGGATCTCGATGAGTCCATCAAGACCGCTCTGATTAAACTCGAGTCTGATTTTGTCACAGGGCAACACGAAGCCCGCCAGCAAGGATTGGATGCCCTCATTGGCGAAAAAGTCTTGGAAGCCGAAGCCAAGAGCCGTGGAATCGAAGGCGTAGAGGCTCTGCTCAAAGTTGAAGTGAACGACAAAATCACAGATCCATCCGACGAAGAAGTCCAAGCGTTCTACACCGTGATGGCTCGCCGTATGGGCGGCCGTCCGCTTGAAGAAGTTCGACCCAGCATCATCAATGAGATCAAACGCCGGGCCTTCGCCGAGCGGTTTCAAGCCTTTATGACGGAGATGAACACCAAATATGAAGTGAAGCTGACGCTGCCCGCTCCCGATATGCCCAGAATTCCCGTCAGCGTCGACGATGACCCCTTCATCGGACCGGAGGATGCCCCCGTCACCATTATCCAGTTCGCCGAGTTTGAGTGCCCATATTGCGGGCGTGCCAAAGAGGTCATTGACCAGGTCATGGAGAAGTACCCGGGTAAAATCAAGATGGTCTACCGCGACTTTCCACTGAGCTTCCACCAGCGTGCGATTCCGGCGGCGGTGGCCGCAAACTGCGCGGGGGAACAGGGGCAGTACTGGCCCATGTACGACCTGCTGATGTCCAACCAACGAGCGTTGTCGGATGCGGACTTCACCCGGTACGCGACCGACCTCAAATTGGACCTCGCCAAATGGAACGAATGCCGCAAGGATCCGAAACAAGAAGCAGAGGTTCAAGCCGACTTCGAAGACGGATCGGCCGCCGGGGTGCAGGGAACACCCGCCTTCTTCATCAACGGCATCTTCCTCAACGGCGCTGTTCCCCTCGAGAAATTCACCGCGATCATCGACCAAGAATTATCCGGTTGATTCACGCTTCGCTTGCGCACGGGAATCGAAGCAGGCATGCTACGGGTACCCGGAGGAACCTCACACATGAAACAACGGCTTTTGATTCCCTTGGTGGCACTGTTTTTCATCAGTTGCGCCACAAAAACCGACCCTTGCGGCGATGGCATGGCCCGCGCCGATGACGGCAACTGCTACCCCTTAGGGGGATCAGGCGACGACACTGGGTCCAATAACCAGTCCAACAATCAGCTCCCTGACTCCGACGCGGATGCCGATGCTGATGCCGATGCCGATGCCGATGCTGACGGCGATATCGATGCGGATAACGACGGCGGCCCTCCACCCGATGAAGGCGGCGACGGCGGTCCCCCGCCCGATGAGGGCGGCGACGGCGGCCCTCCACCCGATGAAGGCGGCGACGGCGGTCCCCCGCCCGATGAAGGCGGCGACGGCGGCCCTCCACCCGATGAAGGCGGCGACGGCGGTCCTCCGCCCGATGATGGTGCCGGCGACGGCGGTCCCCCACCCGATGGTGGCGGTGACGGCGGCCCTCCACCCGATGGTGGCGGCCCATCCTCTTGTGCGTCTGATGCAGAGTGTGAGGGCGAGTGCTTCGAGGAGGGCTACGACTGCGTCTGTGACCCAACACCGAACATGTGCGCACCAGCCTGCGACGATGCGGGCGAGTGTCCATCGCCGTTCACGTGCAATCCTGATGCATCGTCCGCATCCGGAGCACCCGGCATTTGCGAACCTGGCGGAGGGTGATTCGAACTTCATCGAAGACCCAACCAAAGCGCGCCCCGGCCCAACAGCCGGGGCGTTTTTTTTCATTTGAGTTGCGTACCGAGTGGTGACACGTCAAGCTGTTGCCATTGGAGGATCTATGCTTCGTTACGTTGTACTTGTGGGACTTCTGGCTGGATGCGGCAAAGAAGATGATTGCGGCAATGACTCAGGAGTCCAGTACGCACGCGCGGACGACGGCAACTGCTATCCCATCAATCTCGAAGCCGATGCGGACGCAGATGCTGACGCGGACGCAGATGCCGACGCCGATGCCGACGCCGATGCCGACGCCGATGCGGACGCAGATGCCGACGCTGATGCCGATGCCGATGCCGATGCCGATGCGGACGCGGACGCGGACGCAGACGCTGACGCGGACGCTGATGCCGATGCCGATGCCGACGCCGACGCCGATGCCGACGCGGACGCAG
>Ga0160422_10000606_pt1 | contig 21940 bp, 20 predicted proteins | sample Fk160mmetaG_FD_108192 | JGI IMG/M metagenome (GOLD analysis project Ga0160422, IMG submission 108192) | Marine microbial communities from the Central Pacific Ocean - Fk160115 60m metaG | ecosystem: Environmental > Aquatic > Marine > Oceanic > Photic zone | place: The Central Pacific Ocean...
AGTGATCTAATACAATATTTACCATATTTATTGCTCTATATCCATCATTCCACAATCCATTAGCTTCACCATTATACGCATTCATTTCTCTCGTTCTTAGCTGATTCAAAGAAAAATTTGATATGGGTTCAGCGTTCCAATTATCTGCTAACAATTCACTATTTGCAATAAGTCCTCCTCCAAATAAGTTAGAACTCTGCAATTGGTTAAAAGATCCATTTACAATTTTTTCCAGACTATCTAAATTTGATGTTGCAAGTTCAGCTGGAAACTTATAATCAGGTACTATTTCTAGTTGTTTTTCACAACTAAAAAGAACAATGCAAGTCAGTATAATTAGTATTTTATTCATTAAAAAGTTATATTAATTCCAGAGGAGAATACTTTAGCTTGTGGAGGAGATAGGTAACTTACTCCCTGAGTAATGGCTCCCGATCCTTCTCTGTTTACTTCAGGATCCCAACCCTTATATTTTGTCCATACAGCAAGATTTTGTGCTGATAAAAATAATTTAAAACTAACTACATTTAACTTTTTACAAATTCTATCTGAAAGTCTGTAGTTAATACTTAAATTTCTTAGTCTTATGTAAGAACCATCATATAGGTGTCTTGAAGAGTTAATATCTCTATTTTCAGTAAGTGAAAGAGTAGGGACATTAGTAATATCTCCATTTGTCTGCCAATAATCCAACGATCTGATATCTTGATTCCATCCAAATCCCATATTTCCCAATTGTCTTTTTCCGTGGTCATCATATATCATTTGTCCTTTATTGAATACAAAGAAAATATCGATGCCAAATTTTTTGTATTCAAAGGAGTTATTAAATCCTCCATAAAAATCAGGATAAGGTTTTCCCATTACTTTTCTTTCACTTACTGAATTAGTAGCATTTAATACTACCTTATTTCCTTCTAAATCAAATATTAGTTCTTCACCAGTTTCAGGATCAATACCTGCAAATTCCGCTAAGAAAAATACTCCAACTGGTTGCCCTACTATTGCTCTGTTTTCTCCATAATTTGTTCCTTCTACCTCGTTTACGCCTCCTAAATCTAATACTTCGTTTTTATAATGACTAATATTTAAATTTGTTTTCCATCTAAGTTTACTTTGAGGAGAAAGATTGTTAGTAGTAATTTGAAGTTCCCAACCGTCACTTTTTACTTTGCCTAAATTTTTAGTCACACTAGTGTAGCCACTTGAAGGGCTTAAAGGTGAATTTGAGACTAGCACATCAGAAGATTTAGTATAATAATACTCTAAAGTTCCTGAAATTCTATTTTCCAAAATACCGAAATCAAGTCCAAAGTCGGACGTAAAAACTGTTTCCCATCTTAAATCTGAAACTGAGGGATTATCTGGACCAATACCATCTTGACCTGCATAATCTTGATTAGAACTATAGAAACTATATTGATTAAAATTTCCAATATTGTCATTACCTCTTGTTCCTGCACTTGATCTTAATTTTAAGAAAGAAAGCCAATTATTATCTTTTAAGAAATTTTCATCTGAAATAATCCACCCAAATGATAAAGCACCAAAATGTCCAAATTTATTATCAGTTCCGAATCGAGATGATCCGTCTGTTCTGTACGAAATTTGAAATAAATATCTTTCATATAAAGAATAATTTACTCTAGAAAATAAACTCATATTTCTGTATTCTTGACCTTTTCCTTTTGTGGAAAATTCTTGGTAAAGTGCATCTTTTGTTTCTGAATAGAATTCTAAGTTTGGATCGGAAACTCTTTCATAGTTGTAATTTTCAACTGAATGTTGTGTACTGTATCCTACTAATGATGAGAGTTTTTTATTTTTTGAATATGTTTTATCAAATTGTATCGTAGAATTATAATTCCATGTAGTATATTGTATTTTTCTTGCCTCCAAAGATGAAAGAGCTGTTCCATTGGAGTCTACATTTAGTGTAATTTCTTTTGGAGTATAAAATCTTTCATTCTGATTAATAATGTCTAAACCAATTTCATTTTTTAATTTGATATGTTTATTGAGCTCATAAGAAATATTAAAATTATTTAAAGACCTATATGAGCGATTTCTGTTATCTAACAAATTAGCTTCAGCAATAGGATTTAGATTTTGTAGTCCACCATTATCCCACCAATAATATGAACCATCATCATTATATACTGGGTATATAGGCAATGCGTCTGACTGAGCTCTCCCCAGTCCACCAGAAGCACCAGCTTTTGCATATTTATTGTCTGTTCTTCCTAAGCTTGTATTTGCATCAATAGTTAATTTTTTATTAGCATTATAACTTATCGTTCCTTTTATAGTTGCTCTCTGAAATTCATTTCCTTTTATAAAAGTATTTTGTTTTTTAAATGAACTACCAAAGTAATAATTAAACATTTTATTTCCTCCACTATATGAAAGATTTGCATCATGAAATTGCCCAGTTTGTAAAACTTCATCAATCCAATCAGTATCTGCTACAGAATCTAAATGAATCCCATTTATATGTGTTAAATCATCAAGATCATTTCCATCATTTATCCAAGCTTGTTTGTACAAGTTAATATATTCTTCAGAGTTTAAGATTTTTAATCTATTTGTTTCAGTAGATAATCCAGTATTATAGCTAATACTTAATTTTGGTTTACCTGATTTTCCACTTTTAGTTGTTATAAGTATTACTCCATTAGCTCCTCTAGAACCATAAATCGCAGTAGCAGAAGCATCTTTTAAAATAGTAATGTCTTCAATGTCATTAGGGTTTATCAGAGATAGAGGACTTGTATTATATCCAAATCTACTTGCAGATTCACTAATATCTTCATTTATAATAGGTACACCATCAATCACATAAAGTGGCTCTGCTCCACCAGAAAGAGTATTAACGCCTCTTATTCTTATTGAGGTAGGGGCTCCAGCCATACCATTATCAGTTGTGATTTGTACTCCAGCAGCTTTTCCTTGAAGTGAAGATGAAAAGTTACTATTTGGTTTATTTTCTAACTCTTCTGACTTTAAACTTACAATTGATGAAGAAATTTCTCTTTTTATTTGTGTTCCATAACCAATAGCTACAACTTGTTCAAGTAACATATTGTCTGGTTTCATAGTTGTGTTAAAAATGAGTTTTTCATTTTTACCAATTTTAATTGTATGACTTATTGTATTATAACCAATAAATGAAATAATTAGCTTATGTACTCCAGTGGGAATATTATTTATTTGATAATTACCAAAAATATCTGCTGTCGTGCCAATTGTTGTTCCTTTAATTGTTATGGTTGTTCCAATTGCTGGCTCACCATTTTCATCTAATATATTTCCACTAATACTATTTTGTGCAAGAACTGAAATTGCAAAAAAAATAAAGATCGTTAATGTAGTTATTTTTTGCATTGTGCCAAATGATGATTTGAATTTACAAAATTTTCTTAATCACAAATCTAAACATTTTTTCATTTATTTTTTATTTACTAAATATATTCCGGTAAATATGATTCCTATTGCTAAAAAGTGGTTGATGCTTATTTGTTCTCCGTCAATAATCCCCCAAAAGACGGCTATAATTGGAATAAGATACGTGACGGAAGATGCAAAAATAGCTGTAGAATTTTTCACAAGCTTATTAAATAATACTAATGCTACTGAAGTTCCTAGCACCGCTAAAATAGTAATGTAAGCTAGTGCTTGCCAACTTCCTTTTGTAGACATTAAAGTAGGGTAGAAGTCAGAAAATGCAAGACCAAAAATGCATGGTGGTCCTACAAACATAAAAGCAAATGATGAAATCTGTATTGAGCTCATTTTTTGCAAGTAAACCTTAATGGTATTTAAACTAATTGAGTAGCATAGTGTTGCAATTACAATCAGCCAAGCATAATGAGCTTGGTCCAATATCAATCCGCTGCCCGCAATTAGCCAAATGGCTCCCATAAGCCCTATAAAAATTCCTACAAGATTAGAGATCTTCCATTTTGTTTTAAAAACAAATACGGCAATTATAAAAGTAAATAGGGGAACAAGAGCATTTAAGATACCAATCAATGAGCTGTCTATTACGCTTTGAGCTTCGGTAAATAAAAATGCAGGTATACCATTTCCAAATAATCCCACTATTGCTAATGGTTTCCAAGCTTTTTTTGGTATTCTTTTGATGCTTTTAAATGTGAAGGGTAAAAGAGTAAGCCAAGCTATACCCAATCGCAACATGGCTACTTCGTTGGTACTAAAAACAATAATGCCTTTTTTCATTAAAATAAATGAACTTCCCCAGATTATACCTAGTAACATTAGTAATCCGTAATTTTTTTCTAAAGAATTTAACTTCATTTATAATAATTTTGGCAAAGATATGTTAGTATTTTTGTACTATTATTAATTTCTTTAAGTTTGTTTTGGTAGATTAATTTGCGTTGCAAAAAGTGAGGCAAATTTTGGTTTAAGAGTTTCCTGTAACATAGTAAAATAAGTGTCGAATTTGGCAGGTCCCTTAGCACTTATTTTGAGCTTTTATAGTAACCAAATTAATTTTCTTAATTTTGAATAAAATTTACTGTATGAGAAGAATACTTTTAACGTTAATCTTATTTATTTGTATACATTCAATTTCAGCTGAAGAGATTCTAATCTATCAAGGGAAAGCTAGTCATTTTAATGAATTTCTAGATGGATTGACCGATGCACAATTTGCAATTAAATATGATACTGAAGAAAAAATTTATTACTTTTTTTCATCTGACATCATGAATAAAGGGTGGGTAAAATTAACAGAAAAACAATTTGTTTTATTTAGAAATACATTAAATAAATATCTTCAATGGGAGAAAACTGCAATTGAAAAACAGGTAGAAATTAATAAAGAATTTCCTCAATCAGCATTGTCTTGTGATGTAATTTGGAAATTTGGAGAAGACTGGTATTATTCTAACCTAACTATGAGTTTTAAATTCTTTTCACAATCGAAAACTAGACATCAATTTATTTTATACTCTAACAATGTAAGTTCAAACTCTAATGAATTTGTTGATTATAAAATTGAACCATTTTACTTCGATAAGAAGCATGTTTCTGATTTAATAGCTGGTATTTCTGAAGAAGCAATTAAAAATATTATTTCAGAAGCAGCTAAAAAAAAAGAAGTTGAGGATCTTTTCAAATAATTGAGTTCTTTAATATAAAAACCCAGTCAAATGAGTGGGTTTATTTTTGGTGGACCTCTCGGTCCAAGTTTCGAACTTTTTTAGAAAATTAGATATCCTATAGTTTAATCAGAACATTCTCCAGGAAAATAAGAAGTAACACCAGCTCTATCTGCATAGCAATCATTACTATATGTATTACCGTCGCAACCACAAACAGGGTCATATTCTTCTGTACAAATAATAGAGTCGTTAATTTGAGTAGAATCGATACAATTATTGTTTTTCTCACATGATATTAAAGAAAGAATAAATAGAGTTAGTAATAAAGAATTAAAAAATTTCATTTATATATTTTTTAAATGTTTATTGTTATAAAACTAAAGAAAGTAAACAAGCAATTTTTGTGTAGGAAATTGAGCCATTAATTGTGTATAAGACTTTATTGTAGTATGTAGTGCCATCTCCTTGACGGATTTTATTTCCATCAATTGTGTATAAGACTTTATTGTAGTATGTAGTGCCATCTCCTTGACGGATTTTATTTCCATCAATTGTGAGTAAGACCGTATTGTAGTATGTGGTACCATCTCCTTGACGGATTTTATTTCCATCAATTGTGAGTAAGACCTTATTGTAGTATGTAGTGCCATCTCCTTGACGGATTTTATTTCCATCAAATGTGTATAAGACTGTATTATAGTATGTAGTCCCATCTCCTTTTCGAACTTTACTTCCATCTATTGTATATAGAACCTCGTTATAATACGTAGTCCCATCTCCCTCATGTATTTTCGATTGGGCAGATAAACAATTAATGGTCAAAAATGCTATAATAAATATTAATAATTTTTTCATAATGATTAAATTTTAGTCAAATATATATTATAAAAAAATAAACCCACTCAATTGAGTGGGTTTTTTATTGGTTTACCTCTCGGTCCTTATTTCGAACTTTTTTAGAGAATTATTGAGTAAGTTTGTTCAATGATTGTTAAAGTTGATAATAAGAGAAATGAAATCGCACAGGAAATACGGAAAATATTTCAAGCTTCATACACTATTGAAGCCGAGATGTTAAAAGCTATTGATTTTCCTCCTTTGAAAAGAACTATTTCTCAATTCTTAGATAGTAATTCTGAATTTTATGCATACTATCTGAAACAGAACATTGCTGGCTTAATTGAAATAAATAATAATCAAGACGCTACTCATATTCAGAGTTTGGTTGTTTATCCCAAATATTTCAGGCAAGGAATTGGAAGGAAATTGGTGGAGTTTGTATTGAATACATATAAATCTATCATTTTTACTGTTGAGACTGGAGTAGATAATTATCCTGCTATAAAATTATATACAAATCTTGGTTTTGAAGAGCAAAATCAATGGGATACAAATCATGGAGTGAGAAAAGTTAGATTTAAGAAATAATCTATAATTATAAAACCCACTCAAAGAGCGAGTTTATTTTTAGTGGGCCTTGCAGTCCATATTTCGAACTTTTTTAAAGAATTATTGTAGTTTTGATTCATTATGATAAATGAACATACTGATAGAATGCATCTTAAAAGATTTAATAAGAATCATGGTAATTTGATTTATCAACTTGATAGTGATCCTGATGTGATGAAGTATATTACTTTAGGCGTTCCAAGAACTGAAATTGAAGCTCAACAGTATTTAATTAATAGAATCATGAAATCTTATAACAAAGGAGATAATTTTGGAATCTTTGCGGCATACTTAAATTCAACTAATAAATATATTGGTTGGTTTCTTTTTGAATTAGATAAGGAGTTTTCTAATGCTATTGAAATAGGGTGGAGATTGAAAAAAGAATTCTGGGGAAATGGATACGCTACAGAGATGGCTATGTATTTAGTAGAGAAAGCAAAATCTATGCATAAAGATGTAGTTGCTCGTACTATGATAGAAAACAAAGCTTCTATTAGAGTTATGGAGAAAGCAGGCTTGAAGTTTGTTGAAGAGTTTTGGGGAGATTATAATCCTCATTCTGGCAACCCAGATGTTTTATATAAAAACCCACTCAACTGAGTGGGTTTTATTATTGGTGGACCTATCGGTCCTAATTTCGAACTTTTTTTATTTCTTGGTAGCTTTTAGATTAAATACATAAGGTGTACTATTTTCCTTTCTTTTATCTAAAACATATTTTCCTTTTTCTTTTTTAATCATCCCATCCAATAAGAATGGGCTATAATCAAATTCTTCAAAATGTGTTAGTTTCAATCCGTTTGATTCTAATGCAGAAAATATATTTGTTAGTGAATGATTCCACCAACATGTTTTGGTTACTAATTCTGAACCTCCATCAGTGTAAGTGCCGTTTTTAATTTCAATATCAGGATTACTATCGTAGAAATAGTCGTATCCATTACCTTTTATAAGCTCTAAGAAGGGATGAAATTCAGTTAATAGAAAGAGACCTCCCTTTTTTAAATGATCGGAAATAGTTTTAGCCCACATATCTAAATCAGGAAGCCATCCAATTACTCCGTAAGAACTAAAAACTATATCAAACTCCTTCTTAAGTTTTAAATTTAAAACATCACTTTCTATAAATTCAACACGTGTATTAATTTTTTTAGCTAATTTTTTAGCTTCCTTAATTGCTACATCAGAGAAATCTACTGCAGTTACTTTGGCCCCCATTCTTGCCAAGGAGATACTATCTTGACCAAAATGACATTGTAGATGAAGTAATGATTTTTCTGTCACATTTCCGATAGCATTAAGTTCAATTAATTTTAATGAATTTTTCTCTTTCATAAATTCATCATTATTATAAAAATTAGATTTTATATGAACAGGAGTTCTTTTATTCCAGGCTTTTTTATTAGTTTCTATATGTTTCTTAAATTCAGTCAAAATTTCCTTGGAACTATAATTGTGCTAAAAATAATAAAACCCACTCAAATGAGTGGGTTTCTTTTTGGTAGATCTCTCGGTTCCAGTTTCGAACTTTTTTAAAAAATTATTCAAGTTGAATTTTCTCATTTATACTTTAACAACAACCACAACTTTTATGAGAAACGTGATTTTCTAATTTTTTAATATTACATGAGTAAACAGGATATTGAGCAAGAAATATTTCTGCTAACATAGTATTAGAAATATAATTATCTGCTCCAAATTTATTTCTCAATGTAGCACCAAATTCTTGCATGGTATAAAGTTTTTTTTCTATTCCTAATGGGTTATCATTACTTTCTTTCATAAGATCTTTAATTTGTGCAAAAATAATAAAACCCACTAAATAAGTGGGTTTATTTCTGGTGGGTCATACTGGATTCGAACCAGTGACTTCTACCCTGTCAAGGTAACACTCTAAACCAACTGAGTTAATGACCCAAATAAAAAAATCCCTCATAACACAAGGGATTTAAATATTGTGGGCAATGAGGGACTCGAACCCCCGACTTCCTCCTTGTAAGGGAGGCACTCTGAACCAACTGAGTTAATCGCCCAAATCGAATGCAAATATATATCATTTATAGATGCATACAAGTTTTTTATTAAAAATTATAGTATTTCTGCCACAACAAAAGTACTCCCTCCAATAAAAATTAAATCATCACTATTGGAATTATTTTTGGCACAAAAAAAAGCTTCTTTTACATTTTTATGTTCAGATCCTTTTAAATTAAAATTTAAGGCATATTGTTTAAGTTTTTTTACATTCATCGCTCTTGGAATATTTGCTTGACAGAAATAATATACAGCATCTTTAGGTAGTTGTACAAGTATTTGAAAAACATCCTTATCATCAACTGTACCAAATATAAAATGTAGTTTTTTATACTTTGTTTTGTTTAGTTGTTGAACAATATTTTTGATACCTTCTTCATTATGTCCAATATCACAAATTACTAACGGTTCTTTTTGTAAAATTTGCCATCTACCTAAAATCCCAGTGTTTTTTACGGTATTTAAAAGTCCATCAATTATATTATTTGAGCTAATTTCAAAAAGATTAGTCTTTTGTAACTCAGATACTGCTGTAACAACTGTATTTATGTTTTCTTTTTGGTATTCTCCTAATAGGTCGCATTTAAATTTTACATTTTTGGAATATTTAATTGATGAATTATTTTGATTAGCTACGTTATCAAATATTGGTTTTGTTTTATCTTTTTTTCCAATAACAACAGGTACATTTTTTTTAATAATTCCAGCTTTTTCTAAAGCAATTTTTTTTATTGTATTTCCTAGCAAATTTGTATGGTCAAGACTTATATTAGTAATAATTGATAATATAGGAGTTATGATATTTGTACTGTCTAGTCTGCCACCAAGGCCAGTTTCTATGATTGCAACATCAACCTTTTTTTTTGCAAAATAATCAAATGCAAGAGCAACCATAAATTCAAAAAATGATAAATTTATTTTTTCAAAAATTTCTTTGTTATTTTTAACAAAAGATATTATACTTTTTTTTGAAATCATATTTCCATTTATTTTAATCCTTTCTCTCATGTCTTTCAAATGAGGAGAAGTATATAAACCAACTTTTAAACCCGATTGAATTAAAATAGATTTTAGCATGTGGGCAGTTGATCCTTTTCCATTAGTACCAGCAATATGAATACTTTTAAATTTATTATGTGGATTATTTAAATGTTTTGTTGCTTTTATTATATTTCCAATATCTTTTTTATAAGCGACACTTCCTTCTCTTTGATAAAATGGTAAGCGCTGAAACAAGTAGTTTACAGTTTCTTGATAATTCATTATTTTTTAATTAGCTTCAAATGTGAAAACCACATAGCCAATATCATCATCAATTGAAGTCTTTTCTTTAAATGTAATTTCATTAGCTGCTTCCAATGCATTTTTTCTAAGTATTGGATCATTAGAAGATATGAATTTTTGATTTTTATATATATGACTTGGAACTATTTGAGCTAATATAACTGATCCCTCTGGGTTAACGGTTATTTTTACAATAACTGAACCAGTTTCATTTCCATTACCTCGTAGGGTTGGAATATCATCTGGTGTTCTTGTAATATCAATTAATGAATTTTTACTACCGCTGTTACCACCATTAGTATTACTTTCGCCGTCAGTATTACTTTCACCATTAGTATTACTTTCTCCATCATATTTTTTGTTATTTCCCCCATTATTTCTATTTCCACTCTCATTCTGAGAGTTCATACTTTCTTCTCCTTTTTTTAAGATGCTTTCTAGAGAAGGGTCTAGTGTTTCAATTTGTTCTTTCTCAACTTCGATTTGTACGTCTTCAACTTCAGTTTGTATGTCTTCAACTTCAGTTTGTATGTCTTCAACTTCAGTTTGTATGTCTTCAACTTCAGTTTGTATGTCTTCAACTTTTACATTTGCGATAGATTCTTGATCATTTGATAGATTTATACTTTGTGAATTATCAGAACTAAAATCTATACTTATTCCTTTGTTTTTAGAAAGAGGAGGGTCTTGGTATGTCAAGCTCATAAAAGGAAGTGAAAGTAAAATTAATAATAAAGTATGAAATGTAACTGTCCCAATCAAAGCCTGTCTCTGGTATTTTTTTTCTTGGTCAAGCATTATATTAATTAGGGTTTGTTGCTAATACAATTTTATATTTATTTTTGTTTGCTAAATCAAGAACAAATACCACATGTTCAATAGCTATACTTTTATCAGTATATAAAATAATACCTTTTTCCTTATTATCTTGCATAGTTTCCTTTAGCTTGATCTCAAAATCTTTCTTTATTGTTAAATTGTCGTTAATATAAAAATTAATAAGGCTATCCTTTTCTTGTATACTTATTGAGGTTGGTTGATTTTTTATTGTTCTAGCTTTACTGTTTGGAAGAACCAAATCTAATGCGTTAGGAACAATAAGAGTTGATGTTAGCATAAAGAAAATTAATAACAGAAAGACAACGTCTGTCATTGATGACATATTAAAATTTGGACTTATTTTGTTTTTACTCTTTAGTAGCATTATTTTTTTTATATAGTAAATCTATAAAAATGCTTGTTTTAGCTTCAAGCTTAAAAATAGCTTTTTCAACTTTACCAACTAAAAAATTATAAGCTATGTATGCAATTATACCTACAATTAAACCCGCCGCAGTTGTAATCATTGCAGTGTAAATACCTCCGGCAAGATCAGCAGGACTTGGTTGAGTTTCTCTAGCCATTTTTTGAAATGCAATAATCATACCGATAACAGTTCCTAAGAATCCGATCATAGGGGCGGCTCCAGAAATAGTTGCTAGATTTGAAATTTTATTTTCCATTTTATATATTTCAAATTGCCCTTGATTTTCAATTGCTTTTTCTATTTCTTTGATAGGTTGATTTATTCTTTCTAATCCTTTAAACATCATTCTGGCAATGGGTGTATTATTTTCTTCACATAAATTTTTAGCTTTATCTAAATCATTATTGGTTATTGCATCTTTGATTTCTTTTAAAAAGTTTTTATCATCAATGCTATTTTTTCTTATTGTGTTATAGCGCTCAATAATTATATAAATTGCAGCAACGGATAAAACAAATAGAATAATTATTACAATATTACCGCCAAGGCCCATTTCTTTAATTATGTCAAAAAAACCTTCATTTACGGTTTGTGATTCTTCTCCCCAGCGTTTTAAATTTTCTTTTTTCATTTTATTTTATTGTTATTATAACGAAATTAGATTTGTTTATTGCATTAAAATGTAAACTAAAGCTCCCGATAGATACCCCATTATAGCAAGCAATGATATATTTTTTAAATACCAAATAAAATCTATTTTTAGTATTCCCATAACCGCAACACCTGCAGCTGAGCCAATTATTAAAACAGAACCACCTGTTCCAGCACAATATGCTAAAAATTGCCAAAACATACCATCTGGTTGGTAGAAACCAGCATCTGTAAGAAGACCCTCGTACATTTGCATTGCACCTGCAACAAGAGGCACATTATCTACTATAGAAGATAATAACCCAATTATGATATTTATTAAATAAATTCCATCTCTACTTTGCCCATTAAATGAAGAATCTAAATATTTTGCTAAACTATCTAATTGACCTGTTGATTGTAATGATGATACAGCTAATAATATGCCTAGAAAAAAGAATATTGTAGGTGTGTCTACTTTTTTTAGAATTGATACTACAGACAATTTTGATCTTATGTCGATTGATTTTTTTCTATGCATTATTTCAGTTACTATCCATAAAAAGCCTAATGACAAAAGCATTCCTAAATAAGGAGGTAGATGTGTTACAATTTTAAATATGGGTACGAATAAAAGTGAGAGTACACCTAAAATAAATATCAAATTCCTCTCAGATTTAGCAATAAAATTATTTTTTTTATCATCTACATTATTTTCTGCAGCTCTTTCAATATTCCCTTTTATTTTAAATGACAAATAAATTAACGGCACAATTGCACATACTAAGGAAGGTATAAATATATCTACAATGATACTTTCACTAACGTATTGTTTAGCATACAACATAATAGTGGTTACGTCCCCTATTGGAGACCAGGCACCTCCTGCGTTTGCGGCTAAAATAACCATCCCACCAAACATCCATATATCTTTTTTATCTTTAATTATTTTTGTTATTAGCGAACTCATTACTATTGCAGTTGCTAAATTGTCTAAAACCGCTGAAAAGAAAAATGAAATAGCACTTATAATCCAAATTAATTTTAATTTGTTTGTGGTTTTTATTTTGTCAGTTATTATTGAAAATCCTTGATGTGAATCAATTATTTCTACAATTGTCATCGCCCCAAACAAGAAAAATAATATCTCTGATATATGTATAATATGATGTTGAATTTCATACTCTAAATCTAAAGTTGATATACCTGTAAATGCAAAGATTGCCCAACATATTCCACCAAGAAAAAGTGCAGATGCTGCTTTGTCAATTTTGATATTATGTTCTAATGCAATAGCAACATATCCTAAAGTGAATGCAATTAAAATAATTGTTGTAAGTTCCATATATTTTATTTTTGTAAGTAAACAGTTGTTGAAGGAAAAGCAAAATCAGATTTATGTTTTTTAACAACCCCCATAATCTGGTAGTTTATATCTTGTTTTGTGTTAATTAAATCTTCCCAATTAGGGCTATTCACAAAGTAAATAACCATAATATCTAATGAACTAGAACCAAAATCTTGGAATCTTACTTTACCATCTTGATTTGTTTTTTTATGCTTATCTATAATTTCTTGAATGTCATTTACAATCAATTTTATTTGATCAGCTGTAGTTTCATAAGTTAGTCCAATATTAAATTTAACTCTTCTAACCGGGCGGAGCCCTAAATTGTCTAACTCAGCATCAATCATTTTTTTATTTGGCACAGTAACTAAACTTTTATCAAAAGTTCTAACTCTGGTACTTCTAAAGCCAACTTTTTCTACAATTCCAGTTATATTTCCAACAGTTACAATATCACCAACTGTAAATGGTTTATCAAAAAAAATTGTAAAAGAGCCTAAAAGATTTTCTAGACTTTCTTTTGAGGCCATAGCTAATGCAATACCTCCAATACCTAATCCTGTTGCAAGAGCTGCTACATTTACATTAAAAATACTTCCCATAACAATAAATGCTGCAATAACATAAACTGCGATTTTACTTATTTCAATAATAAAAGGAATAAGTTGGTCGTCCATTTTATTTTCTGTCAACTCAGCATTTCTTTTAAGAATTAAACCAATGTAGTCAATAAATCTAATTAAGATCCAAAAAATCGAACCAATAAATAAAAGTGAAAATCCTCTGCTCACCAGCATTTTTATGCCAAATTCATTTTGATTAACTAAATTCCAGCTAGATGGATATTCTAAATTATTACTACCAACAAATATCACTGAAAGCATTAGAAAGGAACTAATTGGCTTTATTAATAATTGATCAAATTTATCTAGTCCTAAACCTTCATGCTTTGTTTTAATAATTTTGAAAAGTAGAAAGCTTAGGTATTTTGAAATTAATTTTTTAAACAAAAAGCCTAATAATATTATACCAAAAAACCACAAGTAGTCACCTATTGAGTTTCCTAACCATTGTTTGAGTAAAAAATCTTTCATATTTATTTTATTTTACAAGCAGCTGATTTAATGCAATTTCAAATGCTGTTTTAGAAATATTGTTTTGTTTTTTGTTTTTTGAAAATGTTTGTTGTAGTGCCTTGTAAATAGTTTTTGAAGTGTCCTCAAAAATTTCTAAATCATTAATAGTTTGATTTTCTTGCATGAGATATGCAAAAACTCTAGCCATTCCACAATTTGCAATAAAATCTGGAATGACACTAATTCTTTCGTCGGCACTTTTAGAAATCGGTCCAAAAAATATCTCTTTATCTGCAAAAGGAACATTTGCTCCAGAAGATATTACTTGTAAACCCTTTTCTATCATTGAGTCTAATTGATTTTGAGATAACAAACGCGAGGCAGCAGCAGGCACAAATATTTCAGCTCCTACTTCCCAAATTTTATCATTTGTTTCACTAAATGACAAAAGGTTATCATTTTCAAGAAAATTTGATGTTCTATTTTCAAATAATGATTTAATTTCATCATAATTTAATCCATTGTTATTAATTATTCCTCCTGCTAAATCAATTATACCAACAATTTTTCCTCCATATTTAGATAAGTAATAAGCTGCTGTAGCAGCAACATTTCCCCAACCTTGTATAATTATTTTTTTATTTTTTATATTGCTTTCATGGTATATGTTGTAGTAGTGTCTAATGCTTTCTGCAACACCATAACCTGTGATTAAATCACCAACACTATAGCTTTTTTTTGAATTTGGGGCTAGTTCTTTGTTTTTTACAATTAAAGGGACTCCCTCAGATAATTGGTTAATTATTTTTAAAGTTGCATCTTTATTTTTTTTATGATGACCAACAATAACACCTTCTAGTGGAAATAAAATTTTATTTTCTCTGCATATTGGAATAACATCATCAACTTCATCGACATTCATATCTCCTCCAGTTCCATAGTATGATTTGAGAAGAGGCTTAACAGCTTTAAACCATCTTTTAAGTACTTCTTCTTTTCTGGGATCATGCGGATCGAAATTAATTCCTGATTTCCCTCCACCAATTGGGGGACCTGAGACAGTAAATTTTACTTCCATAGTTTTAGCTAAAGCTAAAACTTCTTCTTTTGTTACTCCTTTTCTCATTCTAGTACCTCCTGCGGCTGCTCCTCCTCTTAAAGAGTTAATCACTATCCATCCCTCTGCTTCTGTTTCTGTATCTTTCCATTCAAAAACAATTTCAGGCTCTTTTTTTTCAAACTGTTTTAATAATTTTTCCATATCATTTGACAAGCAAATTTACTTTTGCAAATTTATTAATAAGCTGTTAGAATAAAAATTTTTTTTTAGTATTTAACTACATGGGGTTGTTAATTTCTCCACCACAACTATTTTGTTTAGCACCTGTAACAGATTTTAAGCAATTATTTTGATTACGTATTTTTAATACTCCTAAAAATGCAAAAATCATTGCCTCTTTAAAATTAATAATTTTTTTATTTGGTAAAAAAATTTGAGAATTAGAATAATTTTTTAATCTTTCTATTAAATATTTGTTGAATGCTCCTCCTCCCGTAACTAGTGTTTTACCTTCTTTAAGGTACTGACCAATTTGTTTACCCACATGTTCGCATAGTGTATGCAAAACATCTTTGTGATTGTATCTTTCCAATATTAAGGGTTCTATATTTTTTTCGACCCATTCTCTAGATAAGGATTTTGGAGATTTATTATTGTAATAAGATAAGCTGTTAAGCTTGGAAAATAGCTTAGTTATTATTTTGCCTTGCATTGCAAGGTTCCCTTCATTATCGAAATCTAACTTTAATTTTCTACTAATTTTATTTAAAACAATATTAGCTGGACAGATATCAAATGCTTTTATTTTGTTTTTTTCTTTTATGGAGATATTTGCTATCCCTCCAATATTTAGACAATATTTGAAATTTTTAAATAGTTTCAGATCTCCTACAGGAACTAAAGGTGCACCTTGTCCCCCTAATGAAATATCTAAATTTCTAAAATTGGTTATAGTTTTTAATCTTGTAATATTTGCAATTGTTCTTCCATTTCCAATTTGTAAAGTATATTTTTTTTCAGGCTGATGAAAGATAGTATGTCCATGTGAAGCTATAAAATCTACATTCTCATTTTTTAAAAATTTTTTAATTTCTTTTGCAATTAGTTTAGCATAAATTATATCATGTTTTAATACATTTTGTATTGTTGAATTATGTAAATTATCTAATATATATTTCCAATTTTTAGTGTATTTTACAGTCTTACATTTTTCAATTTTAAAATTCCATTCTTTTGTTTTATTAAATGAGCATATTGCCAAGTCTAGTCCATCAATTGAAGTGCCAGACATAACTCCAAGTGCTCTGTATGTGTTTTTCATTTTCATTATTTTCCAAAGATAGATTAAAAAGTGTATTTTTGTTTCTTTTCAACAAATATCAAAAAATGGATTTTAAGTTTACCGAAGAGCATGAAATGATTAAGAATGCTGCAAGAGATTTTGCAAAAAATGAGTTATTGCCAGGAGTTATTGAAAGAGATGAACAACAGAGATTTCCAAAGGAACAAATACAAAAATTAGGAGAATTAGGATTTATGGGGATGATGGTTGATCCTAAGTATGGAGGGTCAGGTATGGATACAATATCTTATGTTTTAGCAATGGAAGAAATATCCAAAATTGATGCATCCTGCTCGGTTATTATGTCTGTGAATAACTCACTTGTTTGTTGGGGTATTGAAACATTTGGGACAGATCAGCAAAAAGAGAAATATTTAAAGCCATTGGCAACTGGTGAAATTATAGGAGCATTCTGTTTATCTGAGCCTGAAGCTGGATCTGATGCTACATCACAAAAAACAACTGCAATAGATATGGGAGACTATTATCTTCTTAACGGAACTAAAAATTGGATTACCAATGGAAGTAGTGCAAGCGTTTTTTTAGTTATTGCTCAAACAGATGTTGATAAAGGTTATAAAGGAATTAATGCATTTATTGTTGAAAAAGGAATGGATGGATTTGTTGTGGGCCTAAAAGAGAATAAGCTAGGTATAAGAGGATCAGATACACATTCGTTAATGTTTACAGATGTAAAAGTGCCAAAGGAAAATCGTATTGGAGATGATGGTTTTGGTTTTACTTTTGCTATGAAAACTTTGGCTGGTGGTAGAATTGGAATTGCAGCACAAGCTTTAGGAATTGCTTCTGGTGCGTACGAACTATCTTTAGAGTATTCAAAGCAAAGAAAAGCTTTCGGAAAAGAGATTTCAAAACATCAAGCAATCGCATTTAAGTTATCGGATATGGTTACCGAGATTGAAGCTGCTAGATTATTGTGTTTAAAAGCTGCATGGTTGAAAGATAATGGCAAAAATTATGATAAAGCTAGTGCTATTGCTAAAGTGTTTTCATCTGAAGTTGCAATGAAGACAACTGTTGAAGCTGTACAAGTGCACGGAGGATATGGTTTTGTTAAAGAATATCATGTAGAGCGATTGATGAGAGATGCAAAAATTACACAAATTTATGAAGGAACCTCAGAAATTCAGAGAATCGTTATTTCGCGTTCCATTCTAAAATAATTAATATTATGAAAAAATTTTTATTACTTCAAATATTAGTTTTATTACCAGGTTTTCTATACCCTCAACTAAATAATAAAATTAATGATATTAATCCAGCATATCTAAAGTTATTACCTTCAGATAAAAATTTAAATGAACTTAAACCCTCGGATATTCCGTCTGAACAAGTGCTTGAAAATATGGGTTTTTCTGATAAAGAAATTCAAGAGGCATTAGATTTTAAGTTTAGTCGTGGCAAATATTCAGTGAATTTAAGTGATACTGTTAAAAATAGCGCAGTTTCAAAATTTATTCAAAGTTTTGGAGATACTTTGATCACAGATACAGTTGATTTCCCTCTTGCTAAGATCTATGGTCAAGATATATTTAGAAATAATAATTTATCATTTTTTCAAAAAGCATTAGATGCGAAAGCACCAGAAAATTATAAAGTTAGTAGTGGAGATGAAATTTCAATTTCTATTTGGGGTTACTCAGAGTATAATCAGACACTTTTAGTTGATGAAAAAGGATATATAAACCCTGACTCATATGGAAGAATTTATGTTAAAGGTTTGACGTTTAAAAAAATGCGTTCCTTGCTTAAAAATAAATTTTCTAAGTTTCTTGACATGCGAAATTCTGAAATAGATGTTACATTAGCTTACTCACGAGTTATAACAGTTAATATAGTAGGTGAAGTATATAAGCCAGGATCATACATAATACCTGCTATTAACACTGCATTTAACGCGCTTATAGCATCTCATGGCCCAAATCAATTAGGTTCAGTAAGAAATATTTATTTAAAAAGAGATGGTAAAATTGTTGATTCTCTGGACGTTTATCAATTTTTATTTAACCCTACAAGAACTACTGATATATATATGGAAGATGGTGATTATTTAATTGTTCCACCAGCGAAAAATATTGTTGAGGTTAGAGGAGGGGTAAATAGGCCCTACACATATGAAGCAAAAGAAGGAGAAACAGTTGCTGATATTATTAAGTATTCTGGCGGATATACAACAAATGCTTTTATTGATGTTATTACTTTAAAAAGAATAGAATATAATTCTTCAAAAATTTATGATATATACAAAGATCATATAAATGATAGTAAGCTGCAAAATGGAGATGAGATTATAGTTAATACTATAACAAACAAATTATCAAATCTTGTTTCTGTAAAGGGAAGTATTGGTGTTGCTGGAGATTATGAATACGTTAAAGGAGAACGGCTTTTAGATTTATTAAATAGAGCAAAATGTATTGATGAAAAAACATTTTTAGAAAAAGTTTACATTATCAGAACAAATGAGGATAGATCAAAAACACATATTAGCATAAATTTGGAAGAAGTATTACAAGATAGAAACCACAAGGATAATGTGTTAATAAAGGAATACGATATAGTTAGAGTATTGTCCATAGAAGATTTTGATGAAAACTATTTTGTTTCAGTTTTAGGAGCGGTTAAAAAACCAGGACAGTATGATTATGGTACTGGAATGACATTACAAGACCTTCTTGTTCAAGCAGGTGGATTTACCCAAATAGCAGAAGGAAGTAGAGTAGAGGTAAGTAGGATTATGGATTATAATACATCAAACAAGATAGAACACAAAAGAGCTGTTATTGAAAAAATTAAAATTGGAAGTGATTTAATGATTGATTTTAATGCACAAAATTTTATTTTAAAACCACAGGATCAAGTTTTTGTTAGAGAAAATCCAAACTATATACCTCCTATGAATATTACTTTAAGTGGTGAGGTTAAATATCCTGGTAAATATTCTTTACTTTCCAGAGATGAAAAAATATCATCAGTAATAGAGAGAGCTGGTGGTTTTAAGAATTCTGCATATGTAGATGGAGTTAAGATGTACAGAAAGTTTGTTGTTAAAGCCTATGATACAAATAATAATTTAAATATTCCTGAGGCACTATTAGATTCTATTTTACTGGATACAGAATTATCTTATACCTATACAAAAGAATTGCTTCAAATAGAGCGAGAAAAAAATAATTTATTAAATTATGATAGTATTAATTATGATTTAGTATATTTTGATATGGATAAGGCTATTTCAAATACTAATTCAAAGCATAATATATCTTTATTAGAGGGTGATAGCATTATAGTTCCTAAAAAACTTGACCTTGTACAAATTACTGGAGATCTTAATAATATTGATGGAAATTCGATCAGTGTCCCTTTTTTAGGATTACGTGCCCATTATTATGTTAATAATTTTGCTGGAGGATACTCTGGGAACAATAAGAAATCAAGAACAGTTGTTGTTCATGCAAATGGTGTTACTAAAAAAAGTATGAATTTTGGATTGTTTTCTATTTCTCCTAAAGTAAAGCCAGGTTCAACAATTTATGTTATTAATGAAAAAACTATAAAAAGAACAAAGAAAGAAGATATTGACTATAATAAACATATTGAAAGTGTAATAACAAAAATTACTGCTGTAATTTCATTAGCTTTATTGATAGAAAGATTAAATGGAAGTTTCTAAAATGGATAATGAAATAAAATTTAAAGATCTCTTACTAAAATTTGTAGAATATAAATCTTATATCTACAAAAAAAAATATATAATTTTTTTGGTTTCATCTATTTTTTCATTAATAGGATTATTTTATGTGTTTTTTTCAGATGACTCATATAATGCAGAGTTAACTTTTGTTGTTGAAGCTGATAACGGTATTCCATCCTCCTCAGCGTTATCTGGTTTTGCTAATCAATTTGGTATTGATTTTGGCAATATTGAAGGTTCAACATTCAGTAATAATAATATTTTACAATTATTAAAATCTAGAGTAGTTGTTGAGAATGCATTATTTCAATCTGCAAAAGTTAATGGAAAAGATGACCTACTTATTGAACATTACATAAATATAAATGATTTAAAAGATGAATGGAGTGATAAGAAAGTATTAGATGGTTTCTCATTTGCTAAAAATAATAAATCAAGGATACATGATAGTATTTCTAATGTTGTATGGTCTCAAATTATAGAAGAAGATCTAGTAATTGACCTATTAGATGATGATGCGACAATAATAAAATTATCATACAATTGTGTAGATGAAGATTTTGCAATAAAATTTGTTAATGCATTAATTAAAGAAATGAGTAAGATGTATGTGCAAAATAGAACAGCAAGAGCAAATAACACTTTAAGTTTTTTGCAAAATAGAGCGGATTCTGTTGAAAGAGAGTTAGCTATTGCAGAACAAAATTATGCGTTAGTAAAAGATGTAAATAGCAGAATTATTAAAGCGTCTGGAAGATTAAAAGAAATACAATTGTTAAGAAATGTTGAAGTATTACAAGCGATGTATACTGAAATTATTAAGAATTTGGAAATATCTAAAGTGACTCTGTTAAATCAGATTCCAATTATTAATATTATTGATACTCCAAAAGCACCAATTTTAAAAACCCAAAAATCAAAAAAGACAACTGCTGTATTATTCTTTTTTTTGGGATTTTTTCTTTCAATTATGTACCTTATATTTCGTAAGTTTTTAAAAGATATTTTAAGGTAAATAAACTTTTTACCAGTTTAAAATTTTTCCAACCTTAATTTGTAAGTCAACTGGGAACCCATATGTTAATTTCCATAAAGCATCTGTACCATCTTCAATATTGTCAATTGTAATGTTTACATTATCATCATAAATGTTTTGAGGATCTTCTACCCAGTTTTTAAATTCTTCAGTGAAATAATTTGGACTGGACCAATAGTGATATCCTACAAATGCCTCAAAAATCCATCCGTTACAAGTAATATTTTTATAGCCAAATGCAATACCCCCTCCTATTGTCATCCAGTCATTTCCATTTGCAAAAATGGGTACTCTTTGTCCATTTACCAGTACAGCCTGTGTAACACCTGAAACTTCTTCCTGAAGAAATGCATTAGCATCAAAATTATCATCACTAGCTAGTGGATTAGTAAATAATGCAGCACCGGCTTTTACTTGTGCAAACCAATTTTTACCATATTTAATAGATTGATCATCAAAGTAGTATCTTCCCAATAACTCTAATTTTGGTCCACTCCAAACTTGAGTAGACCCAAGTAGACCATAATGATATGAAATATTTTCTCCAATTGACCAATTTGTTGATAGTTCCTGCTCAAATTGTAACAT
>Ga0160422_10000607_pt1 | contig 21931 bp, 20 predicted proteins | sample Fk160mmetaG_FD_108192 | JGI IMG/M metagenome (GOLD analysis project Ga0160422, IMG submission 108192) | Marine microbial communities from the Central Pacific Ocean - Fk160115 60m metaG | ecosystem: Environmental > Aquatic > Marine > Oceanic > Photic zone | place: The Central Pacific Ocean...
ATTTTTCCAAAAAGATTTGTGAAATTATCCACTCTTAGCCTTTTGAATTGCCTCCCAAATTTTATTAGGAGTTGCAGGCATATCAAAATCTTTTACTCCTATTGATTTTAAGGCATCTAAAACCGAATGTATTACTGCTGGAGGAGCCGCGATTGCGCCTGCTTCTCCACAACCTTTTACCCCAAGACCATGAACAGATGGTGTAACTTCGGTTTTAACAATCATTTTGGGTATGTTATCTGCTCTTGGCATTGTATAATCCATAAAAGATCCATTAATTAATTGAGCTGTATCTTCTTCATAAATACAATGCTCAAGCATTGCTTGACCTATACCTTGAGCAACACCCCCATGAACCTGACCCTCGACGATCATAGGATTCATAATTATACCAAAATCATCTGCAACTGCGTAATTCATTATTTCAGTCTTTCCAGTTTCAGGATCTATTTCGACTTCACAGATATGAGTTCCAGCTGGATAGGTTAGATTAGGTGGGTCATAAAAAGATGTTTCTTCAAGACCTGGTTCAAGTTCGTGAATAGGATAGTTTCCAGGAACATAAGCAGCACCTATTACCTCTGGTAACGAAATAAACTTATTTGTATCCTTAACTGAAAACTCACCTTCTTCGAAAATAATTTGATCAGCTGATGCCTCAAGAAGATGGGCCGCAATCTTTTTTCCTTTTGCAATAATCTTTTCTAGAGATTTCATTAATGCTGGACCACCTACTGCTAATGACCTTGAGCCAACTGTACCAACGCCATATGGTACTCTTCCAGTATCTCCATGAACTACATCAATAGAATCAAAAGGTATTCCAAGAGTATCATGAACAATTTGGGCAAAAACTGTTTCATGGCCTTGCCCATGTGAGTGTGAACCTGTGAAAACGGTTATTGAGCCTGTAGGATTTACCCTAACTGTAGAAGATTCATAATAACCCCCCCTTCCTCCTGCTTCTAAGGTCATTTTAGATGGAGCTACTCCGCAGGCTTCGATATAGCAGGAAATACCAATACCCCTTAATTTACCATTTTTTTCTGACTCAATCTTTCTATCGCTATATTCATCATATTTTATAGCTTTTAAAGCAGAGTCAAGGCATGCATTATAGTCTCCTGAGTCATATGTTAAATTACCTGGTGATGGGTAAGGAAATTGATTTGGTTGTATAAAATTTCTTTTTCTTAATTCAATTGAATCAATACCTGTTTGACAGGATGCAGCTTCAACTAGCCTTTCGGTAACATATGTTGCCTCTGGTCTCCCTGCGCCTCTGTAAGCATCAACTGGAACCGTATTTGTGAATACACCTTTAACATCACAATAAAGATTTGGTGTTTTATAAGGCCCTGGTATTAGAGGGCCATAAAAAAATGTCGGTATAGCTGGTCCAGATCCTGATAGATATCCACCTAATGAAGCTAAAGTTGTAACTCTCATTGCCGTAAAATTACCATCTTTATCAAGAGCGGCTTCAGCTTTTGTAATATGATCCCTGCCATGACGATCACTTATGAATGCTTCACTTCTCTCAGATGTCCATTTAATTGCTCTAGCTAATTTACCCGCAGCCCAGGTTACTACAGCTTCCTCTGCATAATGAAACGCTTTTGAACCAAAACCACCTCCAACATCATACGAAATTACCCTAACTTTATGTTCATCTAAGCCTAGTACTGTGCATACAAGCATTCTAATAATGTGAGGAAGTTGTGTTGTTGTATAAAGTGTATACTCTTGCTTTCCATCCTCATAATTCCCTATATATGATCTAGGCTCCATAGCATTTGGAACTAAACGGCTATTTGTTAAATCAATTTCAATATGATGATCTGCCTCTTTAAATGCCTTTTCAGTTTTCTCTTTATTTCCTAATTCCCATTCAAAACATATATTATTAGGAATATCGTCCCAAATTTGTGGTGCATCATCCTCTGTAGCTTTTTTTGGAGATACAACAGCTGGAAGATCCTCATAATCAAGATTAATTAATTCACATGCATCCTTTGCTTGATTAACTGTTTTAGCAATAACGACTGCAATCATCTCTCCAACAAATCTAATTTTATCTTTTGCAAAAACAGGCCAAGGAGGCTCATGCATTGGAGGTGTTCCAGGTTTTGTGGGTGCTTCCCATCCACAAGGAAGTGAGGCATCAATATCTTTACTGGTATAAATTGCAATCACCCCTGGAGAATTCAAAGCAATTTCTGTATCAATAGAAATTATTTTTGCATGTGCAACAGGTGATCTTAAAAAATATGCATATAATTGATTAGGGTGATTTATATCATCGGTATATTTTCCTTTACCTGTTATAAATCTAAAATCCTCTTTTCTTAGAACTGAAGATCCCATACCTTTTTCAGACATATATTTTCCTTTCAAATATTAAATATATATATAATTTTTTTTGGTTTAAAGTTTATATTCGCTTTTATAGTTAAAATTTACTAATTTGTTAAATACTTTAAGTGAGGTTGATATGGATTTGGGACTAAATAATAAAATTGTTCTTGTCACTGCAGCAAGTCAAGGTCTAGGAAAAGCATCAGCACTTTCTATTGCAAACGAAGGTGCAAAAGTGATCATATGCTCAAGGGATAAAGAGAAAATTTCAAAATCTGCAAAAGAGATTAAAAAACAAACAGGCTCTGAAGTCTCCTTTTTTCAGGCAGATTTAAGTGACAAAGAAGATATTAATAAAATGGTCCAGGATATAATTAAAAAGTATGGAAGGATTGATGTGCTAGTTAATAATACAGGTGGTCCAAAGGCAGGTTTTTTTGATGAGATCAGTGATGATGATTGGATTTCTACTTTTGAGTCAACTTTTTTATCAGCTGTTAGATTAACAAGGGCTGTTTTACCATCAATGAGAAGAAATAAATGGGGAAGAATAATTAATATTAGTTCTGTATCAGCAAAACAACCCATTGATAACCTGATGTTATCTAATGGAGTTAGAATGTCTGTTCATGGCTGGGCAAAAACTTTATCAAACCAGATTGCATCAGATAATATTTTAATAAATAATGTTTGTCCTGGCTTTACTAAAACTGAAAGAGTTGAGGACCTTGTTTCAATTCAAGCTAAAGAACTCAATGTCTCTGAAGAGCAGGTTGTAGATACAATATCAAGTAATATTCCTATTAAAAGAGTAGGCAAACCTGAAGAATTAGCAGATTTGGTTACTTTTCTGGCTTCTGAAAAATCAAGTTATATTACTGGCCAATCAATTGCAGTAGATGGCGGTGTTTCAAGTTTGCCTATCTAAGCATCAGTAAGACCTAAGCCTAAACCACCATCGACTTCTAAAATTGCACCAGTTGTCCACTCAGCACAAATTAAATACTCAATAGCCTCTGCAATTTCTAGAGGAGTACCTGTTCTTCCTAAGGCGTGAAACGACGCCATATCTTCTAACCTTTTTTTTGCAGTATCGTCGTCAAATAAACCTGCTCTTTGATTAATTTCTGTGAAGACTCCACCTGGCACAACACAATTTACTCTAATTTTTTCATTACCAAGCTCTGCGGCTAAAACTTTCGTTAATGTCTCCAATGCACCTTTTGTTGCTGCATAAGGTGATGCTCCAGGAAAAGCCCTTCTGTTATGAACAGATCCAATAAATATACTAGAGCCATTAGTTTTAGCTAAGAATTTTTTTGCCTTACTTAAAAGCATCATTCCTGAAATAACATTCGTATTAAATATATCTAGAAGTTTTTGCTCTTCCAGATCCTCAATTTGCCCTCTATACATATTACCGGCATTATTTATGAGGACATCAATTTTGTTCCCATGATGCAATGCTTTATTAATAATTTTCTCTCTATCTTTATCTTGAGTAACATCTGCAACAATCGATAAAACATTAGAACCTAATTCTTCCTGAGCATTTTTTACTTTTTCTTCTCTTCTTCCACAAATAGTTACTCTTGCACCAGCTTCACTATATTTTTTTGCCATACCAAGACCTAAGCCTGAGCAACCACCAGTAATAATAATTGACATATCTTTAATTTTTAACAAATTCATCTCCAGATAACCAAAGTAGACTATTTTTTATAATATTTAACATAAATGGATTTTTTAAGGACTCTGAATCATGTCCTAAGGCATTGTAAACAGTTCTTCCTTTTTGATATTCACTAGTCCAGCCAATAATATGATCTTCTTTCGTTGTATTTGATCTCGCAGAAAGAAACGGCTGGGAATTTTTTTCAATTTTTAGATTATGGTATACCTCATCTTTAATCTTAAAGCTTTCTATGCTTTTGCTAAGGAAGTGATTTTTTATGGGGGAAACTTTAATTTTTTCAATTGGAGGATGAAATGACTTATCCCAGTCCCATTTACCACCCAAAAGTTTTGCCCATCCATCCCAATCATCAAAACAAATAGATGAGGTATGAAAGGCCAGCATTTTACCACCTTTTTTTATAAAATCTTCTAATAGAATTTTTGATTTATTGGATAAGCTAAACTGCCATTCATCAATATATGGTATATATTTTTCATGATTTAACATTCTCCACCTAAGTGCGTTGAAGGTAATCAAATCATATTTATTTATATTTTTAATACCTTCTTCAATATCAATAGTTATTTCTGACTCATATCCAAAATTATTAATAATATTTGATAAAGTTTCTGATGTTTCATCGAATGGATGAAATATTCCCCCTGTAAAAATTAAATTTTTTTTCATTATTCCCTTGGAAGTTGGGCAATAACACTACTTATTACTCCACCATCAACAACTAAATTATGACCATTGACATAGGATGCATTTTCTGAGTCAAGGAAGAGAACTGCATTAGCAATATCTTCAGCTTCACCTAATCTTCCTGAAGGAACTGCTCCGCCTCTTAACTCCCTAACTTTAGCATCTTCATAAATAGGTTTTGACATCCCTGCATCTATAAAACCTGGTGAAATACAGTTAACTCTAATTCCAAATTTACCCCATTCAATAGCCATTTGTTGTGTCATCGATATTATACCAGCTTTTGACGCTGGGTACGCACCAATTCCTATACCTGGATTAACTCCATTAATTGATGACATATTAATTATTGAACCATTCCCTCTTTTAATCATGTCGTTTATTAAAATTCTGGAAGTGATAAAAGAACCTAACAGATTTATATTAAGACTTTTGCTGTAATCATTAATAGAATGTTCCTCGAGGGGGCCAAATAAAACAATACCGACGTTATTAACTAATAGATCAGGTATTTCTCCAAATTTTTCAAATGCTTCTCTTACAGACTCCTCGCTTGTAACATCACCATAAAGAGGAGTGCTATTTTCAATTTTTTTTGATGCCTCTATCACATTTTCTTCATTTAAATCTAGCATGCCAACATGATAATTATTTTCACTTAGTTTCTGACAAATAGCCTCACCTATTCCAGCCCCAGCTCCTGTAACAATAGCAGTTTTCATTTTTTATCTCCAAATATTATTGGGTAGTATCCCCAGTTTGGTCTTTTAGTCTTATCATCCATTTTAGGTGCATCGTTTGGGTCAGGAATGGCGTTACGTGAAATTAATTCCCTAAGTATCATTGTTACTGTTCCGTAATGGTGATTATTTGGATCGGTATCTGGTTTAGAATTTACTCCAGCCGCGAGATTTCTTCCAATACAAGAGTGCATTCCCAGACCAAAGGATAATCCATATAAATTTTGACCACTCGGTGGCTCTCTGTTAGGATTAAATTTATCTGCGTCATCGCCAAAAACTTTTTTATCCCTATTTGAATTGTATAAATCAATAACAACACTATCTCCTGGGGTTGCTTCACTGTCATTTGGAAGTTTTACCGGACACACTGGTTTTCTGAGAGCTATCGGGCTTGATGGGTGAAGCCGTGTGCTCTCTAAAAAGCATTTTTGAACAAATATTGGATCAGTTGTTATTTTATTTTTTTCTTCAGGCTTATTTTTAATCCACTCGTTGATTTCATGAAAAACATGAACAAGAGAATGAATTGAGGTTTGGGCTCCAGCAAGAAGGTAGAAAGCAATTTCTCTTTGAAGGACATCATAAGGAAGATTTAAATCATCATCATTTACAAGAAGGACGGTAAGAATATCGCTTGGTAAATTTTCAAAATCTTTTTTTTCAATTAGTTGTTTTCTTCTTTCAATTGAAGGTTTAAGGAATTGCCCATCAAACTCGCTAAGAGCATTTCTTACCTCTTCTTTTACCTCTTCATGATCTCTCGTTGAATGATGTAGAGTTGCTCCAGAAGCAAAAATTTTTAATAAACTTAATAAAGTTTCAGTTTCTTTTTTTGTTTTTTCAGGTCTATCAACACCAGAAAAATCTGCAGTTAGATTAAGTAAAACTCTAAAACCATAATCTACTAAATCCATTTTTCCCATTTCTATATAAGGTTCTATGGTTTCATTAATAGTTCTCGGAAAAACTTCATTTTCATAATATTTAAAAACTTCCCTTGTAAAAATTTTATTTTCAAGTTTTCTTCTTTTTTTATGCTCCTCACCATGAAGACAGACTAAAACTTGATCCATAATAACTTCACCATCATCATACAGTGATTGTTTTAGATCTTTAATTCTTAGGGTATTAACTGCATCATCATAGTTATTAAAAATGTGTTCAGTCATTCAAACTAACTATTTTTTGCAATATTTTGGGTAAGAATTTTGTCAGAATAAGGAGACAATCTCCACCCTTGTGGCGGGGTAATATCTGGAATTGGTATAGTTCTATCTATCTCACGTCCATTAAGTATAATTGATGAAATTTTAGATTTGTCACCTAAAACAGTAATATCTATAAGAGGGTTTTCATCTAAAATTAATATATCAGCAAGCATATTTTTTTCTAATGTACCAACTTCACCTTCCATCTTTAGCGCTTTAGAAGCATTTTTTGTGGCACAAACAATTGATTCTAGATTACTCATACCTATATCATTAACAAATACTTCAAGCTCCCTGTAATGCCATTCTCCATATGGTGTCATGGAAAAGCCACTTTCGGTACCACAGAGTAACGGAACACCTGCATCATGAATTTTTTTAAATATTTCACAATTATCTACAATTTCTTTTCTGAAAATTTCTCTGTAATCAGATGATGCGCCTATTATTTCTCCGAAATCTGCAAGATTTGCTTGAAAAGTAAAAGTTGGAACAATTGGTGTTTTAGTCTCACAAACTAGATCAATTGCTTCTTCATCCATAAATGTTGCATGAAGTATCATATCCATTCCAGCTTTAATACTATCTATTACTCCTTTTGCATTCCTTACATGACCTACAACTGGTATACCAAGGTCATGGGCTAAATCACATACTAATTTAAGCTCGTCATATGACCATACAGATATCTCGCCAGATTCTCTTTGGTTAGGAATAAGTCCTGTGACATGAATTTTGATCCAGTCAGCACCATTTTTTATCTGACGCCTTACTTCTGTAATTATTTCATCTCTATTTTGTACGATTTGAGCATAACCTCTTATACCTTCATCAGGAATTAATCTTCCTGCGGTTCCTCCAACAGATGTTAATAGAGCATTTCCTCCAACAGACATTCTTGGTCCTTCAATATATCCAGAATTAATAGCGTCTCTTAAATCAATTCCAATTTCGTGCAAACTGTCTGGATCACAAAAACCTGTAACACCTGCTAATAAAACTTTTCTTGCATTGTGTCCTGATATTATTGCTGCTAAAGCTTGTCTTCTATGAAAAAATAGCTCATCATTTGATGTTGGCTCATCAAAACTTATATGACAATGAGCATCAATAATACCTGGCATAACAAATTTACCAGATGCATCAATTTTCTTAATATTATCTGCAATCGAAAAATCATTTGAATTTTTTTCAACAGCAATAATCTTATTTTCTTCAATAACTATGTTACCTATGTATTCTTTTGAGCCGGTTCCATCAATTATTGTACCATTTTCGATAAGAATTTTTTCTTTCATATTAATACCTCAAAGCCTTATAGTAGTAATAATAATTAAAATCAAAATTAAAATACTAATTCCTATTCAAATTATTATATATAATAATAAAAGGAAATAAATTATGAAATTAAATGTAAAAAATCAATCACTTGGAGTTTTAAGATCTCTTCTTCTTTTAGTGTTAATTATATTTGGAATATGGGTTCTTGATGAAAGAGGATTATTAGCAATTATTTTGGAAGGTGATAAAAGTCATATATCTAAGGTAATTGCAGGTTTGTGGATTATTTCATCGATTTATTGGTTATATTTATCAAAAACTATCTCTGACGAAAGAAATTCTTTTGAAAATATGGAATTTAAAAATAAAGAATTATTGGTTTCAAAATTCTTTTATTCTCTTGAGAAAAAGGAAGATAAGGATGTTTTAATTAATGCTTTTGAGTCAGAGTTTGAAAAAAAGATCAGCTATGGTTTTGTTGCCTCAGATGTTGCATTAAAATTGGGACTGCTTGGAACAATTATAGGATTTATTCTTATGCTAAAACCTATTGCTGATCTAAACAGCACAAGTCCAGAGGATTTAAAAATGGCATTATCGTCAATGAGTTCTGGAATGGCTGTAGCCTTATATACAACCCTTACTGGTTTAATTGTTAGTACTTTGCTTAGAATACAATTTCACTTTTCGGCAACATGGATTATTTCCCTTCTGAATGATTTAGCTTTTTATACGGAAAATAATTTTGAGTAAAAAAATTCTTTCAGATGAAGCAAGTAATGGAGATGCATTTACTGATTTATTGTTTAATGCATTATTAGGTTTTGCTTTTATGTTTTTCATCTCCTTTGCATTGATCCAAAAACCGCAGGATGGAGGTAAAATTGATAGCAAAGCAGAATTTATTATTTCAGCTGAGTGGAAAGATGGTAATCCAGAGGATGTTGATTTAATTGTAGAGGATCCGGAAGGAAATATTGTTTATTTTCAAAGTCAACAAGCTGGATTGATGCACCTTGACAGAGATGACAGAGGTGGTCTTGGGGATAGAATAGTGATTGACGGAGTCGAGAAGCAAAATCTTAGCAATCAAGAAGTTGTTACTATAAGAGGTTATATGAAAGGAGAATATGTTGTTAATTTGCTCTTTTATAAGGCATTTGATAAACCTGTAAGTGTAAAAGTAAAAGTTGAAAAGATTAATCCTAAATTAGAATTAATTTATTTTAATGACTATTTTTTAAAAAAAACTGGTGATGAAATTACCGCCGTAAGATTTACTCTCGACGATAAAGGTAATGTTTTAGATATAAATGATCTGCAAAAACCATTAATCACAGGCAGAGTAAAGTAAAATGAGTCAATTTGTACTTCTTGGTATCGCTTATGCAGTTTTATTTGCATTATTAGTTAGTATTAATTTTCTTACAAATTTTTCTATTAAAATAAAAATCTTTCTTATTTTTTTAGTTCTATTTTTTTCTATTATTTCATATTCGTCAATAAGAGAAATGCAGGGTATTCCTTATAGGGATAACAATTTTTCAAAAAACGATCAGCTTTATATAATTTTATGGAGTGGGGTAAATGAACCTAACAAACTAAAAAAAACAAAGGGAGAAATTTTTCTTTTATTAAGGTCTATTGATGCTGAAGGTTTAGAGGAGGGTGATCCTAGGCTTTATGCAGTTGAATACGATCCTTTACTTTTAGAAAAAATAATAGAATTTGAAAGAATTACCAAAAAGGGTACACCAGTTGCTGTAAAACTTACAAATTTAAATATAAAGTTAAACGAAAATGAACAACTGCCTGATGAATTAAAAGATAAAGATATCTATAATTCTCTATCTGGCGAGATTAATATTGAGTTAGAAGAAATACTATCTCCCTCGCTTCCAAAAAAAAATTAATTATTTTTATTTTGAATTCTCTCTTTAGAGGCTACATCAACGATGTAAGAATGGACTTCAAAAACATTTTTTTCATTTAATATATCTGAAAAACCTTTCATCCCGTTTTCTTCATATAATCCATTTAAAACTATTTCTTCAAAATTCTCGTGAGTGTAAGAGTCCATATACCTTAAATCAGCAATTGTTTTTCCATGTACCCCACTACCATGGCAAATTGCACAATAGTTTGCATAGATATCTTCACCAGCCTTTATATCTTTTGAACTGGCATTTAATATTGGTTGTTCAGGTATTTTTAAATCTCTCTCAGGTATTTCCTCTATTTTAGATTTACCACCGAGTTTGAATGTTAAAAGTTTTCCATTATTTCCATATTTTATAGATGCAAGCTTTCCTCTCCATTCGCCAAAATTATCACCAAGAAAGTTACTTGAACCTCCGTCACCAGCTAGAATGCTTATATACTGCTCACCATCAATCATAAATGTTATTGGAGGAGCCATAATTCCTATATAAGCATTTTTTGACCACATTAATTTACCATTACGAGAGTCATATGCCTCTAAAAAACCAGATGCATTTCCTTGAAAAACTAAATTTCCTGCAGTGGTAAGTGGACCACCATTCCAAAACTGTTCGTGTTGAATTGACCACTTAGTTTCACCAGTGATTGGATTAAAAGCTATTAATTCTCCTGTAATTGGAGGTATGCTCTCTCCATCAGACATATCTGGCACAGTTCCCCATAAATTAAATTCAGTTCCTGTATTTACAGTTTGAGGTTGCATTTTATATAGACCTGTTTTTGAGTATGACTCCTTAACTTTATGAACAGCAACAATTTCCATTGTAGGTATAAAAACTAATCCTTGTTTTGGATCATATGACATAGCTTGCCAACCATGACCTCCAAAAGTACCTGGTAGGATCCATTCAGCTTTTTTATAATAATCTTTATCAGGATTAAGAACAGGCCTTCCTGTATTTAAATCAATATGTGTAGCCCAATTTGTTCTAACATAATTATTTGCTCTAAGAAGTTCACCTGTTTCCCTATCTAAAACGTAAAAGAAGCCATTTTTTGGTGCTTGCATTAGGACTTTTCTATTAGAGCCATCAATTAAAATTTCAGCTAACATGATATCTTGTGTAGCTGTATAATCCCACCTTTCCTCGGGAGTTGTTTGGTAAAACCATTTCATTTTACCACTATCTGCATCTAAGGCTACTATCGATGATAGAAATAAGTTATCTCCACCTTCAGGAGATCGTATCTGTTGATTCCAAGGAGAACCATTACCAGTGCCTATATATACCTGATTAAATTCAGGGTCATATACTATTGAATTCCAAACAGTTCCACCACCACCCATTGTCCACCATTGACCAGTCCAGGTTTTTGCAGCCATTTCAAGTTCAGGGTGTTCAAATGGAAGAGAGGGATCGCCTGGTACAGTGAAAAAACGCCACTCTAAATTTCCATTATTAACATTATAGGCTGATACATAACCCCTTACACCACCCATATCTGCACCACCGTTACCAATAAAAACTTTTCCATTAGCAATTCTAGGAGCACCAGTAATTGTATAGTCTTTTTCTTTATCAATAAGCGTATTGATTTCCCAAATAACTTTTCCGGTTTTTGAATCTAAACTTATCAGACGACCATCAATTGTTCCGAAATAGACTTTTCCCTTCCAGACAGCTACCCCTCTATTCACAACATCGCAACATACTTTTCTTGCCCAACTTCGAGGAACGTTTGGATCATAAACCCATAATTCTTCTCCAGTTTTTGCATCTACAGCATGAACAACACTCCATGTGCTTGAAACAAACATTATCCCATTGTCTACAATTGGAGTAGCCTCTAGGCCCCTAGTTGTTCCCATATCTAAAGACCATTCAAGCTCTAAATTTCCGATTGTTTCTGTATTTATTTGATTTAGAGGAGAGTATCTTTGTTCATAATAGTCTCTTCCATGAGCTAACCAATTATGAGGTTCATTATCAGCATTAATAATCCTTTGGGTATTTATATCACCTATCAAACTTACCTTTTCTTCTTTAGGCATAGGAATATTTTTTTTTATATCTGGTTTATTTATTGAAGCAGTTTTAATTAAAATACCAAATGTAAGAATGAAGATTAGTATGATATTAATTAAAATTGCTGTTTTTTTTTCTAGGCTTGGATGCTTCAATATTTACTCAATTATTTATAATAAGGTTAAATTTATATTTAAATATTTTTTTCATTTAGTCTAGTTTATTAATTTCTAGCAATGAAATTTGGGTTTATAAAATTATTCTCCTTAATGCCATATCTAAGTTCCTCACCGCTAAATAGGGTAACATTACCACCCGCTGTTTTTAAAATTGCATGACCCGCTGCAGTATCCCATTCGCATGTCGGTGACATACGTGGGTATATATGAGCTTCTCCAGATGCAATTAAACAAAATTTATAGGAGGATCCAACATAATTGACCTTTTTTATATCAAAATCTTTTAAATAATTATCAATCTCTTTTCCACTATGTGATCTACTAACTGTGGCTATTAAACCTCTTTGCTTTTGGTCACTTACTCTAATTTGTTTGGCTTTTTTAATAGATATTTCATCTTTAGATTTTGTTTCAATTATGTAGGATTTTTTTCCATCATTAAAAAAGATCTTATTTTTTGCTGGAGCATTTATGAAACCAATTTCTGTGTATCCTTCATTAATAAAGGCAATATTTACAGTAAATTCGTCATTTTTTTCTATAAATTCTTTTGTTCCATCCAAAGGATCAACAAGAAAAAATTTTTTATCATAATCTGGAATAAATTTATTTGAGTAAGACTCTTCAGAAATAATTGGGATATCGGGAAAAATATTATTTAATTTTTTTAAAATAAATTCTTCAGCGCTTTTATCTGCATTTGTTACAGGTGAGTTATCTTTTTTATGATTTACCTCAAATTTATTATTATAAATATCCATAATTAATACCCCAGCCTCATAAGAGATTTTAATTAATTCAGATAAAATATTTTGCTGAAACATAAAAAAATTATAATAATTATAAATAATAAAATAAAATAAATAATTAAAGATATTATTTTTTAAACCTTAATTAATTGCATTAATTGAATAATTTTTATATTTAGTTCTTATGATACCGAATGTTGATTTAGATATTAAGAGTAAGACCAAGACCAAGAAAGGTCGAGTTGTAGTTGCAATGTCTGGTGGTGTCGACTCTTCTGTTGCCGCAGCTCTTGTAAAAGCCTCAGGTTATGAGGCAATTGGAATAACGCTACAACTATATGATGATAGCAATTCTATAAAAAAGAAGGGTTCTTGTTGCGCTGGTCAAGATATTCATGATGCAAAAAAAGTAGCATCTAATCTAAAGATTCCACATTATGTTTTAGACTATGAAAAAATTTTTAAAGAAAAAGTCATAAATGATTTTGCATTATCATATGAAAAAGGTGAGACACCAATACCATGCGTTTTGTGCAATGAAAGAGTTAAGTTCGATGATTTATTCGATGTTGCAAAAGATTTAAATGCGGATGCATTGGTTACTGGACATTACATTAATTCAGTCGAAGGCAAAAATGGACGCGAAATGTATAGAGCAAAGGATATTGAAAGAGATCAAAGTTATTTTCTTTTTAAAACTACAAGAGAGCAGCTTAATTTTTTAAGATTTCCTTTAGGTAACTTTACTAAACAAGAAATTCGCAAAATGGCGCAAGATATTGGTCTTGAGGTCTCAGAAAAACCCGATAGTCAAGATATATGCTTTGTTCCAGATGGTAATTATAAAAATGTTCTTAAGAAACTTAACCCCAATGGTCATATTAAAGGTAAAATTATCTCTAAAGAAGGCGAAGTTCTTGCAGAGCATAACGGAATTGTGAATTTTACTATTGGCCAAAGAAGAGGGCTTGGCTTAGCAGTTGGAGAGCCTTTATATGTTATTGATATAAATCCTACTACTTATGAGGTTACTGTTGGTACTAAGGATGATCTGAAAAAAGAAACTATTTATATTAAGGATATTAATTGGTTAGGAGATGATCAATTTAGCAATAAAATACGTAAAGTTAAGGTAAAAGTTGGTTCAACTCTTGATCTTGAAAACGCCGATATTATTACTGAAGGAAACAATATAAGTGTAAAACTAGAGTCTGGACTAAAGGAGGGTATTTCCCCAGGTCAAGCTTGCGTTTTTTATGATGTTCAAAATAGCTCGAGGGTTTTAGGTGGTGGATGGATATATGATAATCGCTTATCTTGACATCTGGCAATTTACAGCATTAATGGATGAAGACTTATGGCGGGGTAGCTCAGTTGGTTAGAGCAGCGGAATCATAATCCGCGTGTCGGGGGTTCAAATCCCTCCCCCGCTACCATAAGATAAAAAAACAGTACAATATTAGAGTAATGCTAAATAGACATGTAAATTTAATCGGTGCTTCAAATTTTAGAGATCTTGGTGGATATGAAACTGAAGATGGTATGAAGTTAAAACGAGGACTTATTTATCGTTCAGACAATTTATCTCACTTATCAGAGGAGGATTTACAAAAAATTAACGAAATCGGTATTAAAACTGTATGTGATTTTAGAAGTGATTTTGAGCTTGATGAATTTCCTTCATTGTTTTCTGAAAAAACTTTACCTAAACTTAAACATATACCAATTAAAACATTGGGAACTAGAGATCTTAGAGAGTTATCAATAAAAGATGATGTCACAAGTGAAGAAATGGCTAGAGAAATGCAACATCATTATGTTCTTTATGTTCATCAACATAAGAAAAAATATCGCGACTTTATAAATTTAGTTGCTTTTGGAGAAATTCCTCTAGTTTTTCATTGTTTCGCAGGAAAGGATAGAACAGGTTTTGGGGCTCTTTTGTATCTTGGTTTATTAGGTGTTAAAAAAGAAACTATAATTGAGGATTATTTACTAACTAATAAATTTTTTAAGGGTCCAATAGTTAATGAGGAATGGCGAGATACTTCATCGGAAAAATTGCAGCCCCTATTTGAGGCAAGAGTTGATTATATAAATGCTGCCTTTTCAGAAATTTATTCATCGTATAATTCAATTGAAGATTTTGTAGTTAAAGAATTAGAAATTGATCGTCAAACTTTGGATTTATTAAAGACTAGAATTTTAGAGTAAATCATTCTTTTACAAAAGTAACAGCATAATATTCTTTACCATCAAACAAGTCTTCTGCATCTTCAACGCCATTAATCATTTGAAATTTTCTTGGTACTATTGTTCCTTCCATTCTATAACCACGTGCACTCATATTTTTTCTATGAAATTCCATGGCGGCAGGGGTAAAATCTTTCGCTAGTACTGTTATTCTCTCTGTTTTTTTATTATTTTCTTCTTTCATTTTTTCTCTCTTTAAAAAACATTATCACAATATATTATTTATTTCCGAAAAAAACAAAACCTGATGGTTTTTTTCCTTTTTTAAAGTCTAATAAATTTTCCAAAATTGATTTAGATCTTCTTAAGTCTGACTCCATAGTGTGTGCGGAGTTATGAGGTGTCATTATTACATTATCTAGTTTATGAAAAGGAAAATCAGATGGTCTAGGTGATTTTTCTGGTTTACTTCCTTTTTTTGGTCTATCGGGGTATATCCACCATGTATCAATTGCTGCGCCAGCAATACTTTTTTTCTTTAAACTGTTGTAAAGGTCCTCTTCCACGCATATATCGCCTCTTGCCACATTGATAATATACGATGTTTTTTTCATCATTGATAATGTTCTCTTATTAATAAGACCCTTAGTGCTTTCATTAAGATCGCAAGCTAATACTAAAAAATCGCTTTCTTTTAAAATAAAATCAAGCTTATCTGTTGACCCATGCCAATCAAGATATTTTGGAGTATTTTTTTTTTGAGTTCTGTTTAATCCATATGTCCTCATTCCAAGCGACTTTGCCCTAATAGCTGTTTCAATGCCAATCTGACCATATCCGATTATACCCAATGCTTTTCCAAAAACCTCACCATGCATACTTTTAGGATCTGACAAAGTACCTGTCTTTTCCCATGATCCAGATTTGAAATCATTGTGATTATCTAAAAGATCTATACTTAAGTTCATTATACAAGCAATAATATATTCTGACATTGCTATTTCATGACCTGAGGCATTTGCAACCATTAGACTCTTTGGTATTAACTTTGGATTAAGCCAATCAACTCCAGCAAAGGGTATTTGTAGAAGCTTTAAATTTTTTGCTGATGAAATGAACTTAAAAATACCTCCATAAATTAAGGCGTCAGATCCAGTTATTGCTATATCTGCTTTATCGAGAAGATTTGATAAATGTTTTTCGCTTTCACCAGGACTCCAATTAAATATTTTCCAAGATTGATCGAGATTTTCTTGAAGATCTTTTTGGATTGCCTCTCCTTTTTTTCCAAGAATTAATAGGTTCATTTTTTAAGCGATTGTAACGCCCCCATCTATTACAAAGTTTTGACCTGTAGTAAAAGATCCTGCATCACAAGCTAGAAATATAGCCGCTCCAGCAACTTCGTCTGGTACACCAATCCTTCTTAAAGGCGCTTTGGATGTAGTACTTTTTAAAATTTCTGGATTATCCCATAAAGCTTTTGCAAATCTAGTTTTTATAATACCAGGCGATATGCAATTAGCTCTGATATTGTTTGGTCCTTGTTCAACAGCTATATTTCGTACTAACTGCATATCCGCTGCTTTTGAAATACTATAAGCCCCAAGCATTTCAGACCCTTTCAGACCGCCAATAGATGAGACAACTATTATTGAACCCTCTTTTCTTTCAATCATTTGAGGTAGAACCATGTTAGATAACCAATGATTTGATTTTATATTAGCACTTAAAATTTTATCAAAAGCTTCATCTGGTATATCCATTGAAGATCCAAAAAATGGATTTAAAGCAGCATTGCATACCAAAATATCTATTCCACCAAAACTTAAATTTGTCTCATTTACAAGATTTTCTAATTGCTTTTTTTCATTAATATTACATGGAATTGAAATAGCACTATCAGGAAATTTATTGTTAATTTCATCTCTTATTTTTATACACATGTCCTCTTTTCTACTAGATATAACCACTTTAGCGCCATGTTCAGCAAATCTTTTTGCAATAGCTTTGCCTATTCCTTTTGTCGAACCAGTAATTAAAGCTCTTTTTCCAGATAAATTAAACAATTCCATTTTTTTTTCCTGTAATTTCCATTTTTAGAATAGCAGAGCTTAAAAACTAAATGAAGCCAATAGTTGACGAATAAGACACAGTATATTAGTCAGTGATTATATGGCCTATGACATAAAAAAACCTATTAAAATTAATAATTTTTCAGAAGTTTATGAAAAATACGACTCTGTAATCTGCGATATTTGGGGTGTAATACATAATGGGCATAAATTATTTAGGTCAAGCGTTGATTGTTTATATAACCTAAAAAATATGGGATACCCTATCATTTTGGTTTCAAATGCCCCTCGTCCAGGGGAAGAGATAAAATTGATGCTTAAAAATATGGGGTTAGAAAAAAATTGTTATGATAAAATTATTACATCTGGTGATTTAACGCAAAAAATATTAAATGACGGATCTCTTGGTCATAATTGTTATCATATTGGTCCAGATAGGGATTTAAAAATTTTTGAAGGTGTGGGGGTAAAAAGGGTTAGTTTTGATAAATCTGATTTTATTTTTATTACTGGGTTATTTAATGATGAGGAGGAAGATGAAAATACCTATTTGCCCCTTTTGGAGGAAGGTAAAAAAAGAAAACTTAAATTATTATGTGCAAATCCAGATATTTGGGTACAAAGAGGTAATGACTTGATACCTTGTGCAGGGGCAATATCAAAAAAATATGAGACTATTGGTGGCAAAGTTATTAATATTGGAAAGCCTTTTCAGCCAATTTTTGATGAAGCAATTAAAAATATAGATAGCCTTGGAAAAGGAAAATTTTCATCAACTATTGTTATTGGTGACGGAATTGATACGGACATAAAAGGAGCTAACGATTATAAATTAGATAGCTTACTTACATTAGGTGGGTTATTCTCTGGTCAAAAAATAGATGAGGTCTATAAGGTAATTAATAACAAGAAGGTTTTTCCAACATATCTCATAGATGAATTAACTTACTAAATATTATGATTTTCTTTGGTTAAGGGCTATGAAAATTTTTATTGATAAAAATGATGATTTAAAATCTGCTAGAGGCGGTGTTTACGCATTAGGTAATTTCGATGGGGTTCATCTTGGTCATAAAGAAATTATCTCAAAAGTTATTGATATTAGTAAGGCAAAAAATATCCCATCAGGTGTTTTAATTTTTGATCCTCATCCTAGAAATTATTTTAATTCTAATTTAGATGACTTTATTTTATCAGATATAAATACAAGATCATATCTTTTAGAAAAAACAAAACTAGATTTTTTAGGTATTCTAAAATTTGATGATTTTATGTCCAATCTCTCCCCGAGGGAATTTATTGAGAAAATAATTAAAATTAGAGTTGGTGTCTCCCACCTTATTGTCGGATATAATTTTAAATTTGGTAAAAATAGGGAGGGGAATGTTGAAGTCCTATCAAAAATTTGTTCTGAGTTTAATATTGATCTTACTATTATCAAACAAGTTAAAAATATGGAATTAACTATTTCATCTTCTAAAATAAGGGAGGCTATTGAAGAACTAGATTTTGAAAAAGTAAAAAGAATTATTGGAGATTATTGGAAAATTTTAGGCGAGGTTAAGCAAGGTGACAAAAGGGGAAGAGAAATAGGTTTTCCCACTGCAAACATTATGATGAATAATCTTATAAAACCAGATTTTGGCGTTTATGCAGTTAGAATTGAGTATAATAATGATACTTTTGACGGCATAGCAAATTTTGGTGTTAGACCAACCTTCGATAAAAAAAAATCATTACCTCTATTAGAAGTACATTTATTTGATTTTTCAGATAATTTGTATGGAAAAGAAATTGTTGTTTCTTTTGTTGACTTTATCAGAAAAGAAAAGAAATTTAATGGTCTTGAATCTTTAAAATATCAGATTCAGCTTGATATAAATAAAGCAAGAGATTTATTAGGTTTATAATTTTATAAGTTGAATTTTAAATGGAAAAGTTATGTCCTCAGAAAATGAAAATAAAGTAGATTATAGAGATACTCTGTTGTTACCAAAAACAGATCTACCTATGCGAGCGAGTCTTCCAGATAAAGAACCTAATTTTTTAGAAAAATGGAATAAAGAAAAGTTATTTTCTAAAATCAGAAAGACATCAAAAGGTAGAGAAAAATTTATTTTGCATGATGGGCCGCCATACGCAAATGGAAATTTACACATGGGAACTGCTCTAAATAAAATTTTAAAAGATGTCATTGTCCGGTCTAAGCAATTGCAAGGATTTGATGCAGAATACAGACCTGGCTGGGATTGCCATGGATTACCTATTGAGTGGAAAGTTGAGGAATTATATAGAGAAGCTAATAAGGTAAAAGAAGATATACCTATAAATGATTTCCGAGGTGAATGTAGGGCTTTTGCAAAAAAATGGATAGATATTCAAAAAGAACAATTTATGAGATTAGGAGTTATAGGAAATTGGGATAATCCATATACAACAATGGAGTTTTCCTCTGAGGCAGCTATTGTTGAAGAGTTTCATAAGTTTTTAATGAATGGTGACCTATATATGGGTTCAAAGCCAGTAATGTGGTCAGTTGTTGAAAAAACAGCACTGGCAGAAGCTGAGGTAGAATATCTTGAGCATGTATCCCCTACAATATGGGTAAGCTTTCCAATTTTAAATGGCGATAAAGAATTAAGAGGTTCAAGTATATTAATTTGGACCACAACTCCCTGGACTATTCCTGCTAATAGAGCGTTAGCTTTTTCATCTCAATTTGAATATGGCTTATTTGAGGTTTCTTCAATTGAAGAGGGAAGTATAGCAGCAGTAGGTAAAAAAATTATTATTAATACAGCTATGAGAGAAAATGTTGAAAGTGCAGCTAAAATAAAATTAAATTTATTGAAAACTGTTAAATCTCTTGAAGGTTTAATATGTAGTCATCCATTTAAGGAAAGTGGTTATGATTTTGATGTTCCTCTAATTGAAGGTGATTTTTTAACTGAGGATGCCGGTACAGGCTTTGTTCACATAGCCCCTAGTCACGGGCAAGATGATTATGACCTTGCAATTAAAAACGGTATTAAGCCACCTTTTATCCTAGATGATGGAGGTTATTATCTCGATGACGTTAAGATTTTTGCAGGTAAGAAAGTTTATAATGATGATGGATCTTTAGGCGATGCTACGGGTGCAGTTATTTCTGAACTAATAAAATCGGATAATCTTTTGGGAAAAGGAAAGTTAAGGCATCAATACCCTCATAGTTGGCGTTCAAAATCTCCATTAATTTTTAGAAACACACCTCAATGGTTTATTTCAATGGAAACAAATGAATTAAGAAAAAAATCTCTTAAGGCAATTGAGGAAGTTAAATGGATTCCCTTGAAAGGAAAAAATAGAATAAAAGCAATGGTGGATTCAAGACCTGATTGGGTTGTTTCAAGGCAAAGAGCTTGGGGTGTACCTCTATCTATTTTTGTTAATAAGAAAACTGGCGAGCCTTTAAAGGATAAAGAAGTTAATAAAAGAATTGCAGATTCATTTAGGGAAAATGGTTCAGATTCTTGGTTTAGCAAAAGTTCATCAGAATTTTTAGGTGATGATTATAATCCCAATGATTGGGAAAAAGTTAATGATATTTTAGATGTTTGGTTTGATTCTGGGTCAACACATGCGTTTGTATTAGAGAATGATGAGAATTTGTCGTCACCAGCAAATCTTTACTTGGAGGGATCAGACCAACACCGTGGATGGTTTCAATCATCCTTGCTTGAATCATGTGGAACAAGAGGTGTTGCACCCTTTAAACAAGTTTTAACGCATGGATTTGTAATGGATAAAGATGGAAGGAAAATGTCAAAATCCATTGGAAATGTAATTCTTCCTGATGATCTCATTAATCAGTATGGAGCAGACGTTGTGAGATTATGGGTAGTTTCGTCTGATTTTACTGAAGATTTGAGAATTGGTCAGGAAATAATGAAGGCAAATGTAGAATCATATAGAAAAATAAGAAATACATTTCGATTCTTATTAGGAAACCTTAACGAGTTTAGCGATAAGGAGATTGTTCCTTATGAAGATATGCCTGAATTGGAAAAGTATATTCTTCATAAATGTAAAATAATCGATGAGAAAGTTAAAAAAGGTTATAATGAATACGATCTTAAAACGGTATTTCAAACTCTTCTTAATTTTTCAAATTTAGATCTTTCTTCATTTTATTTTGATATTAGAAAGGACTCCCTTTATTGTGATAGTATTAATAATATATCAAGAAGGTCTACCAGAACAGTTTTAGATATTTTATTTAATTATCTTGTTCGTTGGTTTTCTCCTATATTATGTTTTACTTGTGAGGAGGTATTGCAATCTCGTTTTTCCAACTGTGAAAAGAGTGTTCACGAGTTAGAATTTTTAGAGACAAATGATAAATGGTTAAACATTGAACTTTTTGAAAAATGGGAAAAAATACGCTCTGTTAGAAAAGTTGTAACTGGGGCTATTGAACTAGAAAGAAAAGAAAAAAGAATAGGATCAAGTCTAGAAGCTTTCCCAAATGTTTTCATATCAAGTAATGAATATTTAGAGATTTTCAAAAATATTGATTTAGCTGAAATATTTATTACATCTCAAGCAAAAATTTCAAAAGGTGAAGGGCCAGAAAATGCATTTAGATTGTCTGAAAATAATATAGTTTCAGTTTTATGCTCTGTTGCAGAAGGAAAAAAGTGTAATAGATCATGGAAGATATTACCTGAAGTCGGAACTGATCAAGATTATCCAGATTTAAGTATTCGTGATGCAAATGTTATGAGAGAAATTAGTGATAAATAAAAAAATAAG
>Ga0160422_10000608_pt1 | contig 21913 bp, 16 predicted proteins | sample Fk160mmetaG_FD_108192 | JGI IMG/M metagenome (GOLD analysis project Ga0160422, IMG submission 108192) | Marine microbial communities from the Central Pacific Ocean - Fk160115 60m metaG | ecosystem: Environmental > Aquatic > Marine > Oceanic > Photic zone | place: The Central Pacific Ocean...
CGCCATAACGATCAGAAAATCGGCATTCGCTCCATTAGAGGTGAACCATTTTTCTCCGCTGATGACCCACTCGTCGCCATCCCTCTTAGCTGAGCAGATAAACTCACCCGGCTCGCCAGCGTGGGGCTCAGTCATCGAGTACGCAGACCGTTTCGTGCCCGCAAGCAAAGGTTGCATGTAGTTCTTTTTCTGCTCCTCCGTACCGTTATGGGCGATGAGTTCCATGTTGCCGGTATCGGGCGCCTGACAACCGAACAGCGTCGGCCCCATACGGGTACGGCCAAGTTTTTCATTCAGCAGGCAAAGCTTCACTTGCCCTAACCCCGGCCCTCCAAGCTCGGGCCCCAAATGAAAGCCCCAAAGACCCTGCGCCTTAACCTGCTCTTTTAGGTGCTCGATGTGTTTACGAATTGCAGCCCATCCCTCCTTCGTCACCGGCTTGCCGTCTTTTGTTTTGCCAATGCGAAAAAAATTGTCTAACGGCTCTATCTCTTCTTTAGCAAACTTTTCTACCCAATCAATTTGCGTCTGGAATTCAGGCTCTACATCGAAATTAATCATTTCATCCTCCTCCGTTTTATCTATACCAATACTTTACTCTGTCGGCCAAGAGCAGTGGCCGAAAAAATATTCATATCGGGCCAGCCAGTTCACTGGCCGCAAGCTGCACTTCCTGGCCGCAATATTCATTCTCGGTCATGTCTTGCATAAGGTCGCTGTCTTTGGTGTTGACCCAAGTTCGTTCGCCGTCGTCGTTGAGACATGCCAGGTGCGCAACCGCCGGGCCATCAGCACCATACATAACAGTATAGGATTCAATAACTGCACGGCCCGAATGCGCGGCAACACATGCGCGCGCCGGCTGGCTGTCGATACGCGCCTGCACGCTATCCACCCGAAAGTCATTGGTTGGCGGCTCGCTAGCGTACAGGCCATGAACATGCTTATACAGATTGCCGCCATTCGCCGTCACCAGAGCATGGCCACCGGACTGCCGCAGCAGTTGTACCGTCCGAGCTATCGAATGCATGACGTAATTATTTAGCGGGCCACCCCCGAAGGTAAGACCACCAGTCACCGTCAAATCTCGATCTTCGCTCAAACCGTATTCGCGGGCAGCAATTTGAACGGCAGAAGGAAAGCAACTGTAGAGGTCGACGTAGTCGAGTTGCTCGACATCAATCTCAGCCATCTCAAGCAGCCGCTCTCCTACAAAACGAATGCCCGGTGAGGTATAGAAGTTGTCTCTAACAGACGCGGAAAAATGGTCGTATCCCATCACTCCAGCTACCGGATAAACCCATTTCGTCTCGTCCATGCCCAATTTTCGCGCTTTTTCAACCGTCGTCATGATCAGCGCTGCGCCCATATTTACCGACATATTGGCATTCATGAACTTAGTGTATGGAAAGCTAATCGGACGGTTTGCAGCAGACGGCGTCGTGATTTCCGCGGCAGTCATGTCGTGCTGAACCCAGGCATTGGGATTGCGTTGACCCACGTCATTGAAGCGTGACCACAATGCTCCCACACGTGCTCGATGTTCTGTGAGTGATTCTCCCTTGTTATGACGTAAAGCGTTTTCATACATCGGGTAAATCTGGATTGCTTGCTGGATGCCTTTGGCTCTTTCGTATTCGTGATGTTCGGCTTGCTGATCCGCACCGATGACGCGGTCGTAGGCGCCCAAGGCCTCGGTGTAAGGAAGATCTACCCCAAGTTTGCGTGCCTTCATCAACGCGTTACCGTTTTCCGCACCAGCAATCACAGCCAGTTCGAGATCACCGGTTAAAAGATCCAAAGCCGTGGCGTTAATCACCGCTTGGTTTTGATTGCCGCCGATTAACGTACCAACGGTCTCCGCAGCCGGCGCACCAATCGCTGCAGCCAACCATTTGGCTGGATTTTCGTAACGCCAAATACCCTTGATGACCCGTACAGATTGCACCTGATCGAGAAAATTTTCGCAGCCTGTATCTGCAGCGGCCAAATCAATGGCCTCGCGCATGAGCGCCAAAGGCTCCCGCGCCTCAGCGAGCGCTTCGATTCGGTTTAACACCTGACCCACACCAACCAATACCGGTGTTCTAGGGTTCATATCTCCTCCCAGTCGATCACCCAACCACATCGTATTGAGGATTGTTTCTCGATACCATCTTCGGCGAGGGGAATTTTATGTCTAAATCAGCCGCCACGTCGCAAACCGTTGATCCCTATACCCAAGGCAATGGGCAACCCGTTAAGCCACCCGCTAATTTCGCCGCGCGGCTGAGTTATCTCGGACCCAGCCTCATCGTAACAGGCGCCGTAATAGGTTCCGGTGAACTGGTATTAACCACCACGCTCGGTGCAGCGGCCGGATGGTCTCTGCTGTGGTGGTTGTTTTTATCCTGTTGGTGCAAAGCGCTGGTCCAGGCCGAGATCGCGCGCTACACCATAACCTCCGGAGATACCTACCTACGCGCTATAAATCGACTGCCCGGAAAACTGTGGCGAATCTCCTGGCCGATTTGGCTCGGCCTCTTAGCGTACATACCCGGCACCATGGGTCTGGGCGGCATCATAGGGGGCGCGGGGCAAGCCATGGCTTTTTTCTCTACGACTATCGGTTTCAGCATAGACGGCATGGTCTGTACCGGGCTCATCGCTTTATCCGCAAGTCTGCTGCTCTCAACCGGTTCATACCGGTGGCTCGAGCGTATCAGTCTGCCGCTGGTACTTACTTTCACCGGAGCAACTTTAATTTGCTCAATTGCGATGCAATTCACCGAATTCCGCACCACCCCTAGCGATGTCATTCAGGGGCTGACCCCGGACCTAGGTCTTTTTGTAGCCTACGCAACGCTTGCTTTAGCGGCGTACGGCTATACCGGCACGACTTCTGGCGACATCACGGCCTATACCTACTGGTGTATAGAAAAGGGCTATCCACGCTACCTGGGCGCGGATAAATCCGATCCAGAATGGGTCGAACGTGCGCGCGGCTGGATAAAAGTGCTGCATACCGATGTCTGGTTAGCGCTGATCATCGTCACCTGCGCCACCATTCCCTATTACATTTTGGGCGCCGGAGTGTTGCACGCCATGGGCGTTGTTCCCGAAGGTAACTCGGAAACCATCGGCGCATTGTCCAACATCTTTACCCAAACTCTCGGCATGTGGGCTGTTTGGATCTTTGCCGTGGGCGCTTTTTTTATTCTTTACTCTACCGTGCTTTCAAGCGTGGGCGCTGCTGGCCGATCGATCCCGGACTATCTTATTGAAATGGGTGTGTTCGAGCGTTCGAACTTGACGCTGCGCATACTAATCATTCGCTGGTATCTCGCAGTTTTGCCAATAGCCGCGTTTTTAATCTACCTGTTCGTTCCCAACTTCGTGGTACTCATCATGATTGGAGGACTGACCTCAGCCCTGTTCTTGCCTATACAGAGCGGTGCTACCTTATGGCTGCAGGCGAAGCACATGGATCAAAGGATCAGGCCCAATAAAATCACTCACTTCGGTTTAAAGATAATATTTGTGTTCGAAGTGGTGATGGCCGGGCTCGTCATATGGTTCGTCGTGCTTACACCACTACAGGGATGACAGCCAACTGACGTGAAACCTAGCTCAATATGCCTCGACGGTTTTGACGAACCGCGCCCGGTAGGGGCGTGCTTAATCGATGGCGCATCAGCCAACGCTGGACGGACTACCGCGGGCCGGCGGAACAGGTTCCGTTAATTAAACCTGCGATACCGGTCGATGCTTAGTGGTATCACCAAAGGTCATAAACAAAAGTTCCCCAGGCTTTAAAACGAATGTGTGCTCGCCATCGGCGTCTTCAAAGACCAAGTCAATAAGCCCAGACAGCAACGTCAAGGTCTCATCACCATCCGGGTGCATTTCCCAATCTGTATTTTTGTGCATGGCGATCGCGCCGCAATACACTCCACGATAAATCTTGAACAGATCAAAAAGCGGTTGTGACGGCAAGGAGGCTTTAACTAGGTGGAGTCTTTTCAGCAACTTTAAGCACAGGTCTATAGTCCGCATAAACGATCGCGTTACTGAAACTCTCAGCTTCAAATATTAGTCCCTCCAGCTTTGTCTAGGAAATACCTTTTAGACAAGATGACTCCATAGACCTCGAAGCCCCAAGTCGGCACAATCTCTGGTTCCGCTGCTTCCAGAGCCGCAAGCCAAACCCCGCTACGGCGCTGAACCTGCCGCAACTTTATTGGTCTTCCAAAGCCTCAGTCCACGCACCAGTCGCAGCCAACTTGTTCATTTTGGCTCTATGCGTGAACGCACCCTGAGCTGTGGCCACATTTTCTGACTTTCCGCTCCAGGCAACGAGCGCGGAAGCCTGCAAAGCACGCCCATAAGAGAAACTTAATTTCCATGGGAAACCACCGATCTTGTTCATAGCCGCCAAGTGCGCCGTTGCCAGAACATCCGACTGCCCCCCGGACAGGAAGGTTATGCCAGGCAACTGCTCAGGAACATTGCTGGTTAAACACTCAAGAGTTTTGTGTGCAACCTCCTCTACGCTCGCCTGTTCAGCGCAGTCTTTTCCAGAGGTGACCATGTTCGGTTTAAGCAGTGTCCCCTGTATGTTGACCCCATTCTTCTCAAGATGCAGAAATAACGACTTCAGCGAGCGCTCGGTAACCGCGTAACAGTCATCGATAGAATGATCGCCGTCCATCAATACCTCAGGTTCTACGATCGGCACCATCCCATTATCTTGAGCGAGCTTTGCATAATCCGCCAGTGCCTGCATATTCAGGTCAATGCATTTATCGGTTGGTATTCCTGCACCGATATTTATAACGGCTCGCCATTTTGTGAATTTGGCACCCATCGCTGCGTAATCTTGCAGTCTTGCATTTAGACCGTCTAAGCCAACGGTTACCGTCTCGCCGGGACAATCTTCAATCGGCTCTAGCCCCTTATCCACCTTAATCCCAGGCAGAGCGCCTTGGGCAGAAATAATATCTCTCAGCAGGGTCCCATCAGCCGCCTCTTGCTTTATCGTCTCATCAAACAGTATCACCCCGCCGATGTTTTCCTGCATGCCCGCCGAACGAAAGAGCATCTCTCGGTAATCGCGCCTGTTTTCTTCGGTAGACGCAACGCCGATAGAGTCAAAGCGTTTGCCACAGGTCGGATTACTCTCGTCCGCAGCTAAAATGCCTTTTCCGTCAGCAACGATAAACGCAGCTATCTCTTCTATGGTCTGAAGTGACATAGGGTGGTCTCCTGTATCTTTTAAGTCCGTCTTTGTTCAGCCGTTTCACTGAACGTTTGTCGGTCGCGATTTCTATGCGCGAAATACTATCCGCTTTCGCGGATTTGTTGAGGTTTTTTTAGCCGATTCCGGGAGCCGCCGCATAATACCCTGCGGATTACCCAATCACGCCAACTCAATCTTTCACTCACTACGCTCCATAACTACGGAGGGGCGCCGCAAGCAGATTTCGAGCACGCTATGCTGACTCTGGGCGCACTTAACCTGCATCAATCAGTGAAGGGTCAAACGACCCTTCACAGACTGTAGGCCATTCGGTGCTGAGCCGCTACAGCGGGTCGCCTCCCAACACCGCGGGGGTCTCGCAGTAGGTTGTTAAGATGTAGTGTTGATGATCCACAATCCTCTTGGAGAGTACCGCGGCGATTTCTGGAATTTTCGAATTCGCGGCGAAGAACTTCAACATTGCTTGGTTCTGCCGGGTCACCGGCATAATCTCCGGCGGAGTCGCAAGGATGATCATGGACATCGTCGCCCAGTAGACGTCTGCGGCCGTGAGCGTATCCCCAACCAGATATCGCGAACCGTTCTCCGCTTGCTGCTGCAGACGGCTGTCAATCAACGCGATGGCCGCAGCGATTTTTGCCGGTGCGGCGGCACTGGCCTCATCACTGTATCCGTACTTCCGACCCAACGGGCCGTCATTAAGAATTCGCGTATTCCACACTAAGCCGTCTTCACCCAACACCACTGCGCATAGACCAACCATCACGACTCGATGCTCGACATTTTCTGGGATTAGAGCCGTGCTGTTAGGTCCACCGATTCTCTCTGCCAACGCAAGCTGTTCGCTCCAAACATTTCTTGGTCGCTCGTCATTGTAAAACATGGTGGGCAAGCCGGTCTGGCTGGTGAGCTCGTAAAGCCGTGCTTGTCGGTCCTCGCCTGTTTCTGCATCGACCCCCATAAGCGGATGCAAAGCGCGAATGACAGGAATATCTTTCACGAAACAGATATTTTTTAGAGCCTCGGCATACAAGGCTTGAACCCCGGGGATGAAGGTTATTCGGGTTCCCTCGGTCATCGCAGCGGCTTCGTCCAAGGTTATAAAGGTCGGTGCGGAAGTGTTGTTCTCGTCGCTCACAGTCTCCCCTCGTGTCAATGTGATTCACTGGTGTTGTCGTTAAGGAGTACTTTACCCGAAAAGCACCGACGGCTTTACCTCTATAGAAGCTGCCTCATCTCTTCGCCCACGACCGTAAATCCGTACTTCGCATAGAACGGCTCGTTGTGCTTGGTCGACTCAAGAAGATACAGACCAAACTCTTTGCATCCCCTAGCTCTTGCCCGCCTGATGCTTTCCTCAACAAGCAATCCGCCGACATTTTTCCCTCTAGCCTTAGGATCGACCACCAACTCCTCTAACTGACAATATTCGCCGTTGTGTCTCAACGCCAGATTATATGAAACAGAAGCCATCCCGAGGACTTCACCGCCTTCCTCAGCGATGACAACACTACCCCTCAAATTAGAAACGAAATCGCTAAACGTCCCAGCATCAAAAACTTCATGGCGCATGTCGCTGACGCCTACTAAAACATTGATCAGTTCTAGGCACTGAGATAAATCGTCCATCGTGGCGAGTCTTAGGGTTACGCTCATTAGTTGTTCTCGGTCAAAAGGTAGATCTTCATAGAGTGATATAACGATAATAATATCAATGACTTGAAATATCTTTATTTCTTCAATTTGCCACCCTACAACCACTCTGCGAGTCGTCAGCTCAGATTTCCTTCAGATTGCCGTTGAGAGAAATCCTTCCGAATAAATACCGCCACCAATTGGCACATTCTGTTGTTCTATCTATGCTTACACCTGTGCGCCTTACAATCGCACTAACACGCGTTCGTAGATCCTTTCCGTGACCGTCAGTTCGCCCCATAAGGAGGAAGCGTTCTATCTATTCGCGGTGCCTGTAAGAAGAGTTAGAAAACTGTCTTATGCGACGGGCTTCAGACGCCATGCAAACACCTGATATCGGCTTACGGTTTGAGCCCCGTTGGGGCATTGTGAGAGGGCCCGTTGGAAACCGGCTACCGCAGACATCCGATAACATGACAAGACCACCATTGAGGAGCGGTTCTCGCGTCATTGAGGCGACGATTGTCCTCTGGACACTAAGGTATGAGAAGACGATTCGGTATGATCGATTCATGAACCGAAAACAAAACAAGATGAACACCGTCAAACGAAACAACAATGGAGTAACCCTGTGGCAAAAATAATCGGCAACCTATCCCCCGAAGACGACTACACCCACCCAGTCGGTCCAGAGACAAATTTCAACGAGTCGGTATATTTCAACTTTTTTGATCCGACTCAGCAAAGAGGCGGATTTCTGCGGATCGGCAACAGAGCCAATGAGGGCTACGCCGAGATGACCGTCATTGTCTGGAATCCAGATGGCTCAGCGTACTTTACTTACGCAAAACCACAGATAAGCAATAACGACCGCTGGCAGGCAGGCGGCATAGAAATTGAAATAGTCGAACCCGCGGAAAAAGTCCTCACCCGATACGACGGCAAGGCACTGTTTCTCAAAGACCCACGGGAGATGGAAAATCCGAGCAGTGCGTTTAAGAACAACCCCAGCGAACCAATAAGAATTGATCTGCAACATACGGCTGTGGGCCCACTTTACGGCCACGTTGGCGAACCGGGAGACGGCAACGAGTTTGCGAGATCACACACAGAACAGCATATGAAAGTGTCTGGCACGCTGATGCTCGGTGGCAATGAGATGAACTTTTCAGGCTGGGGTTTGAGAGACCACAGTTGGGGACCACGGTTCTGGCAGTCCACGCCATCCTACCGTTGGATTACTTGCAATTTTAATGACGATCTTGGACTGATCATCACGACAAATGGTGATGGCATAGGCAAAGGTTTGTTTCAAAAAGGGCAGTCGCTAGAAAAGATAGCAGCCGCATCTATCACCACCGAATTCGACAGCAATTCTGGGTTTCACAAAAGCTTAGAGGCTGAATTACAGCTGGAGAATGGCCAAATCCGGCACCTTTCCGGCACCGTAAAAGCCTACATACCACTCAGAAATCGACGATCGGGAGCGAATACCCGCATTGGCGAAGGCATGACTGAGTATCGACTCGACGGCGAGCTAATTGGATACGGATTGAGCGAATACTTGGATCAAGCCGGCCCCAGTTAACGTAATAAAACGCACGTTTTCGCGGACGCAGATGGGCTAAGTTTGTTCCTGCCAGATAATGCCTTGCGCAAAGAGTTTTGCTACGGCGGCTTCGTCGTAGCCGATCTCTGCCAACAGCTCATTACCGTGTTGACCCGCCGTAGGCGGCGGCTTCAACTGCGGCTGACGCCCGCCAAACGTGACATTAGCGCCATGTCTGTCATATGCGCCCCAAGCGGGGTGCTCGCTGGGCTGAGTTAAATTCAGCGCGCGGACTTGAGGATCGTGCCACCAAAACTCGACTGGGCTATAGCGGTCCGCACGCACACAGCCCACGCCCTCAGGCGCAAGCTGGGCCTCCCAGAACTCTGCATCTTTCCCCTTAAAGATATCGCTCAGATGACTCACCGTGGTCTCGTCATTGCTGTTTAGAATCGCGATATCAACCTCTATCCCGAGTGCAGTTAAGCGCTCGACAAAACGCCTTTTTTCTTTTGCTTCTGGAATCGCTAAAAACACCCACTGCTCTTCGGCCGCCGCGTACAGGCGATAAGTCGGATGCAGTCCATGCAGCCCCTCATCGGGCATGGTTCTCGGTGGTTTGCCGGGGTAGGCGAGAAAATCATCGTGATTTGCGTACGCATTGGCGCCAAACATATCGATTAAGATGCGTTGACCCTCGCCCGTTCGCTTCAGCGCGTTCAGACCCAGAAGCGCAGAGGAGCACACCACCATCGCGGTGTTCGGGTCCGGGTTCAATTCGTTAGCGCGCATTAACCGTCTGGTCCAAGTACGCAAAGCTGGAATGTCTTGTTGCTCCGCTGGAATGCGGTCGCCCATTTGATAAAGCACACCTCCCATAGCAGCACCCGGTATCGGATGAGTTGACGGTCTTTGAGCACCGGGGCCGTCTGGACCGTAGCCATTCACTTGCAGGTAGACGATATCTGGATTTACAGCCGCAATCTGGTCGTAACCAATGCCTAACTTCTCCGGCACGCCAGGCCGATAGTTATGGATAAGCACATTTGCCGCAGCAGCAAGTTTGACTGCGATTGCCTGTCCTTCGGGCGATTTCAAATTAAGACTGATGCTGCGCTTGCCGGCATTCACTCGAGCGGATCCCACGCCCATCGCTAACCCCCTATAGGGGTCTCCATTAACCTGTTCAATTTTTGTGACTTCCGCGCCCATATCAGCCAAAAAAGACGCGCCCAACGGTGCGGCGATGATGGTCGCTATTTCCAAAACCCGCACGCCGGCGAGGGGCAACTTCTCAGCGTTATTTACTTCGGGTCGAGGGCGAGGGTCGGTTCGCCAACGATCAGACCAACCACTATCTGGCTCACAAGGCGGCCCAGGCTGAGCCGGCGTCTTGGTCATCCGCGCAAGCGGCCCAAGTTGGATACCACCGTCGTCTCGACTAATGGCATGACCGTTGGCAACGATATCCGGATCCTTCAGCGCATCCTGTGTTGTTTGATAGGTCGTGGCGACCACGCTGCCATTAGCGATGCAATCATTCATCCAATCCGCAGCCGGACGATCCTGCAGACGACGAAGCATACGGTCGCGGAACGGCTCATATTTTTCCGGCGGCAGCGCCAGTTGGGTGGGTTCAAAATCAGGGTCAGCAACGATGTCTATTAAATCAGTCACCATAAGGAAGTTATCGAATAAGTGAGGCAACAGGTTGCCAAACTGCAGCCAGCGCCCGTCGCCAGCTTGAGCCGGATGATAGTGAAGTGTTGGCATGGGCGGTTCGTTAGACGGCAAATCCGGATACATCGCCCCAAATCGTTCTGGGAACTGGCGCCCGATCATTGCCCCCTGTTCGTAGGGCAACATACCTTGCAGCATACTTGTCTCTACTAACTGCCCGGCTCCCGTTGCATCGCGGACCAGCAGCGCGGCCAGGATACCGGACAGCGCTGACTGAGCTGTTGCATGGGTACCCACTTGCAGTGCTGAATAAACGGGCCCCTCCCTATCACAAATTCCGGCGAACGCTTGCATGCGCCCTGAGGCCGCGGCGACCAAATGTTCGTACCCCGGATAGTTTGCTTTAGGACCACGACTGCCGAAGCCAGAAATATGACAGTAGATCAGATGCGGGTGACGCGCATGCACACGCTCAAAGTCTAAGGCTTGCGCTTCGAGCGCGTGGGAACGCCAATTGACGAGACAAACATCCGCGCCTGCGAGCAGCTCCTCCAACGCGTCGCGCTGCGCCGTATCCTTGGTGTCGAGTGTCAAACTGCGCTTACCGCGACGCCACATAGGGGTCGAGGCGAGCTCGTCGATGCCGTGGGGTTCAGGCGCATCAATCACTAATACTTCGGCCCCGAAATCCGCCATGATCATACTGGCTAGTCCACCCGCTGGACCGCGCGTCAAATCCACGACGCGCAGACCCTTCAGAACTTCCGACATACCCCTCAACTCCCCCCCTATTTATGCGATAGTTCAGGCCTCTGCCAGTTCAATCGTTGCGTTAAAACCCGCCACTCAGATCCCCAACCACAGAGGACCTCGCTATCCCACCAATGCAGGCCGACGCGGTCTTTTGAAATCGTCATGCATTAATAATAGTGGTCTTATAGCGTCCCCACTACTCCCACTCAATGGTAGCCGGTGGTTTGCTTGAGACGTCGTAGACCACTCGCGACACCGCCGCAATCTCATTAATAATGCGATTCGATACCCGCTCTATGAACTCATAGGGCAGATGCGCCCAGCGCGCCGTCATAAAATCTATGGTTTCGACCGCTCGCAGCGCGATAACGTGTTCGTAGCGCCTTGCATCGCCGACCACACCCACTGATTTAACCGGAAGGTAAACGGCAAAGGCTTGGGAAACCTGACTGTAAAGTTCAGCGTTGCGCAGTTCCTCAATAAAAATGGCATCGGCCTCGCGCAACACATCGGCATAGTCTTTTTTAATTTCGCCAAGTATGCGTACGCCCAGTCCGGGGCCTGGAAAGGGGTGCCGCATGATCAGCGATTCAGGCAACCCCAAGTGTAGGCCGATCTTGCGTACTTCATCTTTGAACAGTTCTCTGAGTGGTTCGACCAATTCCATGGCCATGCGGTCCGGGAGTCCGCCTACGTTATGGTGCGACTTTATGACATGAGCCTTACCGTACTTAGAGGCCGCCGATTCGATCACGTCCGGATAGATAGTGCCCTGAGCCAACCACTTTACGTCTTCTAAGCGCTGCGCCTCGCGCTCAAAGACGTCGATAAAAGTACTGCCGATCGCTTTGCGCTTGGCTTCCGGATCATCTACACCTTTCAGTTTTCCCAGAAACTCAGTCTCGGCGTCGATGGTGAGTATATCCAGCGGCGGCATCTCACCCGCATTAATAGCGTTGTTGAAGGCGGCTTCAACTTCTCCCTTTTCGTCCTTGCGGAGCAATCCGTTGTCGACAAAGATGCAGGTCAACTGCGAGCCGATTGCTCGCGCGAGCAGAGCGGCCACCACAGAAGAATCTACGCCACCGGACAATCCCAGCACAACGTTGTCATCGCCCACCTGCTCACGCACGCGCGCTATGGCGTCTTCTACAATATTCGCGGGCGTCCAACTGCCCTCGCAGCTACAAATCTCGCGGGCGAAATAACTCAACAGTTCATAACCCGCTTTTGTATGGGTCACTTCCGGGTGAAACTGCACTCCAAACAATTGCTTTTCGGCGCATTCCATCGCTGCAATGGGGGCGCTGCCAGAACTCGCTGTACAAACAAAGTCCGGTGGCAATTCGGTTACCTTATCGCCATGACTCATCCAGACATCATCGCCACCCGCAACATTGAGCAAAGCCCCAATAAACGCACTGTGCGACTCAGCCTGCACCTGAGCGTATCCGAACTCACGCAGGTCTGACTGACTGACGCGACCACCAAGCTGTTGCGCCATGGCCTGCATGCCATAACAAATACCCAACACCGGTACGTCAAGGTCAAAAATGCTTTGATCTATGCGCGGCGTCGATTGCTCGGTGACCGACTCTGGGCCGCCGGACAAAATCACGCCCATGGGCGCAAATTCAATAATCGCACCCGCACTGACATCAAACGGATAAATCTCGCAGTAGACACCACACTCACGAACACGCCGAGCAATTAACTGTGTGTACTGGGAGCCGAAATCGACGATTAATAGTCGTTGGGCGTGTATATCGTTGCGATCTGGCATTGTATTTTTGACGGCCTAAATTGGCAGCTTATTCTCCATAACGACGAACGCAGGGAATCGCTTCAGCAGCGCAGGGCGCTAGCGCGGACTGGGGTAATTAGGAGCCTCTTTTGTGATCGACACATCGTGTACGTGCGACTCGGCCGTACTGGCCGCACTGACCTGCACAAACTCTGGCACGGTTTTCATCGTCGCGATATCGGCGCTGCCGGTGTATCCCATCGAAGCTCTCAAGCCGCCCATCAATTGATGCACAATAGGACTCACCGGACCACGATAAGCCACTCGCCCCTCTACGCCCTCGGGCACCAACTTGCGTGAGTCGCCATCACTTTCCTGAAAGTAGCGGTCACTGGATCCATAGTTTTGCGCCATGGCACCCATAGAGCCCATGCCCCGGTAGGACTTATACGTGCGCCCCTGATACAACTCAACCTCGCCGGGAGCTTCGTCAGTACCTGCAAACAGGCTCCCGATCATCACGGCACTGGCACCCGCTGCTATAGCCTTAGCGATATCACCCGAATAACGAATGCCGCCGTCGGCGATTATCGGCACACCCGCTTCAGCGCCCACGTCGGCGGCGGCAGACACAGCGGTGACCTGAGGTACGCCAATGCCCGCAATAATACGTGTGGTACAGATCGAACCTGGGCCTATCCCTACTTTGACGCTATCAGCTCCAGCGTCGATTAACGCTCGGGCCCCGTCCGCAGTCGCCACATTACCACCCATAACATCAAGGTTAGGGTACTTTTGCTTGATCCAACTGATCCGATCTAAAACCCCTTTGGTATGCCCATGGGCGGTATCCACAACCACCAGATCAACCCCTGCCTCCACCAGCGCAGCAACTCTGTCGTCGGTATCCGCGCTGATGCCAACACTGGCGGCAACCCGCAGCTGACCCCGTTCGTCTTTACACGCTGAGGGGAACGCTTCAGCTTTGGCGATGTCCTTAACCGTAACCATACCGGTGAGCTGGCCGTCATCACCAACCAACAATACTTTTTCAATGCGGTGCTCGTGCAGCAAGCGCTGAATCTCGCTGAAATCGGTGCCTTCCTGAGCGGTCACCAAACGGTCTCGCGAAGTCATGATGTCTTTCACACAGACATCCGTACGTTGTTCAAAGCGCACGTCGCGACTGGTAATGATCCCCACCAGTTTTGTGCCGTCGACAACTGGCACCCCCGAAATTCCGTGATCGCGCGTCAGATTAAACAGTTCTTCCATCGACGCTAACGGGCCAATCGTCACTGGATCTCGGATAATGCCCGACTCAAACTTCTTAACGGCGCGAACCTCTTTCGCCTGTTGTTCGAGCGCCATGTTTTTATGTACTACACCAATGCCACCTTCTTGGGCGATCGCGATCGCCAGGCGAGCTTCGGTTACGGTGTCCATCGCCGACGAAACCATAGGAATTTTCAGTGCGATGTTTCGCGAAACTTGAGAATTCAAGGTCACTTCAGAAGGCAAAATTTGAGAGTAAGCCGGCAGGAGGAGAACGTCGTCGAAGGTGAGCGCGTCAGAGGCAATACGCAGCATTGAGAACCCCGCAAAAGTCGGATTCTAGCGACCTAACGAGAATATGTAAACGAGGCTCGCCGTGGCGCTGCAACAGCCCTCGGGCCAAATCGATAAATTTGCACACAAGCGTTGGGTTTTCTCCGCAGTTGGCCCTAAACTCAGCCTTGCTCTTTGATCTCAGAGTTATGGAAACAGAAGCGCAAAATCAGGAACGCAGGGTTGTCACCGTCAGCCAGCTGAATCGCCAGGCGCGCGTCACTATAGAGCAGCGATTCAATCAGATCTGGGTCACCGGTGAATTGTCGAATTTCGCTAGACCTCGTTCCGGGCATTGGTATTTTACCCTCAAGGACGACAACGCTCAGGTCCGCTGTGCGATGTTCGCTAATCGCAATCTCAGGGTGGGCATGCAACCCAGTGACGGGCAACAAGTGCTGATTCGCGGGCGGGTAAGTTTGTACGAGAACCGCGGCGACTTTCAAATCATTGCCGATCAGATGGAGCCAGCCGGCGAAGGAGCACTGCGACAGGCGTTTGACGCTTTGAAACTCAAACTTGCCAGCGAAGGGCTATTTGCCGCGGAGCACAAACAGCCTATCCCCCAGCGACCAGAAACTGCAGTTATCGTGTCCTCTGCGTCCGGCGCAGCACTCCAAGATGTGTTGGCCGTTTGGCGCAGACGCTATCCCCGATTGCGCGTAACCCTCGTACCTACCGCAGTGCAAGGGGTTGAGGCGGAAGCGCAAATTTTAAACGCATTGGCCGCAGCGGAAGGGCTGCGGCCGGATGTCATATTGCTAACTCGCGGCGGTGGCTCGTTAGAGGACCTATGGTGTTTTAATCTCGAATCGGTGGCGCGCGCGTTATACGCGCTATCTGTACCAACCGTGGCTGCAATCGGCCATGAAATCGACGTGACAATTGCCGACTTTGTCGCCGACTTACGCGCCCCGACCCCGTCTGCAGCTGCGGAATTGATGGTGCCAGACGCCGATGATCTAGTGGACGGGGTCGCTATACTTTATCGTCAGATGCGCCATTTAATGCACTCGCAATTACGCCACCAAACGCTGGTACTGCAAAACACTTCGCTACAGCTGGTTAGTCCACAAACCCATATTCAGCAAAACTGGCAGCGCCTAGACGATACGCGCAGGCGTTTGACGGCCGCGGCAAACAACTCGCTGTACAGCCACAGCGCGCAACTGGACAGGGTTAAGAGCCGACTGCAGTTGCTGGGACCGGGTGCCCGGATACAACTCGCGCATCAGCAGCTCGCCGCCCTTCAGCAACAGCTGCACACGCGCTGGCAACAAGCGTATAACCAGTACCAGACACGCCTCGCCAATCTGGTGCGCATGCTGGAAGGCGTTAGCCCGCTTCCCACACTTGCACGCGGCTACGCCATCGTGCGCAGCGCTGAAGGTCGGGTTATTGAATCCACAGACGCACTGAACCCCGGCGATCGGATAAGCGCACAACTTGCCAAAGGGGCAATTACCGCCACGATAGAAGATATTGATGCAAACGCATCATTAAAATTAGGAGCCTCAGACACCAATGAATCACCGCATCGCTGACCGATTCTGGATCCGGGTTTGTGCGGCGGCCGCTGTCGCTGCATCCTTGGCCTTTACAGATGTTACTGACGCTGCCAACGCAACCGCCGTCCCCGGCGGGGTCTATGCGTGGCCTGTGCCAGAAAACTCACAGAACATTCGTTTCCAAAACCGCTCCGTGCTTGTCGCCAACAGCACCGCTCTGGTAGGCATACCCATAAAACAGCCGCTAGGCACCGCAACGCTGACATTCCTGCAGCACGGACAGCAACGCACCCACGCGTTTGAAGTCGTGGACAAAAGATACACCGAACAACGCATTACCCTAAAAAACCAGGAAATGGTCACGCCCAACCCAGAACAGCTGCAACGCATTCGCGATGAAAGTACGAGACAAAGGGCTATTTATGCTCGCGTATCACCCTCTGTCGATCTCAGCGCTGGGTTCACGTTGCCACTCAGGGGCAGAACAACCAGCTTATTCGGTCATCGGAGGTTCTTTAACGATCAACCACGCAACCCGCACAGCGGTTTGGATATCGCGGCTCCAACAGGCACGCCCGTGACCGCACCGGGTCCCGCGACCGTGGCGTTAGTGGACGACCTCTATTACAACGGTAAAACAGTGTTTCTGGATCACGGCCAAGGCCTAATCACCATGTATTGTCATCTGAGCGCGCAAACCGTAAGCACTGGTGACCGCGTCGAGCAAAATCAGCAAATTGGATTGGTCGGCGCGACAGGCCGGGTAACCGGCCCCCACCTACATTGGTCCGTGAGTCTGAACGGTTACCGGATCGATCCGGTAACGTTTCGCTCGAAACTCGCCGACGCCGTAGGGCTAGAACCCGAGTCCATCGCTCGTTAGCGTTTCGACTTACGGTGTTTGATTACGCGTTTACGCCGATCCAATTGACGTTGCGTGAGCTGATTTTTGCGACCCGCAAACGGGTTGTCCGAATCGCGCAATTCAATTTTTACTGGATTGCCCAGCAGATCTAACGCCTCGCGGAAGCCATTTTCTAAAAACCGTCGATAGCTGGCTGGCAGCGCACCCAGCTGATTACCGTGAACTACTATCTTCGGCGGGTGCGCGCCACCACGCGTTGCCACTTTGAGCTTTATCGGCCGTCCGCGCACCGCTGGGGCCGGGTGGGACGCGACGAGATTGCGCAACAAGCGTGTGAGCAGCGAAGTCGATACCGCAAAAGCGCCAATGTCATGAATCTTCTGCACCTCGGCAAGTAGGTGACCCACCCCAGTACCATGCAACGCAGAAATCATCTGTAGTGGCACCCACGGGATAAACGACAATCTTCGATCTAGGGTCTTTTTCACCGCCTGTCTGTGGTCGGCGTCCAAGCCGTCCCATTTATTAATAGCGATAACCATGCCAGCCCCGGCCTCCAGAGCGTAATTTAGAACGTGCAGATCTTGCTCAACCACCCCTTCTTGAGCGTCCAGCACCAATATCACCACATGTGCTCGCTCCATGGCCTGCAACGCTTTGACCACCGAAAACTTTTCGGTGATTTCCGAGACTCTGCCTTTGCGTCGAACCCCAGCCGTATCGATGAGTACAAAGTCCACCCCATCCTTGGCAAACGGTATTTCTATCGCGTCTTTGGTAGTGCCTGGCATGTCGAAGACCACCTGGCGCTCCTCGCCCAATAGGCGATTCACCAGCGTTGATTTACCGACGTTCGGCCGTCCCACGACAGCCACCCGAATACCATGTTCAAGCACTCCATCGTCGACCTGACCGTCGTCGGCAACGCTCTGGTTTAAATCTTGGATGCGGGTTAACAGATGCTCGCGCAGACTTTTCAAGCCACGACTATGGCTTGCTGAGATCTGCAAAAAATGATCGAACCCAAAGCGGCCAAACTCCGCAGTCACCTCATGCTCAGGCAGCCCATCGATTTTATTGATGACCGGTATGAACGAGACATTAGACTTACGCAGATACTCTACGACATCCTCGTCCGCCGCCGTAACGCCGTCCCTACCATCGAACAGCAATAACACGATGTCGGCCTCATTGACCGCCAAACGAGTTTGTTGTGTCAGCGCATCGGCCAGCACGTCGTCGCCAAAGAGTCCGCCGGTGTCGATCAGCGTCGCAGCCCCACCCTCGAACTCCATACGCCCGTAGCGGCGATCCCGGGTTAGTCCTGGCACATCGGCAACAAGTGCGTCGCGGCTGCGAGTCAGCTTGTTGAAGAGTGTCGACTTACCAACATTGGGCCGGCCGACCAAAGCAATGCTCGGCAGCATAATTTATTTCAGCGCGACCTTAAGTGCGGTCAGCGTGCCCGAATTGGTCAGCGTATAGAGCATGTCATCCGCGATGATCGGTTGGGTACGTAGGCCTTTACCACCCAGCTTACGACGACCCATCAAGCGACCGTCGCGCTGAGCCAGCACATGCAGGTAGCCTTCCTCATCGCCCACCACTAAATAGTTTGAAAACGCCAATGGCGCGGTAAGTTTACGTCGGGCAAACGCCGCTTGCTGCCAATTGATTTCACCGCTGTCCTTATTCAAGGCGCTAACAGTGTCGTCTTCATCAATCACATAAACCTGACCATATCCCTGGGCCATATCCAAAAACCCAGACAATTCTTGCTCCCACATGGGACGACCCTCGCGACGGCTTATCGCCGCGACGCGCCCTTGGTAGGCCAGAGCGTACATTGATGCACCGTCCAGTTCTACTTGAGCATCCACATCGACAATGCGGTCCAGCTCTGAACGCCCTTCTGGCAACATAATCCGCTGTTCCCAGATCGGCTCGCCATTCTGCGCGCGTAAGGCCACAACCTTACCGTTGGCGAATCCGGAATACAGAACGCCCTGAGCGAATACCGGAGCACTGGTACCACGAAGGGTTAGCAGCGGCATCTGACTGTCATACGTCCAAGTCACAACGCCCGTATCCGCGTCTAACGCACTGATTCGATCATCGATGGTTTGCACATAAACTTTGCCATTTCCAGCAGTGGGCGCAGCACCCACCTCGGTACCCACGCGCGTGCGCCAGCGCTCTGAACCATCTGCAACATCCAACGCGATGACCTCGCCTTGAGTCGTACCCATTAAGACCAAACCTTCACCAATGCCAACACCACCGCTCACAAACGCTGGGTCGCGTCGATCGAGCAAACGCTTAATACCAAATCCGGGACGCTCCACAGCACCAAACTGGTGCTGCCAAATCGGCTGTCCAGAGAATCGATCAAATGCGGCCAGAGCGCCGTAGCCGTCAGCGGCGATAATCCGATCCGCCACCACGCCGGGTACTAAACGAATGTACTTTTTGCCCAACCCGTCTCCAACCTTGCGCTGCCATTGCACAGCAACGCTCACCTCGGCGTTAAAAGACTGAAGTTTGGCCGGTTTGGTTTCGTCTTCTTGTGCATCGCCGTCGACCCAGGGCAGCCAACCGAACCAACTGCAGCCACCCAGGACGAATGTCATAAAGACTAGCGCCAATAGGCGCATCATTATCGCCCTATTCATTTGTTCAGGTCCGTGTCCTCAGCGGCGTCCTCGCTGAGAGCCCGCTCAGCCTTCCGAAGCGCGTCATCTAGAGTGTCTTGAAGCGGCACATACTCGCCATCAGAAGGCGCCGTGGTGTCCAATTTCGCCTTCAGCATCGGCCGCTCTTCCCCTGCGGCGAGAGCGTCTAGCGCCGCACTATAAGCCTCATGCGCCTCGGCCACGTTGTTTGTAGCCATATGAATGTCTCCACGAACCTCGAGCGCCCAAGACCGGTAGCCCAAATTTTTCACTCTGGCCAAACTAGCTAAGGCGTCGTCACTGCGATTCAACCCCTGTAATACTCTGGCAAGCCGAATTCGTGCTAGATCTGCTAGTAACGCATCGTCGGCAATCTCTATAGCCGCTTCAAGCGCTTGCTCAGCGTCGCTCAGTCGCGCCTCCTCAGCCGCCAACGCAGCTCGACGCAACAACACCAAAGCGTGTTGGGTAGTGCCAGCAAAATCCTCGGCAAGTTTATCGCCCAACGCTTTACGCTCAGCAGCCCCCGCCTCTTGATAATCCGCCAGTGCAGCCGTGCTCGCCTCGGCACTCTGTTGCGCCGAATCGTCATAGTATCGGTAACCCAAAAATCCACCGAGCGCCACCACGCCCACCACCAATACATTCAAACCGTTAGCCACCCACCAAGAGCGCAATCGTGCGGCTTGTTCTTCATCGCTGAGATAATCTGACACTCGTCAAGTCTCCACTGATCTTCTTAAATTTTCCCCACGGTGCAGTTGCTCAAGACCCGCCACCGAGCGCGCATTTTGTCACAACTCGCCGCCCGGATGTCTGGTTAAATCTGCAGCAGTTGCCTCATTGCTTCGGCAATCGGCAATTGCTGCTGGCCGACAGCAGCATCACGCAGATGTTTTATGACCATCTCGTTATCCTGAGTTTGCGCACCACAGATTACCGCCCAAGTCGCCCCACTGGCATCTGCTCGCTTGAATTGCTTCTTCAACTGACCACCGCCCATATGCACACGCACACGCAATGTTGGCGAGGTGTCGCGCAATCGGTCCGCAAGCTGCATCGCGGCGCTTAAAAAAGTTGTTTCTGTTACACACAGGTAAATATCTGCAGAATTTTCCTGCTGTTCAGGATGTGCCAGCTCATGCAGCAATACAACGCGATCCACACCAATCGCAAAACCAACCGCAGGTGTCGCACGACCCCCCAAGCGCTCGACCAAGCCGTCATAGCGACCGCCTGCACAAACGGCGCCCTGCGCACCCAAATCGTCTGTCACCCATTCAAAAACCGTATGGGTGTAATAATCGAGCCCACGCACAAGATTAGGGTTCAGTTGAAATGGGATCTGCAACTGCTGCAACAACACCTGTAAGGCTTCGAAGTGTTCTAGACCTTCGGCATCAACAAAGTCCAGTAGCTGCGGGGCCTCTTTGACGATTGCCTGAGTGGCTGGGTGCTTACTGTCGAGAATACGCAGCGGATTCGTTTGCAGTCGTCGCTGACTGTCAGAATCCAAGGCCTCGGCATGGGGCTGTAAGTAGTCGAGTAATGCTTGCCGAAAAGCCGCACGAGCAGCACTCGACCCCAGCGTGTTCAGTTGCAAATGCACTCGGTCGTCAATGCCTAGTCGCTGCCAGCAGGTGTGCCCCAAACCAATGAGCTCAGCATCTAGATCTGGCCCGCTGAAACCGAACGCTTCAGCGCCGATTTGACTGAACTGGCGATAGCGACCCTTCTGTGGTTTCTCGTAACGAAACATCGGGCCGGAATAAAAGACACGTTGGGTTTGGTTATACAGCAACCCGTGCTCCTCCAACGCCCGGACACAACTCGCGGTGCCTTCGGGTCGCAAGCTCAGGGAATCGCCGTCGCGATCTGCAAGGGAGTACATTTCCTTTTCGACAATATCGGTTGCTTCCCCAACGCCGCGTGCAAACAATTCGGTATATTCCAACAGAGGTAGCCTGATCTCGGCATAGCTATAACTGCGTAGGGCTTGCAGCACCGTGGTCTCCACTTCCCGCCAACGCTCGCTATTGGTGGGTAAAATATCGCGCATACCGCGCACCGCTTTAACCATTACCGCGACCTTCCGAGCCAATCATTGGGGCAACTCCAAACGCGCCATTTGATTACGCGTGTATGGCGCCAACTCGACCTCTTCCGCGTCGAAAAAGAGTCTCACGCCTTCAGCAAAACCGATTTTCAACTTAAACGGGCTCTCGCCCACAAACCGTCGTACTTCACCAGCGCGACCTAGGTCGGCATAAAGTAACGTGTCATCCACCCGCCGTATTTCAATCCAGCAGTCCGCTGAAAACTCATAACGTAACTGCGTATCGCCGGCTACAGACAATCTGCGCGCACCACTCTCGTCTTGACCTAAATACGGCACCTGATATTCGCTGCTGACCGACTCTTCGTCAGCCAGTTCACTTAACGGGCCTGCTTCTGTAGCTGCTTCTGTAGCTGCTTCTGTATCTGCTTCTGTATCTGCTTCTGTATCTGCTTCCGTATCTGCTTCCGCATCTACTTCTGTCTCTGTCTCGCCTACTGGTTCTATAGACACTGCAAATTCCGCCGCTGCAACCTCGCCAGAGGTCGACGCCGATTCGTTTGGCCTCTCCATCGGCACCTCGGCCCCATCGCCGTTCGCTTGA
>Ga0160422_10000609_pt1 | contig 21896 bp, 12 predicted proteins | sample Fk160mmetaG_FD_108192 | JGI IMG/M metagenome (GOLD analysis project Ga0160422, IMG submission 108192) | Marine microbial communities from the Central Pacific Ocean - Fk160115 60m metaG | ecosystem: Environmental > Aquatic > Marine > Oceanic > Photic zone | place: The Central Pacific Ocean...
CGCAAGGCCAAGCGACCGCACAAGAATCGGGTCGCCACCCGGTCAATTCCGGCTTCCGACTCTGCCAATGTAAGCGCGCGCGTCAACGAGTTTCCAGCCGAATCGATGGCACCCAAGTCCATCTGACCCATCGCGAGGACCCGAAGCGCACCGGCAACACCCACGTGGAAATCCACATCAGAGGCGAGGTCAAGCGCGCGCTGCGCATGGTCCATCGCAGCGGCAATCTGGCCCTGGCTCAGCAACAACTCCGAAAGGTTGCAGAGCGATATGCACAGTGCTCGTTTGTTTCGCATGCGATCAAAGATGGCACAACATTCTTCTAAACCGGACACTGCTGCCGCATACTGTCCATGCTCCGCTTGCACCGCCGTCAGCACGATCAGCAAGCCTGCTCGACTGCTCTCCAGTTCAGGACCTTCAGCCGACTGAAGGCCCTGAATCGCGAGCCGTTCACAGGTTGCAAGGTCACCCTTCTCCCAAGCAAACAGCGACTGCCGGCGAAGCCCTTCAATCACGGCTCTTCGGTTTCCTTGAGCGCGGGCCGCTAGGATTACGTCCTCAATAAGTCGGCGACCCGCGTCTTCTCGACCCAAACGCTTGAGCGCCACTCCACGGTCGAGCGCGGCCTCGATGGCCAGCTCGTGGTCGCCCACCTTGGCAGCCACGGACTGAAGTGAAGCCAGTACGTTCTCAGACTGGGTCCACTCCCCACGGTTGTACGCAACATAGGCACGCACTTGAAGCAGAGCGAGTCGCGCCTGGTCGTAGTCGGCTTCTGGAAGATCGCCGGCTGCCGACTCTGCCAGCCCGATCGCACGTTCGGATATGGACCAAGCCTCGCCGGTGAGGGAGCGACGCCACAGGCGCAGCGCAGCGCGGGAAAGGTACCGATACGATTTTCCGCTTTCACCCGCCTTCAGGTAGTGATCGCCAATGGTCTCGGTCACCGCCGGGTTGTCGCCCTGCTGCATCTCCATCGCCACTGCGAGCCGGCGATGAAGATCCGCACGCCACCCGGGTGCGAGATCTCGATAGGCCACGTCTCCGACCTTCCGATGCGTAAAGTCCACGAGCAGCGCACCCGATAGGCGGCGTTCCGCACCCAAGCCGGACTCCACAAAGGCGTCGAGGGCATCGAGGGCATCGTCTTCGTCGAGTCCGAGCACGTCAAGAATAAGGTCAAGATCCGTCTCTCGGCCCGATACACTGAGGACATCCACCAACTCTCGCTGGACAGCAGTCAACGGTCGGATCCGGTCTCGGATCATGACGCGCACACTTGGTGGGATCGTGAGTTGGCCATCCGCCAACTCCGCGGCATTCACCGTCAGCCGATACCCTCCAGTCGCCGTTTCCGCGATGACGCCTTGTTGGATCAGCGACCGAAGAAACTCTGCCACGAAGAATGCGTTGCCCTCGGTCTCGGCGTGTAGCGTCCTAGCCAACTCTGTCGAGGCACTTCCGTCACCGAGCATCGCAGATACCACCGATCCGACTTCATCAAGCGTGAGCGGAGGCAACCGAACGAGGGTTGGATGAAGCGAAAATGCAGTGCCGTCTCGTACGCCATCCATCGATGGAAAGGCCTGATCGGATCGTCCGCCCAGAATCAATAGGAGCGGACGATGGTCCCGGGCCACCAGACTGCGAACGAGGTACCCCAGCATTTCAACGAGGGGACCGGGGGCGCGGTGAAAATCGTCGAGCGCGAGAATTCTTGGACCTTCCTCGAGCAAACTGTTCAGTGCACTTCTTGTGCCATCAAACAGACGATATCGAGCATCGCCTTCCAGTCGCCCCTCATCACGCACAAACGCTTCCATCTCATCTTGGAGGCCCTCGGCGACCTCACCCTCGAGGGCGGACCAGATTTCTCGGCCGATGGAGACCACGGATTCATATGCACCCGAACCCGCACTCAACCGGGCCTGATGGACGGGAATACCCATCAAACGGGCATGGTGGAGGGCGACCCTCAACATGCGCGACTTCCCGCTTCCTTCTCCACCTTCGATCACAAGTACACCGCCTTCGGATCGGGTCAGACGACCGACGGCGTTGCGAACACTCTCGACCTGTGCCTCCCGGCCGGCAAACTTGGGTTCCCAGTCATCTCGGTTCGACTCGGGTGTGGCTTCGGAATCGATCTGCTCGAGTTGGTACAGAATCTCTGCGGCGCTCTGGAATCGATTGCGCGGCGACTTTTGCAGCAACCGAAGTGTGATGTCGTTGAGTTGAGTTGGCGTTGATGGCACAAAATGCGACGGGGGAAGTGGCTCGTGGTTGCTGTGTTGTTCGAGATAACCAGCCATGTCTTCGGCCTGAAAGGGCCGCCGCCCCGTGAGCATCGTGTAGAGGATGACCCCCAGCGAATACAAATCCGATCGATGGTCGAGAGCTTGACCCGATATCTGCTCTGGGCTGGCGTAGGCCCACGTTCCAACAAGCGTCGTCGACAACTGAGCATCCGCCTCAGGATCCAACTCTTTCACGATGCCAAAGTCTGTCAGTTTGCACACCCCAGCGTTTGAGATGAGAACATTGCTGGGCTTCAGGTCCCGGTGAATCAGCCCCCGTTGGTGGATGTAGGCGAGCGCGCGGCACAGGTCGATCAACACTTCTTCGACCCGTGCCCATCGTTTGGGCAGATCATGGCGTGGCAGTCCGCGAATCTCTTGGTACAGGTCGGTGCCTTCGACGCACTCCATGGCGATGTAGGGGTGGCCGTGGATGTCGCCATAGCTCTCCACCCGGATCACGTTGGGGTGCTTGAGCCGAGCAAGGGCACGAAATTCACGACGAAACCGGGCGAGACCGGTGCGAAACCGATTGGCCTTCAGAATCTTCAGGGCCACGTCCATTCCACCGGGATCGCGCCCAAGGACCACATGAGACATGCCGCCGCGTCCGAGCGGTCGCTGGTACCGATACGGCCCAATGGTGTCACCGGGGCGAAGCGTGATGCCCCCCATGACAATCTCTAAAGGGAGCGAATTTGCTCCATCGGTACCCGTCTGACTCACTCGGCGGCCGTAACCCGTTCGGGTGATTTCATACCGTGCCCAAACCGCAAAAATTCAGCGATCCAGCGCTATTTGTTGTACCACCGAGAACGAAACCCTTCGGGTGATCCGAGATCGTGGTCTAGCCGATCGATGATTTGTTTTGCATCGGCTTCGAGTTGGGGGTTCGCGCCGATTCGTCCGGCCAAGAGTCCCGCCTCCATGCTGATGAGGCGAAACGGAGACGAGTCAAAGGTTGAGGCAATCGTATGAACCGCTTCTTCGGCACGGGCGTCGCCTGCATCCACGAGGGTGCGAGCCGCGTCGAGAAGGTGTCGGCCCCGGGACCACAGCAGCGGCGCACCGTCGCGGTCGAGAACTCCCCGGGCCAATGCGACTGCAACCGTCGGATTTCGTTGCTGCACGATTCGGCTTTTCACAGCCAGGAGGCCACCAATGGGGTCGTCAATTCCAAGGGTGCCATCGCCTTGTCCGGGCGGTGTGGCGGGTAAAATGGCTGCCGCCTCGTCCAGCGCCCCTAATTCTAAAAAAACGCGAGCACTGGGCAACACGCAACCCACGGCCATGATGGATTCAACAGGCCCGAGGGTTCGGGCCAAGGTGGCTGAATCGTGCGCGATCAGACGAGCCTCGTGCGGAACGCCAATGTCGAGCAAGCACCGTGACACCATACCGAGGGCCGCCACACAGACGGGAAGGCGAGCCAAGTCCCGCGCGATGGACTCGGCCTCGAGCGCCTTCTCGCGCGCAGTCTCCAACTGGCCTTGCGCGTGCATCAACTCGGCCAAGCGCAGCAGAATCTCGGGCAACACCAAGGGACTGGACTGCTCCCTCATTCGGAATGCAGCGTTTTCGAGCATGTCCTGCCCTTCGCCCAATCGGCCCCGCACCAGTGCGATCAAACCAAGGCCCGCCATGGCTCGGGCATGCACGGAACCTTCGCCCATTTCGCGACCAAGTTCGAGCAACTCGGTCCACAGTCGACTCGCTCCATCCACATCGAGACGACTCAGACGTGCTCGCGCAAGGGCTTCTGCTGCCCGAGCCCACATCGGGTCACCCTGTGGGAGTCGACCAAGAGCCTGCTCCAGACCGCTACTGGCTTCGACGACATCGCCCATGGCAGCGCGGGCGAGGCCCACGCCAGCTTGCGCGCGCGCGACCGCCTCCATGTCACTCCGAAGTCGAGCCATTTCGAGACTTTGCTGCCAAGAGTCCATCGACTCACGGTGATTGCCGAGGCGAGACCGAACACTCCCCCACAGCGCATGCATTCGCTGGTCGTAGCGTCGCTCCGTTTCTTGGTCGAGATCCGCGGAGGCCGTGGTTCGCGCGCGCTCCGCTTTTTCGAGCAACTTTATGGTCTGACGGTTGCGACCAGCACGAAGGGTGGTCTCGGCTGCAACCAGCAACATCGGAAAGGCCTCACCAACCTGTCCGCCGCTGAGCAGATGGCTTGCGATGACCTCTGCGAACGTACCGGAACGACGCCGTGACCGTCGGCGAAGTGCGGCGGCGACTGAACGGTGCAGCTGAGTCCGCTTGTCTTTGGCAATCAGCTGGTAGGCAACGTCCCGATTTCGATCCCCACGCAGCGATACAATTTGATGCACCCCCTCGGATCGCTCTTGGATGAGTCCAAGCTGCGTGAGTTCATGCAGCGAACGCGTGATCGTGGAAGACTCAATGGCTGCAATCTCCCCCACCAACTCGAGGGTGGCCTCGAGGTCCAGTACGACCATTACATCAAAGAGATGTCGAGCAGATGGACTCAGTCGGTTGATGCGGTCTGCTTCTTGCTTTCGAAGCCGCTCCGGCAGGGGCAACGGATCGTTCCGCAAGGCCTCCATGGTGCAACCTGCGCGTAGGCCGCCGTCGTGCGTGGGGATCAACCAGCCGCTCTGCACCAAAGCATTGACCTGTTCGACTACCGCTCCCGGCACCCCTCCGAGATCGATGGTCAAACGCCGCCCAAGCGCCGCCCCGAACGCCCCAGAGACCCCGAGTTCACGAACGAGAGCAATCACAGCATTTCGCTCGAGTCCCGATAGCGTCAGAACCTCCGGCGTTAGACCGGTCGCAACCCCGTTGAAGATCGGCGCCATGGGTCCCTCTAAACTGCGCACAGAGCCCACCAGAAGAATGGGACTGCCCTCGATGGCGACCTGTTGCCTCAGCAATTGCGTCATTCCCTCTACAGCATCGGTGCTCATTTGGTCGAGGTCGTCCACCACGAGCAGCGTAGGCTGGAGAGATGCCGCCGTAGCCAGTCCCAGCCAAGTGGCCGAACCGGCAGCCTGCGAGGGCAGCTGACGCGAGAGTTGCCCCACGAGTTCCGTCCGAGCACCGCTCGCGGCGGCCAATGCCACCGTTCGCCCCTGAGCGGTCCGCACGAAGCTATCCAACAGCGCGGTCCGCCCCGATCCGACCTCACCGGCAACGAGCGCGACGCCTCCCGCTCCGCGCTCAATCGCATCGAGGCGACTCATCAGCCAATCAACCTCGGACTCCCGACCGTGAATGGTTCGAAAAGGAGCATCTGCAGTGCCGTCCAGCATGGCCAAGACTTCGGCGGCACCGGTAGGTCGCTGCGCAGGCTCCTTCTTGAGCAGACTCATGCAGACTCGCTCAAGATGAGGGGGAACATTGGCGTCAATCTCTGAAGGCAACCGAGGTGTCTCGGTAATGTGACGCGCCAAATAGCCTGCGACGTTATCGGCTTCGATCGGACGCCGCAGCGTCAACAGCACATACAGCACCGCCCCCAGACTGTAGAGGTCCGACGCGGGTGTCACGGGATCGCCCGTAATCTGCTCCGGCGACATAAAGGCAACGGTTCCGACCAGCTTTCCCGCGACCGTCAACTGCGTTGTGAACGCGCCGGGCGCCTTGACCACTCCAAAATCAGTGAGTTTGGCCTCACCGCTGGGCGTCACCAAGACATTGCTGGGCTTCAGGTCACGGTGAATCAATCCCTTGGAATGAATCAACTGCAGGCCTTCGCACAGTCCACGAAGAATTCGCTCTGCCTGCGCAAATCGGTCCGGGGGAGGGTTTGCCGTCCATCGGTCGACCAATGAGCCCAAATCCGAGCCATCCACATACTCCATCGCAATCCACGGGTACTCACCGGCTACTCCAGCCTCGTACACCTGGACCACCGATGGATGGCGGAGGTCTCGCAGGGCAAGAAACTCTCGCTCAAATCGCTTCACCTCATCTGTTTGAGCCTTGCCCGGGTGCAGAATTTTAACGGCAGCGACGTTGTTGGACTGATCGACCCCACGGTAAACGGTTGCCATACCGCCCACGCCCAACAGCTCGCCAAGCACATACGGCCCAACGGAATCACCGGGGGTTGGTGGGGGTGTAACAATGGTCATGACACGCAGTGTAGCGAGATCTCACGAGAGCGTGGGTGAGAAACCGACACCGACCTGTCAGATCAAGCTGACTCGGGGCTTAATTCGGTGCATGGCGAGAAACGAGGCTGCATCTTCCCTCGACAGGTTGGCTGCCAAGGAGCGCGCCAAGGCCTCTGCCACGCGGCGATGCCGTGCAATCACCACCTCATCATCGGTGCATTCGATGAGCAACTGGCGCGCACGCATGGCGTAGTGGCGGTATCCGCTGGCGTCGGCGAGTCGAAGGGCTTCCTCTGCCAGCGTGAACGCCTCTTCGCGCGCATCGAGAGCGCGGTATACCCGCGCAAGGTTGAGGTTGGCTCTCGCCCGCTGCCCCGGCCAGGCGCGAACCTCGCTCTGACTTGCCAATTCCACTGCGTCGCATGCCTCGCTGTGCCGCCCCTGCATGGCATACACCCGGGCACGCCAGGCGTGAACCACGGGTGCGAACCCCTCGGTGTCGTAGCCCTCCAGCAGTTCAGTCGCGGCATCAAGCATGGGCTCGAGATCAGAGACAACGCCCTGCGCCAGCCCCGCTCGACAGGCGACCACAAGCGACGCCAGTTCATCCTCTTTGGTCTCAAGCTCGCGATGCAGGCGGAGGCTCGCCATTGCATTTTCCATCGCTTCACCAAACCGACCAATGTCGGTCAGCAGGAGCGTGCGGTAGCGCATTCCCAGCCCCTCACCGGCCCGGTAGGCCACCTCTCTCGACTGATTCACTGTGTCGTCCGAGATCTGGAGCCCTTTTCGGAAGTTTCCGGTGAAGTGATACAACTCAATCAAGTTGATTCGCGCGACGGTGAGCCGCTCCATCAACCCGTAGCGTTCGCAAACCTCGATGGCCTGTTCAAGCTTTCGCCGTGCCTCCGCGCTCTGTCCTTTGCACATCGCCAACAAACCCAAGCCGCCATATCCCCAAGCCAACTTGGTCTCTTCGTTGAATTGTTCCGATCGAGCGAGACCCTCGACCCACCAGTTTCGTGCTGCCTCAAGGTCGCCCCGGGACCACGCAACTCCGCCCATCTCATACAAGGGAATGATTTCCATACGCCGCTCACCATGCTCTCGAGCGAGCTCAACGGCGCGCAGCAGATGACGCTCCGCCTCGTCCAGCATGCGAACCCTTCGGCTCTGAAATCCCACCTCGGTCGCCACACCGATTTGAAGGCGAGCGTCCGCCAACTCATTTGCAAGGGTGCCCGCAGCGTCCAACTCACTGGTGGAACGGGCGAGTTGTCCCAGATGGTACAACGCCCGCGCCCGCTTTAGGCGCAAGTCAGCCAATCTCCGATCCGCATCATCGAGCGTCATGTATTCCCGCGCATCCGTCTCGATCCGAAGCGCCCGTTCGAGGTACTCCAGCGCTTCTCGAACGAACGTCCTCTGCATCATCTTGTCCGCAGCCTGGATCAAGTAAGGGTAGGCCTTCGATGCAACCTCACCCTGCTCGAAGTGGTGAGCCAACGACTCAACCACATAGTCAATGCGACGTCGATGAATCCGCTCGAGACCCTCGCCAATGCGCCGGTGGATCTGCTGCCGTGCGTTGATCGGGAGATCCTCAAGCACCACATCACGAAGACGATTCTGCGCAAGCTCGAACCGTTCCGTCTCTCCGACCTGGCGCTCTCTGATCAGACCGGCATCGATCAACTCCTCGATGCTTGCCATGATGGTGTCGCTGTCGAGCAATGAGGCATACGACAGCAAATTGGCGTCCATCTCTGCACGGGCCACTGCCAGCACACCCATGAGACGCTTGGAACTCGTACTGAGCGGGGACACGCGCTCCTTGATTGCATCCCGTATGGACGCAGGAATCGGCAGCGTGCTCTCCGCAATCGTTTTTCGGTCGAGGGTGATCCGCCCGCGGCTCCCATCGGGGCCGGGCTGAATTACGCCTTGATCCAGCAAAATCCGCAGCATTTCTCGGATGAAAAAGGGAACCCCCTCTCCCTCACGGTGCAGTCGCTTGGCCATGTCGCGAACACGGGGCTCGTCCTTGACGAGGCTGAGGAGGAGCTCTTCGACGGCACCGACGTCAAGGGGACCCAAACGAATCAACTCGGCCTCGACGCCGATGTTCTTGCTGCTCAGCAGATCCTGCAGTACATCGCCGCCAAGGGCGGGCTCACGCGTCACGACGACCAAGAGGGGAGCCTCGTCCTCGCCCACGAGGTTGCGCACCAAGTACTCGGTCATTTCAATGGAGCCCCGATCCGCTCGGTCGAGGTCGTCGAGGACCAACAAATGCGGTCCCCGGTTCTCCAGTAGACCCTTAAAGGCAGAGAACACTCGCCACTTCTCGAGAGTCGCTCCTCCCGCTTTCCGCTCACCAAAAGCAACGGCGAGCGCGGTCGGCCCGCTCGCATCATCGATCAGCGCGCGGTAGGTCTCGCGGTACGTCTCGAAGGCGCGCTGGTCCGGTGTGATGCTGCGGCCAAAGGAACACGGAATCCCAAACCGCTTGGCTTGGGTCATCGCATCGGCTGCAAGCGCAGAGCGGCCCATCCCGTAGGTGGCCTCGAGCACCATGAGTCCGCCCTGACCGGCAGCGAGGCGCGCGATCGCTTCGCGCACTTGGGCCAACTCGCCCGCCCGGCCCACCACACCGGGGTCCCAATTGCCCGCATCGACCACCGCATCGGAGGCTGATGCTTCATTGAGAGCATGGAGCAAGTGACTCGCCGATCCGAATCGACGCTTCGGATCCTTTTCAAGCAGCCGCACGCAGGCATCATTGAGCACCTTGGGTACCGTGGGTACAATTTCTCGCGGGGGGCGAACCGGCCGGTGAAGGTGCTTCTCGAGGTATCCAGCCAGTGTGCGTGCGTTGAACGGCCTCCGTCCGGTCAGCATCAGGTACAGCACCGCTCCGAGCGCGTACAGGTCGGTTCGCGAATCCACGCGCGCGCCATTGATCTGCTCCGGTGCAATGTAGGCTGCCGTTCCAACCACCTCGCCAACCGTTGTGAGGTCAGCGCCGGGTTCTTTCACAACCCCAAAATCCATCAGCCTGATGCTTCCGTCACTCAGCAGCATCACATTGGATGGCGTCACATCACGATGAACCAGGCCTTGGCTGTGGACATACTCAAGCGCCTTGGCCACCGATACCAATACAGCCTGCGCTTTCTGAAACCGGTCCGACGGGGGCATGACCATCCACGCCTCAACCGCAGCCCCGAGTTCCAACCCATCGATGAATTCCATCACGATGAACGGACGCCCCTCGTAGTTCCCGGTCTCGTACACACGAAGCACTCCGGGATGCTCTAAGCGAGCGAGCGTATCGAACTCCAAATGGAACCGACGCACAACCTCATCGTGATGGCTGCCCGGCAACACGAGTTTGATCGCGCGGAGTTCTCCCGAGCTGCGATGGCGAGCCGACAAAATCACGGCCATGCCGCCGCGTCCAACCTCCTGAATGACTTCATAGTCCCCGATCACACTTCCAGGTGACGGCACCAGCGATGGGGCGCTGATGCTCATGCTGCACACCCAGATTTTTTGATTCGCGTAGAATCGTCTACAATCGAAGCCCACCGCGCTGGAGATTCCCCATGCACATTGACGCCGTCGCACGCACCGACCCCGGACCCGTACGCGAGAGCAACGAGGATTGCTTTTTGGTCGACGTGGAGGCGGGCCTGTTTGTGGTTGCCGACGGCATGGGAGGCCACGCGTCCGGTGAGATCGCGAGTGCCATTGCCGTTGAAGCCGTTCAGTCTGTCCTGCTCGGCGAGGTCAACCCTGATGAAACGCGACTGGATCGGGCCAGCATGGACCAAGAAGAAGAAATCCGAGAGCGCCTGCGCTACGCCATGAATCAAGCGTCGATATCGATTCGGCAAACAGCCATGGCGAACCCCGTCCATGCCGGTATGGGTACGACCCTCGCAGTCCTGCTGATCGAGGACGATGAGGCCCACCTCGGCCACGTCGGAGACAGCCGCATCTACCTCTTTCGCGACGACCGGCTCCACCGCCTGACGCCGGACAACACCGTGGCTCAACAAGAGATCGATGCCGGAACCCTCACGCCAGAACTCGCACGAATTGTGCCTCACAAAAACATACTCACGCAGTCCGTAGGGTATCACGGGCCCGTCGAGCCCGACACCTCCACACGCCCTGTTGATCACGGTGATTTGTTCATTTTATGTTCGGATGGACTCACTGATCCGCTGGATGACGACGCGCTAGCCGAGATATGTCGGACCCACGCTCCGGAGGACCTCGCTGAGATCTTGGTTCAGAAGGCCATTGAGAACGGTACCGAAGACAACGTCACTGTTGTCGCGGTGCACATTCCGTAAACACGCTAGTCGCCCAGCAACCCATCGATGTCTTCAGCCAGACTGCTCGCTGTGCTTCGAACGAGCTTTACAAGGCCCCGGGTGTGCTCTGAGGACGCATACCAGTCACCATCGGACCCCACTTGCTGGACCGCGATCAAGGTCGAGGTCTTATCGCTCGTTAGCGTCACTGAAAAACGCTGCTCAAGGCCCACCAACTCCGTCTCTGGGTCGGCGTACCGCGTGCCCTTCAACTCAAGAAACTTGTCGACCCACGTCGTGGGCTGAGCCAGCGGAACGTCCGCAGCAGAGGTGTCGGCCCACGCTGCTTTTGTCGGGTCATCGGCGTTGAGGTGAACCAGCGACAGCTTCCGACTGTCCGCGGCAATGCTCACATTGGTCAGATCCGCGCGTTCCACGTCAAAGAGGCTGCGATCGGGCAGTCGTGTCCGTGCGTATTTCAGCGGCTGAATCAGCGTGCGATCCACCAGATAGATCTTGCCAGTTTCCTCGTGGCGCACGTAATAGTCCCGCGTCCCGTAGGCCTCACCGCCCACGGCGAGCTTCTGGGTTCGACCCCCTCGGTCAATCTCGATGCTTGCAGAAGGCGTCGTCAAGCCCATCGCTTCCAGCTTGGCCTCATCGGTCACATCGAGGGACCGTTGAGCAACCATTGGGCTGAGCGAAGCCATGAGGTCATCGGCCTTGGACGCAGACTTGAAGGCACTGCGTGTTGCCTTTCGTTCCGGCTCTTCATTCGGCTCGCCGGTGTCATCGCCATCTCGCGCTGCCGGCAGCAGTTCCTTCGACCAGCGCGTGTAATCCACCCAGAAATAGGACCCGCGGGGATCGCTCATGCGAGCAATGGAGGCTTCCGAGTCTTCACTGACCCACCGAACGGCGGAAATCGCATCCGCGTCGCCCTGCAGCAGGACCACCTTGCCTTCGAGGTCCACAGCCTCTTCCGAAGTCCATTCCACCCATGCACCGGCCAAGGCGACGGCCAAAACGATGCCACTGATTCCTGCTGCCCGTTTCATTGCTGGCCTCCATTGCGACGGGACCGAACCCGAAGCAGTCCGACTCCCAAGAAGATGACCGGCAACAACAGCGTGGTGCCGTAGAACATCCAAGCCTCATCTGATTTGGTGTGGCGAATCTTGACGTCTTCTTCGTCATTTACGCTTCCGCCCTGGCTCGGCTCATCCACCAACCAAGCAATTCCATCACGCAAGAACTCTTGGTTTCCCTTCGATAGCGGAAGCACCAAGTCGGAGGCCCATGTGGCATCGCCCATAACGAGCATGCGGAACTCGGTCTCCGAGCCTTCCTCGGTTCCTGAAATGGCTGCTGCCAAGGGCCACCCTTTTCGCTCTTCCTCTCGCGCGTCAAAGCGAAGGTTCGGCTTGGTGTCTTGCCACACCTCGTCGAGGGTCCGTACCGTAATCTCGATCTTGAACGGCGGGCTGTCCGATTGCGTGAGCGGGGCCGCAAGAGGCGTCAATAAAGCAGTGGTGCGGCTGTTCCTCGAGAGGGTGGTCACACTGGGGTGAGTCGAGGCTTTGTTGGTGAAGATGTTGTAGCGGTCCGTGATGCGTCGCGTCGCCCCCCAGAAGTTGCCGTCACCCACCAACATTTTCTCGCCGGCATACGACAAACCGACGGGCGAGAGGAGACCCGACACATCAGACTTGGTGCCCGGATCGAGAGCCACCAACATCGCTCCGCCGTTGGACCGGTACGCATCGAGCGCGCCCAATTCTTCAGCGAGGAAGGACTCCGTGGGGCCGAAGACGAGCACCAAATCCGCGTCTTCGGGAACCTCTGTGGCGAGACCTTGGGCTGGGCCAAGCTCCGACACCTTAAAGTTGAGCCGCTTCAGCTCGGACTTCACACCGTCAATTGTGCGCGCAGGGAGCACTGCACCGCTTTTCTTCCAGTACATCTCACCGTGGCCAACGGTCACATACGCTTGCTTCGGATCGGCCGCGAGCTTCAGCAATGCTTTGGAGACCTCTTCATCCAGATTCTTCAGTTTCCGCTCGGCGGATGACAACTCATCCCCCAGGCGGATGCGTTGGACCTGCTGATCATCGCCGGCCCCGCGCACCAATGCGATGGTCCCGTTCTTCTGCACCCGGAGTTCTTTGGCCAACTCCGTCTCCAGCGCTTGGTCCACGTAGGCGGTTTCCAGCATGGGGTGATTCAACTGATCAAAGTAGGTGCGGACCTCTTCGGTCACATCCGACTGAGACGGGAAGAACAGCCAAGCTTGAATCGGCTCATCGAGGTTTTCGATGGTCCCCACGGTGATGTCCCCTGGGCTTGCCGTCTTGAAGTAGCTGTAGTCCCAGCGAATGTTGTTCTCACTGGCGAGGTAGTTGAGAGGAAACAGCAATGCGAGCGAGAAGGCCACGCTGAGCCCCGCGTAAGCGGCCGTGCTCACTCGGCTCGCCGGCAGCATCACAGGGCTCGCGATTCGAAGCCTGTCCACGCAGATCAACAACGCCGCGGAAACCAACAACAGCAGCGCGCTCAAGGCGCTGAGCAGAACCGCTGCCTGACTTCGACCCTCATCGTCTAGCCCGAGTGCATCCAGCTTATCGAGCGACAGGATCAACACGCCAACCAGACCCAAGAACCCCAACACCTGCCCGATGAGTGCCCATCGTCGCGCCGCTCCGGCACCGCCATCGCGGTCTGGGCGTCGAACCGTGAGACCGAGGCCCAACAGGACCAAAAGCCACCCTGCAGCCTGCGCTTGAAAGAGCGTGTCTGTCGGACCACCGCCGAGTCGAGCCAAGAGCAATACAAGACCAACGCCAGCGAAATGCATCAACACCGATGGACTCATGTCAGCCTCCTCAACTGCAGACTGCGGGTAGCCAGCAGCAGAAATCCGAAGCAAATGCTGCCGTAGTACACCAGCCCTTCGATGTTCAGGCGCCCCTTCATGAACGGCTGAAAGTGCCGGTCAAATATGGCGATGTACGAGAACACGCCGTTGAGGGGGGGTTCCGTCATCTGACCCAGCATCCACCCAAGGAGCAACACCACAAGCATTCCAGCCCCCAGAACTGCCGCAAGCAATTGGTTGCGGGCAATGGCGGAGGCGAATGTGCCGATTGCGATGGTGGCGGCACCGAGGCTCAACAACCCGGTGTAGCCCACGAGAATCTGGCCCAGACTCAGGCGACCGTGCACGAAAATAAGAGCCGGCATGTAGGCGGTGAGGGCCGTGATGATGGCAAGAAAGGTGAAGGCACCGAGGAACTTCCCGAGCACAATCTCATGGGCCGAGATGGGGGCCGTCTGCAGCAGGGTGAAGGTGCCTGTTTGGCGTTCCTCCGCGATGAGTCGCATCGTAAGCAGGATGCCGGCAATCATCGTCGTACCCGACGAAAAATAGAAGAAATCGGACAAGACATTGGCCGAATAGCGCTCGCGGGTCCCCAGCGCGAAGGCGTTGAACAGCAAGCCGTCGAGAATCAGGACGAGCGCAAGAATCACCCAGCCCCACGCCGTATCAAAGTACGATCGCAACTCTCGGCGAACCAGCAGGGAAATGGTCTTCATGATTCACCTCCGGCTTCATGGTCGGTCAGTTCTAAAAAGATGCCCTCCAGTTCATCATGCGCATCGGAGATTCCCCGAAGACCCAGCCCCGCACCAACCAGCGCAGCGGCAATGGCTTCCCGGACATCCGAAGCCATCGAAACCCGGATGCTGATGACACCATCGGTGTGTCCCAACGGAATGATCTTTTTGACCCCTTCGATCCCTTCGATGGCCGCACGTGCAGCGTCTTCTTCACCGCGCAGTGAAAGGTCAATCGAGCCACCAATGTGGAAGCGTCCGGCCAACTCCGTCTCCGTTCCTTGGGCCACGAGGCGGCCGTTATTGAGCACCAAGATGCGGTCGCATGTCTGAGATATCTCAGAGAGAATGTGGGAGCTGACGAGCACCGTGCACTCATCTTTTAGGCCCTTGATGACCTCTCTCATCTCGACAATCTGTACGGGGTCGAGGCCACTGATGGGCTCATCGAGAATGACAAGCTTCGGCGCATGAATGATGGCCGAGGCAATGCCCACTCGTTTACGGTAGCCATGGCTCAATTCACCGATGACTCGATCCGCCACGTCATCGAGGTTGGTTCGCGCGAGGACACCGGGAAGACGATCGGCGATGGCCGCGTCGGTCATGCCGCGGAGCCCACCCACGAAGCGGAGACTGTCGGCGACCGTCATTTCCGTGTACAAGGGTGGGTCCTCGGGCAGAAACCCAATCCGCGCGCGGACCCCTGTGGGGCTCGACGCCATGTCGACGCCATCCACGGCAACATCACCGCCCGATGGCAGGATGAGTCCCGCGAGCACCTTAAGTGTCGTGGTCTTCCCGGCGCCGTTCAGACCCAAAAAGCCTACAACTTCCCGCGAAGAAATCGAGAAGCTGACCCGGTCTACTGCACACCGGGAGCCGTAGTATCGGCTCAGCGACTGTACCTCGATCATGATGAAACACTCCGACGTAATGAAGGGGTGAAGCCGTATCGACGGGACCCAGCGTCGTCAAGGTGCTTGGTCCCGGGAAAAACAGCCTCGGATGCCACGGTTTCAGGTCACGGGGAAGACGCTATTGACGACCCGCTTGTGGGAGTCACAGGTCCTCGCCCCTCCCAGTCTAATGTGTGAACCAGCGAACGGAGGGCCCGCACGGTTCGCACCGTGTGTCGCTTGGGGTTGGGCGGGTTGTACCAATAAAAATACTCGCGGAGGGTACGCGGACGAAAGGGGTTGACGCCCGACCGCGTGATCTCGACCAAGAAGGACAGCGTGCCGTATTTGCCGTAGATGTGGTCGATCTCTGAACCGTGAGCGCGAAAGAAAAAGCCCCACCGCGATAGCTGCCGAACCTTGTAGGCGTGGGATCCTTGAGCGCGGCTCATGATCGTCCCCAGTCGGTGCAGCTCCGTCCAGTCTTTGGGTCGCTCCCATATGCCCGACCAAGGAGTGTAGAAGAATCCTCCGAAGGCATGAAGACTGATGGCGACATCAAACTGTTCGTTTTGCAGAAGGGCATCGAGGGCACGAGACTCCGGCTGCGACAACGGAGTCTCCGAGCGCGCATAGTACGCAGGGATGATGGCCTTCCAGATCGCTTTTTGTTCGGTGTTGATTGCAAAGTCTCGGTTGAGGTCAACCCCCCTCGCGTTCGCCCGACGATAGCGGTTTGCCCCCTCGATGCGGTCACTCTCCGCACGGGCGCGACCATCAGGATTCAGCAGCGGAACCACGACAACTTCGACCCCATGCGGCGGTTGACCAACCGTATCTTCGATGAACTCGACGGCCGTCTCTGATGTGATCCACTCGAGCGCATGGATGCCCGCAAACACCAAGACCTTCGAGTGAATGGGCGTCTCCGGGCGACGGATTCGAAACCCCCAGATGGGGCGACGCTCAACCGAGTGACCCACAATGAAGGGCTGAATGCGTCCCGGTTGTTGGCGGGCGAGGGGCGCGATGGCCCGGTGCAGGGCAGGAACGAATCGATAGACGCCCCCGTGATCTGGCTCTTTTTGACGCGCGACCCATGCTTGGTAGCGACGGTCCACACTGCGAACGGGATGCACCGCCGGCGAACGGGCCCATACTGAGCCCATCGCAAATACCAAAATGTGCAGTACGGTTACCACGACACCCTCCTCGCCTATCGCCATTCAGGGGTTGATTTTTGATTCGTCCTTAGTACTTAAGGGTGGTTAAAACCTCAAGGGGAGTTCTGCGATGAGAACCGACTGGTACAAACCTGTAATGGCAGCCGCCGGAGCCCCACTCCGTACCGAGACATTCAACCTCGCCATTCGCCAAGGTGGCCCGTTTTACATGCCGGTGGATCCGGTCGACTACATCGATTCCCTCTTGCCGCTGTTCACCGATGGTGATCTGCATGTGCTGCAATCGGCCGGACTCGGTGTGGGCGCCGAGTACGCCTACGCGATGCGTGGAAGGGTGGTTGTGAGTGGCGTTCCCAAGGGCTCATGGTTCGGCGATCGGGAGATTGTTCTGACCGTCACGGGACCCAGCGCATTGGTGTCATTCCTCGAAGCGCAAGTCATCTGGTTGCAGTTTCGAATTCAAGTCGCGACCCTCGCCAAGCTGCACCCCGAACACCTTCAAGCGCGACTGGGGACGGCGACCTGCCGCCGCGAGCGCGACATAATTCTCGAGTCCCTCGACCAAGCCGGCGTGAATCCTGACTTTGAGATCATCGTCGATACGGATGGGTATCGCGAGCACATCCAGCAGCGCGCGGAGAAATTGCTGGATTTGGTGGAGGATCCCGAGCGCGTCTTTGAGGCTGGGATGCGAGCGGCGAGCTGCTCTGAGCAACATTTAATCGCGGTCGAAGCCACAGCCGAAGCCGGCTTCACTCGGACCTCCAATATCGAGGCAGCCATCGCCTTTGGCATGATGGCAAGCGGCACCACGGGCCACGAACACACCCAGCGTTACGGGAGCGATGAGCGCGCGTTTAGAATGGTCCGAGACCGAATGGTTGGCGAGGTCACCTTCCTGCTCGACACCTACTCCACTCGGTACTCGGGGCTTCCCACCGCCATCCGCGTCATGAACGAAGCCTCCGCGCACGATTATTCGATCCGCCTCGACTCAGAGAGCACGATGGAGGGTGACTATTTGCTCGGTGTCCACTCCCTCCGCGAAGCCAACCGACCCGTACCCATCAATCTTGGCGGGGGGTTCGATCACCAGCGTACCGAGCGGTTCGAAGCGCTCCGACGGCAGGTCGATTGGCCCCCGGAGATGCAACGCTACATGTATGGGCAATATCTGGTGGAGCCTCACGTTCCTCTCCCCACTCGGGGGGCTGTGGGAGCCGTCTTCAAGTTGAGTCAGACGGGAACCGTTCCGACCATGAAGTTTTCAGATTCCCCCGCCAAACGTTCCGCACCCGGCAAGCCCGTGACCTGGCGATTGATGTCTCCGGGACGCGCAGACCGCGGCAACCGACCCATTGGCATCATCGGTCAGCTTGGAGAACAACCGCCTGCCGATTACGAAATCCTGACCGGGGGTCGTGTCATGCACACGCCACCCGAGATGCTCGCCAACGCCATCCCACACCTCAGCCCGCAGACTCAGGCCATTGTCGACTCATTGAACGCGTCTCGCCTGACCCTCATCGCTGAGAGCACACAAGCAACACTCTAAGCAGGGAAGAAACCATGCCCGTAATCGATACTCCGGCCCTCATCGACGATCGCGTTCGTGCAGTTCGAGACTATCATCAGCGCACCGGGCTGGATCGGGCCGAACTCGACCTCAGCGGCGGCATTGACTCCGCCGTAATGGCGGGCATTTTGGCGCTCGCTCTCGGGACGGATCGCATCACCCTTGTCTACTCGTCGATCAACAGCGGTCATGCAACCCAAGAACGAGCCCGAGTGTTGGCGGATGCCCTCGGCATTCCTCTGGTGTTCCACGACCTGACCGAAACCTACCAAGCCATGACTTCGTCCATGGTGGACAACCTCGAACAGGCTGGTTTTGACCGGCAAACCATCGAGGACCGCATTCGGTCCGACAACACGATCTTGGGGTCCATCCGAAGCTGCATTCGTGCCCCTCTCGGGCGAGGGTACCTGCGAATGATGGGCAATGGCCTGCGGCACGGTACCGGAAACGAGTGCGAGGACCGGTGGCTGCGCTTCTACCAAAAAGGCGGAGATGGGGAGGTTGATTCCAACCCCATTGCCATGTTGTCCAAGGGCGAGGTTTATCAGCTTGCCCGCGGGCTTGGCGTCCGACTCGACGCTGTGGATGCCTACCGCGCCATCATCACAGCCGCACCAACACCGGAACTTTGGGGGACTGCTGTTTCCCACACCGATGAAGACGAGATTGGGACGTACCTTGGAATCACCGACACCCGCGAGACCTTCTACAGTTACATCGACCCGGACTCTGGAGCGTACACCTCGGTCGGCCTCATTGAACGCGTGGCTCGATTCGTCGACACCCCAGAAGGCGTGGGCCTCTTCGATGACAGTGCGACTGAATCCGAGCTGATTCGCATCGGACTCGCCGCTCAACAGAGCGCCGCATTTGCCGGAGTCGAGTCATCAGCCATCGACCGCATGCTTGCAGCTGCCCGACGGACGGAGCGGATCACCCGACACAAAGAAAACCCCAACTGCCCCACACTGGGTGACCGTACCGAGATGGTTCGCAGCGGAATTTTGACCAACCAGCTCCCGGACCCATCCGAATGACGACCACCATTCAGTCGGTCTCATCAACCGAACTCGATCGATGTCCTCGGCCGGTCGTTGCGGTCGATCTGGTGATTATGGCGATGCAATCGGGGGCGCTCTCGGTCTTGCTTCATCGTCGAACAGAGCCGCCTTTTGAGGGCACATGGGCACTCCCGAGCGGAATCCTCGATGTGGCGAACCGAGGTTGGCAAGGTGAGTCCATTGCCGACGGTGCGCGTCGGATTTTCGAAAACCAAACGGGAATCGCCAGTGCATCGTGTCACTTTGCCTCGTTGGGTGCGTTTGGTCGCGTTGGCCGTGACCCGCGTACGCGCGTGATATCGATGGGCTGGCTGGTCGGGGTGTCGCCAGAACAGGCCGCAGGAGTCGACACCGACCTCACCTGCTGGAGCGCCATCGCCCACGAGGTTCCTTGGCTACGGCTCGCCTTCGACCACGCGGAGATTATCGCGACCGCTGAGGCGTCCATCGGCACGACCGATGCGACCGGCCTCGCCCTCTCGTTGGTTTCGCAGCCCTTCACGGTAGCCGAGCTACGAGGCGCTCATGAAGCTGTCCTTGGTCGCCCTCAAGACGCCCGCAACTTTCGGCGTAAGTTCCACCGTCTGGTCGACACCGGAACCGTCGTCGCGAGCGGCGACAAGCGGCACCAAGGAAAATCTCGACCGGCCAATGTGTGGCGATCCGCCCCGCATCAAACGAACCCCTGATGCTCGGTTAAGGGGACCCCATGTGGACCATCTCTTTTCACGACGGCACCTTGGTGGTCGAGGGCGGTGACCTCGAACGGTTGCCTCCCGGGTTTCGCATGGATGATCGCATCGGCCACCCACGAGGGCCCGGCTGGCTGTACCCTCAGGTTGTCACCGCCGCGCGAGCGTTTCAAATTTCGTACACAGACAAAGCGCAAATTTATACAAGGCTTGATGAATTGGCGGCCTGCACGCAGCGTGAGCCGCGTTCGTATCAACGCGAAGCCGTCGATGCATGGCATGCCGCCGGTCGGCGGGGTGCGGTGCTGCTCCCCACCGGGTCCGGCAAGACCTTCGTGGCCGAGTTGGCCATGCTCGAGACCGCCCGCGCCACCTTGGTGGTCGCGCCCACTCTCGATCTCGTCGGTCAGTGGCACGACCGCCTTCAAACCGCCTTCGGTCGCACTGTGGGCATGCTCGGTGGGGGTCGACACGAGGTTGAGGACATCACCGTCTCCACCTACGACTCTGCAGCCATTCACATGGGCCGCTACGGAAACCGATTCGGACTGATCGTGTTCGACGAAGTCCACCACCTCGGAGCACCCGGGTACCTGTCCGCGGCTGCAGCCTGCATCGCTCCCTACCGACTTGGCCTCACCGCCACGTGGGATGCAGAAGCCGAGCGTGAAGATGCCGTCACCGAAGTCCTCGGCGACATCGTCTACGAAAAGGGCATCACGGAGCTGTCGGGCAACTTTCTGGCAGACTACGAAACGGTGCGTATCGAAGTGTCGCTGAGTACCGATGAACAGGCCGCCTACGAAGCCGCACGGGGCGAATTCAAGGCCTTCGTTGCCTCCAAGCGTATTCCTCTTGGTGCCCCCCGAGGATGGGCGACCTTCTTGCGGCATGCCGCCCAGTCGAAGGCCGGCAGATCCGCGTTTCAGGCCTACCAGGAGTCCCGAAGGATCGCCCACGGCACCGGCCAAAAGATGGCGGCCTTGTCGCAACTCTTGGCAGACGAACACGGACGTCGTACGATTGTGTTCACTCACGACAATGACACCGCTTACCGCATCTCAAAGCGCTTCCTTGTTCCCTGCATCAGCCACCAAACCGACGTCAAAGAGCGGCGAAGCATTCTGGATGCATTCGACGACGGAACCCTCCCGGTCATTGTCACCAGCCGGGTCCTCAACGAAGGGGTGGACATGCCTTCCGCCGAGGTCGCGATTGTGCTGAGCGGCACCGGCACTGTTCGCGAGCATGTTCAGCGCCTCGGACGCATTCTTCGGCCCCAATCCGGCAAGCAAGCCGTGCTGTACGAGGTGGTCGCGGCCGATACGGCCGAGATCAACACAAGCCGCAGACGGAGGCGCCACGATGCTTACCGGTGAGTTGGTTCGGGTTCGCGTGGTCAAAAAGTCCCTCGTGCCTTCATTGATCAATCCTGAAAGCCCCCGCCACCTATCGCGGGCGGCGGACCTCTTGGACTGCATGGCCTCGGCTCTGGAACGCCGGGCCAGTCGCGGCGATATCGATGCCGCGATTAAAGACATCGCGGGCATGGATGTGGACCACAAGATCACCAAAGGGATCGCAAAAATCCTGCTCGACAAGGGCGAGTTTGAAACCGAGGCCCCCATCGAGCCCACCGCCCTGCGTTGGCATGTGTTCTGCGAGGCGGCAAAGCGAGGACCGCTCGCGCTCTCCGCCAATGAGACGGGCCGGCCCATTGCCGATGACATCTTCGAGCAAGTCGCGACCGACCTTGGCACCGACGCCGCGTCCGTGTCACGCGGTCTGTACGCAGATCTCAAGCAAGAACAGACCCTCTCGGCGATGCCCCTGCCCGAACCCTCGGCACTGCTCCACCGCTACAACACCGCGCTCATTCAGGCCCTCCTGCTCAAGGCGACCCGCTTGATTGTGGACATTACACAACCGAAACCCAAATACGTACGACAGTTGATGCGGTACCTCAAATTTTACCAGTTGATGTACCGAGTGCAGACCACAGCCGATGGGATTCGAATCGAGGTGGATGGGCCCCAGAGCCTGCTGAAGCTCTCGACACGGTACGGACTCCAGCTGGCCAACTTTTTCCCAGCCATCGTGCTCCAGCCCACCGACTGGTCGATCCGCGCCGAGATTCTGTGGGGGCGCAA
>Ga0160422_10000610_pt1 | contig 21892 bp, 16 predicted proteins | sample Fk160mmetaG_FD_108192 | JGI IMG/M metagenome (GOLD analysis project Ga0160422, IMG submission 108192) | Marine microbial communities from the Central Pacific Ocean - Fk160115 60m metaG | ecosystem: Environmental > Aquatic > Marine > Oceanic > Photic zone | place: The Central Pacific Ocean...
ATGCGAAAATACAATTTCATTTTTGATTTCAAAAAAGAATAACATTGTTATTTAGTGGTTTAGGTAGAGTTCTTAAAAATATTATAATCTATAATAATATTAATTTTCATGTTTTACCCTGAGTAAAACCCTTTCTATTTTTGTTGAAGAAGCCTCTTTAATTTCAAATTCAAAGTTTTCCAATAAAATTTTTGTGCCTTTAGGAGGAATCTCTTCTTTCAAATACACAATTAATCCACCTAGGGTCTCGTAAAATTCATTTTCAGGGAGGGATATACTATAATTTTGATTGATATAGTCAACTTCAAGCCTAGCAGAAAACTCAAAAAAATCTGATTCAATTTGTCTCTCGTAATGATCAACATTGTCATGTTCATCTTCAATCTCACCAAAAAGTTCTTCTATTATATCTTCAACAGTTATTATTCCAGCTGTTCCGCCGTATTCATCTAAAACCACTGCTATACTTTTTCTTTGTTTCGTTAGGATTTTAAGCACCTCACTGATTCTCATAGTCTCTGGAACAAAAGCAACAGGCAGAAGAACTTTATTTAAATTATCTGGCTTTTTAAACATTTCAAATGCATGAACATAGCCTTTAATGTTGTCAATAGACTTATTATAAACGGGAATTTTAGATAAACCGCTTGATGTAAATATTTTTTTAATGTCAGACATTGATTCAGTGCTTTCAGCGGCTACAATCTCAGTTCTTGGGACCATTGCCTCTCTTGCCTTTACCTCAGAAAATTCTAGTGCATTTTGAAATATTTGAATTTCACTATCTACATTTTCCAAATCTTTAGTTGACTCCAATTGTTCCTCTATATAATTTCCCAACTCAATTTTTGAGAAGGATAGTTGGATTTGGTCTCCTTTAACCTTGAAAAATTTCATTAATATTAAATCTGAAATCTTCATAATCAATGCAGTTATAGGAGAGAATAAAAAATAAAAAAATGCAGTAGGTAAAGCAAATACTTTCATTAAGATATTTGAAAATTGTTGAAATATAACTTTTGGTAAAAACTCTGCGGTTACAAGAATTATTAATGTTGAAATTACTGTCTGAATCAAAATAATTTTTATATTAATTGCTGAACCTAACGAGATTTCAGGGAATATCAATTGTAAGATACGTTCACCCATAAAAATTCCGTAAATCACCAATGAAATATTATTACCAACGAGCATAGTTGCAATAAATCTTGATGGGTTTTTAGTAATAAAACTTAAAAGTTTTGCATTGATCCCTGACTGTTGCTTTTCTATTTCAAGATATATTTTATTTGAGGATACAAAAGCAATTTCCATCCCCGAAAAAAAAGCGGAAAGCATTAGACAAATAATAATGATAAGGTCGCTTATTACCATTAAGGGTTTTGCCTGTTTTTGAATTTTTTTCTAAAGTGCCTTCTAAATAGTGCCATAAAAATTGATAAGAAAGCAAATCCAATAAATATATAAGCCTTTTTTCGATTAATACTCCACTGAGAAAAACTTTCGTAACTAGCAATTAATGCAATAATCCAATAAAGAATCTCAGAAATTTTATAACTTTTCATCAGTTATCGAATCTTTTTTTTCTTCTACTGCTATTGTTCCTGATAACTTTCCAGTCTGGAATTTACTGAATTCTTTATTTGTATCCAATCTGTTTGCAGCCAAATTATAATCATTGTTTTGAAAGAGAAAGGGTTCCTCCGTAAAAAGCCATTCCTTTTCCGCATCCCAATACATTTGGTCCGTTTCTAAACGAGATCCATCATAAGATAATAAAACAACGTTCCCCTGAAGATCTACTATTTTTGTTTGATTATAAAGTATTCCGTAATCTGCATAAACAGTATTTTCTTGATTCTGCTCATTGTAAAAAATAACTTTTAAACCATCTGGAAACTCTGAATACTTGAAACTTAAATGACTAAAATCAAGATGAACTGGGGCTTCTAATCTTGCTTTAATTCTGGCAGAGTCTGTGTATGTCATATTAATATTATAAGCTATACCAACAGGATTCTCATTAAAAGTATTAATTTGTTTTAATAAGGTAGAGCTGTCATCACATGAAAAAAATGTAGTAATAGCAATGATAACTAAAGTTTTATTAATAAGCTTAAATTTTAAAGAATGCATCTAGAGCTCAGGCACATTTACGCTACTTTTAATCCAACAATCAAATTTTATTTTTGCACCCTGATTTCCTTCAGTAAATATATCAGTTTTAGATGGAGCTCTTCCCTCATAGCTTCTTGCTGTTTTTAAAGCTGCTTTTTTTATTGAGGCATCTACCTCTCCAGCTTTATATGCCATATTTGCTGCCAACCAATAAACAGCCCTCTTGTTGAATTGAGTATCACCACAATCATTGGCACTACTCGCGTAAAGATTTGATATCATTAAATAGGCTCGACCCATAGAAGGCTGAAAACTTAGTGCTTTACGCGCGTAATTTCTTGCAGAAGATTTTTTTCCTGCATTTTTTAACTTAATGGCAATTTTGTATAAAATTTTGGCTTTTCTGTAAGGATCATTCTCAAGTGATATGGATTCTTCGTAATAAGTCAAAGCTTCACTGCTATCTCCAGCTTTATCTTTAAGTAGTCCCAAATAATATGCCGAATCAGCCGAAGGTTCTAAGCCGTGAAGAGCCTCTACTAGTGTTACGAAGAAAGGATCATCTGAACATTCTTTACTATCCATTCTAGATGCTGCTCTTTTAAGCCAAACGGGATCAGTTTTATTCTCCTCAAATGTTCTTTGATATAATGGAACTAAATTTTTACAAGTTGCCTCCTTTGATATAATAGCATTTAGATTTGAAAGAAAAGTTCCGATAGCATTACTGTTGATTCCATAAATTCTTTTATTTCTAATCTCCCTGCTATTTAAAGGGCTTCCAGACTCTTGTTTTTTTATCAATAAATCTAATTTTTTTGACAGATTAGTTGATTCAATTTCAAACTTTTCTGAAACCTCCTCATATTTTGTAAATAACTTTTCCATAGTTACTCCATGCACTCCATCTTTATAAAGCTCATAGTATGTCTTGAAATAGTTATAAAGTTCCTTGGGGTTTGTAAAACTTGCAGCATCACTGGTATAAGCTTCATTAAAAGTTTTATAAACCTCCATTTTTTCACCAATTTTATAATCAAGCATTGATTGAGCTTTACTGCTTAAAATGTCACCCACCACTTTAATATTTCTTTTGGTTGGAAAATTTAATATCCACTCATCATATAGTTTCATTAAGTCCTCCTTAACCAAAATAGCCTCTTGAGGACTTGAGGTTTTAATTCGCTCTTTCAAAATTCTTTCTCCATAAGAATAGATTGCAACGTTTAATTTGGGGCAATCAATTCTAACCTTAAGCCATGGTTCATATGCATCATTGTAATTTTTGACTTTTGCATACTCAGCGAAAATTGATAAATTTTGAAGGCATTCCTCATTGTTTTGTGATTTTAAAGGAATGAATGTTAACAATAAAATTAATTTTAAAAATATTTTAAAAGATTTCATTTTATCAAATATTAATTATACTTTCTTTTTATAAACCATCGGTCATTAAGGGAAAACCCTATTCTAACAGTCCAAAATTTTTCATTCAGTATGTTGGAATTCTTAGTTCCTCTTGATCCATACTCAAAACCAATATTGACATTTGAATACCCTGGCAGGGGCAAACCAGCCCCAAAATTAATACCAGTTTCGTTTATTCCAAAATTATTTTTAAATATACCTGTTACCTCATGTCGAAAACCCATCCGTAAAACCACCCTCTTCCAATAACTAGTAATCGATGAATAGTCAGGAATATAAAAACCTCCAATTGAAAATTGTGATCCGTCTTTATAAGAAACATTTGGCAAAGTGTTAAAGCTATTTTTAAAATTCGAGCTATTGGTCATAATATATTGTGCTCCTGCAAACCACTTACTTTTTTTACCTAGGCCAAAACCAACTATAGAACTTGAAGGTAATTGTATTTCGGTGAAGTCTAATCCTGTATCGGCCAAATCAATTTCTATAATTTCAGCAATATTTGATGGATCAGATAAAGGAGAAGTTATTAACAAGCGTTTATTATTCGAGTTTAATGAACCTTGGGGGACATAAGAGACCATCATATGAAGATCTATTTTACTGTTAACAGGAATCTCATAATTTGTGGCTAGTTTGATGTCTAATCCTGATATGCTTGATTCGTTAATTAAAACTGTTCCCAAGTAAACATCGTCTAAAAATTTAGAAGTTTGGTATCTCAACTTACCAAAATCATAATTTATTGTGACTCCAAAACTCAAATTTTTTAACAAATAAAGTCCTAATGAAAAAAAAACTTTATTAATACCACCCTCACCTTCATATCGATTTAATATATCGGATGATGATGAGTCATCAATTTGACTCAATTTATAACCAACTGATGTAAATGGAATAATTCCAAAGCCAAATCCAAATTTTTTTGTTGGTATAGCAATACCTATATAATCCAGTCCAGATGAAATTAAACTTTTTGAATCATTTGTGTCACTAAGCTGGTTATTACTGTAATTTAACCCTATAGAGTAAGTAGTCAACAATAACTTAGCGTAAGAGGAAGGATTACTCAAATTTGCATGAATTGAATCATTATAAACTTCTAATCCTCCCATGAAGCGATTAATTTGATTTCCTCTAAAATTAACTTCTCCTAATCCAGTATATGAATATGGTGAATTAGTTCCAGATTGCGATAAAGCAATATTTGTGAATATTAGTAAAAAGATTTTTACGAGGTTTTTAATCATAAATCTCTATTCAGCTTCAACAAATGGAGCATTCCATCAGCTATAAAATTTAAACTCGCAAATATGCTATTTTTTAATGTTTTAGGCAACTTATTGACATCACCTCCTGTAAAAACAACCTTCAAAGATTTGTAATTTTTTTTGTAGTATTCAATTCTAGAATTAATTTCATCTAAAATAGCAAAATAAACCCCCGATTGAATAGCTTCATATGTGCTCTTCCCTTGAGGAGTTTTTGGAGTTTTATAATTCGAAATTGGTAGATTAGCCGTAAAATGACTCAATGCCTTATATCGCATCATAAAACCAGGAGAAATAGCGCCTCCTTGATAAACACTTTCTTGATCTAAGAAATCATAAGTGATGCACGAACCCAAATCAATTACCAAAACATTTGATTTAGGATAGGCTTTTGCTGCTGAAGCAATTAAAAGTATTCTATCGGCACCCAACTTATTTTGGTTTTGATATAAATTTGTAAATGGAAGTCGCATTTGAGAACCAATCGGAATGATTTTTATTTTATGAGCATACTTTTTGAGGCTTTCAGCAATTATTCCAACAACATCAGAATAAATAATTTCTTTGATTTCTGGATTTTCATTAATTAGTTTTGATGAAATGGTATCAAAAGAGGAAGAATTTGCTTTTTGTTGAAAAAGTATTTTATCTCCATCAAAGAGGTAAAACTTGGCCATGGTATTACCTAAATCAATTCCTAAGTTCAATCCAGAAGTTATTTTAAGTTTAAATTTAATCAAAGTTTTTAGAGTAAATCTTTTGTTAAGGAATAAAAAGGATTTTATATTTGCAGACTTTATACAGGGTACCTTAGCTCAGTTGGTAGAGCAAAGGACTGAAAATCCTTGTGTCCCTGGTTCGATTCCTGGAGGTACCACTCTTTAACCCTGTAATGAGAAAATTACAGGGTTTTATTTTTTAGAATCTAAATTTCAATGTGATTTAAAAAATTATAATTAATACTGAGTATATAAGGCTTCTAAAACTAAAACCCTCACTCCTGTTGCAAAAATTAGTTATATTAGTTGTGTAAAATATCTTCCAAGCAAATGCCCTTTAGTAAATTTTACTTTTTCATAATATTTGTTTCATTAACAACTTTATCATGCTCAATTAAAATCCCAGAGGATGTATCAAAAGAATTTGCTGATATAAATGAAATCATAGATTTTAATTATCATGTTAAGCCTATTTTGTCTGACAGATGTTATCAATGCCATGGGCCAGACGAGAAAACAAGAAAGGCAGGTTTGAGGTTAGATGTAGAATCAATTGCCTTTTCGAAACTAAAAAGTGGAAAATTTGCATTTACTTCTGGTAGCTTATTTGAAAGTGAAGTTGCTCACAGAATTTTAGAGGAAAACCCTGATTTGTTGATGCCACCTCCAGAGGCCAATCTTAGACTTTCAAATCGAGAAAAAGCTATAATTCTCAAATGGATAGAGCAAGGGGCTGAATGGAAAGATCATTGGGCTTTTATTGCTCCTAAAAAAAATAAAATCCCTAAAACCATAGAGAAATTAGAAAATTCTATAGACATATTTGTAAGATCTCGATTGAAGCTTGAAAAGTTAGATTTTTCTCCAAAAGCATCAAAAGAAGTTCTTGTACGAAGACTTTTTTTGGATTTAACTGGACTTCCACCAAGTATAGATGAATTGGACTCCTTTATTAATGATAAGAGTGATAATTCATATGAAAAACTGGTAGATAAGCTTATGAGCACTAATGCATATGCTGAAAGGCTAGCACTAGACTGGTTGGATTTATCTCGATATGCTGACTCACATGGATTACACGCTGATGGCTCAAGAACAATGTGGCCTTGGCGTGATTGGGTCCTTAAAGCGTTCAAAGAAAATATGCCTTATGACAAGTTTGTAACTTGGCAAATTGCTGGAGACCTTATTCCCAATAAGACCAGGGAGCAAGATTTAGCAACAGCATTTAATAGGAATACGCCAATGACAGCTGAGGGGGGGGTAATTGACGAAGAGTGGCGATTGCATTATGTTTTTGACCGAACTGAAACCTTAAGTACTGCTTTTTTAGGATTAACTGTTGCATGTGCTAAATGCCATGACCACAAATTTGACCCTATTAGTCAAAGAGAATATTACCAACTAACTGCATTTTTTAATAATATAAGGGAGTTGGGCATGACAGGAGATGATGGTGAATTTGGACCATTATTAGCCCTTCCTAGTGAAAAGACTGAAGCAAAATTAAAAGAATTAAACGCTAAACTTTCAATTATAAATCAAGAAATTTCTTCAACCAAGGAGCAATTAAAAAAAGTATATGAGTATTCAGCTGAGTTGATTCATAACACTAAATCTATTTCTGAGCCACTTGTTTACTCACCATTTGAAAAAGTTTCAAAATATAAAATCGGAAATAGAGAAAGAATAGAAATAGATGGAATCAAAGATTTTACTGGTTCTAAGCAGGCTATTGCTCCAAATATAGTTGAGGGTATTAATGGAAATTCTTTTGAATTCAGTAATGACTACGATCATCTTTCAGTTAAAAATTCATTAATTCCAAATCTTCAATGGACTGATGCATTTTCTTTTTCTGTATGGATTAATACCAGTAAAAGAAAAAAAGGCTCCACTCAAACATTAATTTCTAACTCAGGAGGTAAAAATGATTTATGGCGAGGATGGGAACTTTACCTTGATGATCAAAACAGAATCAATTTGAGGTTGATAAATGTTTTACCCACCAATCTAATTCATGTAAGATCAACTGATTCTATCTCGAGACATGACTGGCATCATATTGCTTTCACTACAGATGGAAGCGGCCAAGCAAAAGGAATTAGATTGTTCAAAAATGGAGAGCCAATAGAAAAAGTAAGTTTGATTAATAATTTATATAAATCAATTCTTCCAACTAAACGAGATAGAGAAAAAGGATTTGTAGAAAAAGAAAAGGCCTCTTTAAGTATTGGTAGGTCAAATGAGGGTTCCACAGGAGACTATGGACTATATACCGGAAAAATGGATGAGTTTAGGTTTTATAATAATGAACTTAGTAAATACGAAGTTAAAACCATCTATCAAAAAACAATAGGAAATGATAAACCTATTGAATGGTCATTAGTTAGAGAACATTTGATTAACAAAGATCCAAAAATTGCTTATTTAAATAAGAAGTTAAAAAATAATAGAGAAAAATACCTTGAAACATATGATACTGTTCGAGAAATAATGGTCATGGAAGAAATGAAAAACCCAAGGCCTACATATGTTTATAATCGAGGAAGTTATACAGAACCAATTTATACAGTAGAACCAAAGGTTCCTGATATATTACCTCAAATGAACTCGGATTTACCCAAAAGTCGGTTAGGATTAAGTCAGTGGCTATTTGATAAAAAAAATCCATTGACGGCGAGAGTTGCGGTGAATCGTTATTGGCAAATGATCTTTGGAAGTGGACTAGTGAGTACTCCAAATGATTTTGGAGTTCAAGGTCAGTTACCAACACATCCAGAACTATTAGACTGGCTAGCAGTTGACTTCAGTGAAGATTGGGATGTTAAAAGGTTGATAAAAAAAATGGTAATGTCAAAAACTTATCAGCAAAAATCTCTAATTACAGATAAATTATTGGAAAAAGATCCTAATAATTTACTATTAGCTAGATCTAACAACTATCGATTACCCGCAGAAATAATTCGTGACAATGCACTAAAATTAAGTGGGCTACTCAACACAAAATTTGGTGGGCCAAGTGTTAAACCATACCAGCCAAAAGGACTTTGGAAAGAAAAAAATAACTTCTCAGTCCCTTTACTTGAATATGAGGAATCTAAAGGAGAAGATCTTTACCGCAGGGGTATTTACACATTCATCAAAAGAACCTCACCACCTCCTAGTATGCTAACTTTTGACGCTACATCTAGAGAAGTGTGTACGGTAAAAAGAAATATTACCTCAACACCGCTTCAGGCACTAGTTTTAATGAATGACCCCCAATTTTTTGAAGCATCTAGAGTTTTTGCTGAAAAAATTATTAAAAATAGGGTTTCGCTTAAAGATCAAATTATATATGGTTTTAGATTATCAACTGGCAGGTTCCCGAAAGAAGAAGAAATTAATGTTTTAGTGAATTTATATGAAAAACAATACCAATATTTTTTAAAAAATAGAAATAAAGCTTATCAGGTCTTAAATGTTGGAGAAAAGCCTCGTGATAAAAATATTTTTAGTGTAAAAGCTGCTGCAATGACTATGATAGCAAATACTCTTATCAATCATAACGAAACTTTTACAAGAAGGTAGATGAATTGCAATAACAACAAAAAAAATAAAAATTATAGTAGAAGAGACTTTCTTACAAGAACCTCTTTGGGGTTAGGTGCACTTTCGCTTGGTGGCCTAATCAGTCCAGTCGATGCTTATGGGAATAGTAATTTTTTAAAGCTACTTGAAAGTGAAAAACAGCGATTGCCGCACTTTATTCCAAAAGCCAAGAGAGTAATATATCTATTTCAAAGTGGCGCACCATCTCAGCTAGATTTATTTGATTATAAGCCAAAACTAAATGAAATGTTTGGGGAGGAGGTACCAAAAAGTGTACTAGGTGATCAAAGGTTGACAGGGATGTCATCTGGCCAAAATACTTTTCCAATTGCAGGAACTCTCTTTAACTTTCAGCAACACGGAGAAAGCGGAGCATGGATGAGCGATTTAATGCCCTACACATCAAAGATTGTAGATGAATTATGCTTTATTAAATCAATGTATACAGAGGCTATTAATCACGATCCAGCTATAACTATGATACAAACTGGTTCAGAACTACCTGGACGGCCCTCAATTGGTTCTTGGTTGAGCTACGGGTTAGGAACAGATAATAAAAACCTTCCTGAATTTGTAGTTCTAATTACAAAAGGAAAATCAGGACAACCAATCTACTCACGATTATGGGGTAATGGCTTTTTACCATCAAAACATCAAGGAGTACAATTTCGTTCAGGTAAAGACCCTGTACTATATTTAGATAATCCCCCAGGGGTGAGCAGCACTATTCGTGAGGAACAACTAAATTCATTAAAGAAATTACAACAAATTAATCATGCAGATATAGGTGATCCAGAAATTTTGACTAAGATTTCCAATTATGAGATGGCTTATAGAATGCAGACCTCAGTTCCAGAGGTAATGAATATTTCTGATGAACCAGACTATATTTTTGATCTTTATGGCGAAGACAGTAAAAATCCAGGAACTTTTGCTGCAAATTGCTTACTAGCAAGAAAATTAGCTGAAAAAGATGTGAAATTCATTCAACTTTATCACAGAGGATGGGATCAGCACAGTAATTTACCACGGGACATAATAAAGCAGGCAAAAGAGACAGATCAAGCTTCAGCAGCTCTTATAAAAGATTTAAAGCAAAGAGGTTTGCTTGAAGACACGCTTGTGATATGGGGAGGTGAGTTTGGAAGAACTAATTATTCTCAAGGAATGCTCAAGTTGGACAATTATGGCCGTGATCATCATCCTCGCTGCTTTACTATTTTTATGGCAGGAGCAGGTGTAAAAAAAGGGGTTACACTTGGTGCGACAGATGATTTTGGTTATAACATTACAGAACGGCCGGTACACATTCATGATTTTCAGGCTACTTTAATGCATTTACTTGGGGTAGATCACGAAAAACTTACCTTCAAATTTCAAGGTAGAAGATATAGATTGACAGATGTTCATGGTAATGTAGTTAAAGAAATACTATCATAAAAAATGGTTTCAGAAATCTTTGAATTTTTGGGAAGTCTTCATCCTCTGATAGTTCATTTACCTATCGGATTTATAATACTTACACTTCTAATAAATGTTGTGTTTAAGACAAGAAATAATTCGGTTAAGCGCCTAATTACTTTAGGTTGGTTTTTTTCTTTTATGAGTGGATTTATAGCTTCCATTTTTGGATGGTTTCTTGGAGATAATAACTATTATTTAGAATCTCAAATCAACATTCATAAATGGACTGGTTTTGCATTTGTGATAATAACTTTTTTAATCTGGATGCTAAGGGCTTTAAACTTCAATCTATCTAAATCCTTTAACAGAATTTCTAATATAGTTGTTTTCGCTTTAATATCAATTACTGGACACTTTGGTGGTGAAATGACTCATGGAAAAGGATATTTAGTGAAAAGTATACCCTTTTTAAAACAAAACAAAATGCCAACTGTATTGCTAACCGAAAAAGAGAATTCTCTTGATTCAATTTATGTTTACGAGAATCTGATTTATCCTGTATTTGAGGAAAAGTGTATTGTTTGTCACAATAAAAAAGATACATATGGAGGGCTTAATATGGACACTTATGATAATCTTATTAAAGGAGGAAACAATGGTCTTGGAATTAGTAAAGGAAATCCCTATAAGAGTTTAATTTATAAAAGGGTGAGTATGTCTCAAAATGAAGCTAAGTTTATGCCTCCCGCAGGAACTCCTTTGAGTTTTGATCAAGTTGCAGTTTTAAAATGGTGGATCGATAATGGTGCAAAATTAAAAGTTCCTTTGACAAAACTTAGAAATGATGAAAATATTCGAAGTCTTGTTGAAGAAAACTACCAATTAGACTTGAGAGAAAAATCTTACATTGAGACTTTAAAGCTTGCTCCTGTCGATCAAAATCAATTGGAAGTCTTAGATAAGGGAAAATACCAATGGCGTTTTCTAAATAGCGAAAAAAGCCTCTTAGATGTTAAATTCGTTGGTAAAAAAATCAATTTTAATGACATTGAATTATTATTAAAGCTAAAAGAACATGTTATATGGCTCAACTTATCCAACTGTCAATTGAAGGATGATATGTTATCTTTAATTTCTGAGTTCGAAAATCTAACAAGACTCAGGGTTCAAAAAAATAATATAACCGATAAATGTATCCCTTATCTAAAGGATATAGATAATTTAAAAGAGTTAAATTTTTATGACACACTAATCACCGATAATTCTTTTGAGGTTTTAACAAATTTGGAGAGCTTAGAAAAAATTTTCCTCTGGAAAAGTAAAGTTAGTACTTTAGGAATCGAGAAATTTAAAAGCCAAAAACCTAAAATTGAGGTGATTACTGGACTATAATTTTATTGCAATTTAAAACTTTCCTCCTCAAAATCTTTTTTAGGATTTGAAAGTTCTATTTGTTCGACTTTTTTGAGTTTAGAGAGCATCATCCTAGTTCTAGTTGTAACCATTTTTTCAATTTCATTGTCAGCTTCCTTAATCTTTTTCTGCGCTTTGTGCAATACAGTACCGAAAGCAGAAAATTCTTTTTTAACGCTTGCAAGTATTTCCCATACTTCACTACTACGTTTTTGAATAGCGAGTGTTTTAAAACCCATTTGTAAGCTATTTAGCATAGCAGCCAATGTGGTAGGACCTGTAATAATAATTTTATACTCTCGTTGCAATTGCGAAATAATTTGAGGATGTCTTGTTACCTCAGCATATAGTCCCTCAAATGGTAAAAACATAATACCGAAATCGGTAGTATAAGGGGGGTCAATATATCGCTCAGAAATATCTCTAGCAAACTTTTTTATAGAGTTCAAAAGTGCCTTTAATGAATTTTCGATTTCAGTATTATCACCAGATTCATATGCAGATTGAAGTTTAGCATAATCTTCTTGAGGGAACTTAGCATCCACTGGAAGAAAAACATTACCAGTGTTTAGACTTTTACCTGGTAATTTTATTGCAAACTCAACAAAAGCATCAGAATCTTTTTTTGTTTTAACATTTGAATCATACTGTTCTGGTGCAAGAATTTGCTCTAAAATATTTCCAAGCTGAATCTCCCCTAAAACACCACTTGTTTTTACATTACTTAAAACCTTTTTTAAATCGCCTACACCAGAAGCAAGGGATTGCATCTCTCCTAGCCCTTTTTGAACCTTAAGTAATTGCTGAGTAACCAATTCAAATGATTTCCCTAAACGATCCTCAAGAGTCTTGTGTAGCTTCTCGTCTACAGTCTCTCGCATCTTTTCTAATTTCAATTCAGTGGACTTAACCAATTCATCTTGCTTTTTATTAAGGCGTTCGAAGTTTAGTTTTTGTAATTCATTAAATGCAGTTACATTCTTTGAAAATGATTCCTGAAAATCTTTTAGAGTCGTTCTTAGTTCCTCTCTATCCTCTTTGGCTTTTTTTGATAATACTTCATTAAGTCGATCTATGCTTTGAGTAATTTCTTCACGGTTCTCTCTCAAGTTCTTTGTTAATTCCTCACGATTTTGATAAAATTCCCCTTTAATTAATTGACTTAATTCCTGGTTAAGATTTAGTTTATCTGCTCTTTTAAAGAACAAAAAAATAATTAAGGCTAGACTCAGCCCAGAAATAAATAATAAAATAATTTCCATTTAGTGTTTTAATATATTGCAAATTAAAAATAAAAGAGACAGCTAGTACAGTTGTGAAAAAAAGTAATAAACAGCTTTTAAATCGATTTAACTGATTTTATCAAAAATTACAATTATTTTTTTCTCAAATTAGATGATTCAAAAATCAACATATTTTTAATACTTTCTTGATCATCAGATAAATTTACATTCATCAGATTAATTTTTTCATAAGGATCATTTATCAAATCATAAAAACGGTATGAATTATTATCTAATACAATTAATTTATATCGTTCGTTTCTTATTGTAAATCCTGATTTAGCTGGCCGATCCATATCAAGAATTTCAGAATAATTATATATCCTTTCTGAATTTGATGAATTAGATAATTTGCTGTAAAAGCTCTGACTATTATAACGTTTTGATTCGTCAACTCCCGCTGCTTCGGCAATAGTTGAGAAAAGGTCAGTGGTGCTGATTAAACTTTGTTCACGTTCTCCCTTTCGAGATACTAATGGTCCTCCAATTATCATTGGAACATGAATACCACCTTGATGAAGTGAACCCTTAGACCGGTTATTCTCATAGGGAACCTGTATTACCTTTCCAGGAGTTCCGTTATCTGAAAGAAAAATCACTAGTGTGTTGTCTTTTTGATCGCTAGGTATACTATTAAATAATCTGCCCATTTCAAAATCTATACTTTCTATCATCGCAATATAATATGGTGATGGATTAGCATCAATATCACTCTGGCTGGATGAAAGTTCTATTTGTGAATGCATTTCTAAAGGGGGTAAATGGAAAGGGGAGTGTGGCGCTGTATAAGCCAACCAACAGAACCATGGCTTATCTTGTGTTTTTATCCAATTAATGGCCAAATCTGTCAATTTAGTAGTAATATAATCAGAACTTTTTTTAGTCTGACCATTAATGGTTAAGTCCCAGTTATGATAATCTGACAAAGTTCCTGGTATTAATCCAGCAAAGTAATCAATCCCCATTTGGTTGGGCCGATTAGGTTCTTGATTAGATAAATGCCACTTTCCTATTAAAGCATGAGAATAAACTTTACCTAATTTTTCATCCAAATAGGCTTGAAGAGTTTTCTCTGACTCCGGCAGCGTTCCAGAATTTGATGTATTTAAAACTCCATTATGAATACCATATTTTCCTGTGATTATCGATGCCCTAGTGGGCGCGCATATTGGAGTTGACCAAACATTATCATAAGTAATACCTTCAGATTGAAGTTTGTTTAAATTTGGCATTAATGGCTTTTTGATTCCCACGCTATAGCCCGGTGTATAATCTAAACCCATGTCATCAGCTATAATCAGTAAAATATTTGGATAATCACTTAAACTTTTAACTTCTGAAAGTGGAGAAATACCCAATTTTTTTGAACAAGCTGGAAAAGTTACAATTCCCAAAAAAAAGATTAAAAAAAATAAATAATTAAGGATTTTTAATTCTTTAAGACTTAATCTATCGCTGAACAAATTCATTTCAGGTCAACATAAAATTATTTAGTAATAATCTGTCTAATTAATCCCTCTTGTGCAGTTGATGCAATCAAAAACCCATCCTGGTCATATATCGACCCACGTGCAAACCCTCTTGAATTTGAGGCACTTGGACTATCAATCGCATAGAGTAGCCATTTATCAAAACTAAAATCTCTATGAAACCATAGGGCATGATCTAAACTGGCAAAGAAAGTTGTTCCAACACTTAATTCATTTCTATGAGGTAAAGTAGTGGTTCGCAACAAGCCATAATCTGAAATATATGCTAAAAGCTGATGTTGTATGGGCATTTCAAAAGGAGTTTCCTCTTTAGATCGCAACCAATAATTGCTTTCAGCAGGTTCATCCACTGGATTATCTAGATTTAGCTTTTCTAAAGGTCGAAATTCAATTACCTCAGGTTTTATTTTTTTAAAGCGGTTATAAACTTGAGGAGCAATTTTTTGGGCCTCTAGTTGTTCCAAGTCACTTAATAATTTCTCTGGAGGAATTAAATTAGGCATAGCAAGCTGATGATTTACTCCTTTTTGAAGTATTTGAAAAGAAGCTGACATATTAAAAATAGCTTTGCCCTCTTGGAAAGCCACGACCCTTCGAGTTGTAAAACTTTTCCCATTTCGAATAATATCAACTTCATAAGTAATTGGTAAATTAAGGTTTCCACCTAAAATGAAATATCCGTGCATTGAGTGAGCAAAACGGTCAACTGGAACAGTCTGATAAGCAGCATGTAGAGATTGTGCCAATACCTGCCCTCCAAAAACTCTCCCCCAAGGCGTTTGAAAATTTTCTCCCTCGAAAGAATTTTTCCCAACTTTTTTTAGTGTTATTAAGTCAATTAAATCCTTTATTTGTTTCATTAAAACATCTGTACTTAAATAGATTATTACAATTTAACACTAAATTTAATAATCTAAACCTGCATTACTTTTTTGAACAGAATTATACCATTTTTGGTATGTATCCATTAAGGATTTAAACTTATTGGGGTACTGGCTTGCAAAATCTAATTGTTCTGAAGGATCCTTTATCAAATTAAATAATCTAGGCTTTTCATTTTCATTTGCATAGAGTTTGAATTCATTGTCAATCAGCGCGTATTTTTTCTTAAAATAAAAAGCAAGGGGATTGTCTCTTTTATCCTTTTGTTTGGACCAATATGGTTGGAGATCTTCCCCGTCATAGGGTCGATTATATTGTTTTAAATTAATATCTAAAATCTTAGCAATAGTTGGAAAATAGTCTGAGGTAAAACAAGGAAGATCAACAACAGTTCCCGGTTTAATCTGATTTGGCCATTCAACTATTCCAGGGACCCTAATGCCTCCATCATGCAGGCTTCTTTTTCTTCCACGTAATCCATTGGTTAATCCTTGAGCTCTTCCATATGGAATTTCTTTTTCTCTAACTTCTTTAAGAGTCTCTGGTCCATTGTCGGATGTATAAAATACCAGTGTATTATCAGCTATATTTAAACTCTTCAATTTACTTCTTAATCTGCCAACTTGTTCATCCATTGCTGTGATTACTCCATAATACTCTTGTTGATCTTCACTTAATCCTGAATAGAGAGATTTATATTTGTTACTTGTAAGTACTGGTAGATGTGGGGCATGGAACCACACAATAGACAAAAATGGTCGTCGCTCTGAAACAGCTTCTTCAATAAAAGGAATTACTCTATCCATAATCACTCGGGAGTCATCTCCCTCAAGATTTTCTATTTCTCGGACCCCTAGATTAGACCAATAATAAGTTCCAAATGCTTCTCCCTCAATTAAAGATCCATTTACATCCCCTGAGCTTTTTGGGGGGGTAATCATAGGATCCCAAGTAGGTACTTTAGACTCTGTGACAAAACTTACATCAAAACCATGATTTTTTGGTGGTGCATAATGAATTTCATTTTGTTTTCTGCCGCCTCGGTTTGCATCTAGAATATCTTTAGTTAGCGTACCTAGATGCCACTTTCCAAAATGTCCAGTCCTGTAGCCTTTGTTTTTTACTAATTCAGCAAGAGTAATTTCTTCATTTTGAATATGACCACAGTTAGCGGAACAAATTCCCATTCTTTCTGGATGCCTTCCAGTCATGACACTTGCTCTGGTAGGTGAGCAGACTGAACCTGCTGAATAGAACCTTGTGAAAATAGCCCCATTTTTTGCCATTGAGTCTAAATTGGGAGTTTTTAAATAAGGGTGTCCATTATATCCTACATCACCCCAACCCTGATCATCTGCCATTATTAGAATGATATTTGGAGGTGATTCAATTTGACAACTGCAAAAAATAATAATAAACGATAATGAAATGTAAAAGGCCTTCAATTAGATTTAAATTTTTGAAACCCTCCTCCTTATAAAATAAAAAAGAGCATAGGTAAAGGTTAATCTAGACTTAACGTCGTCGGTTTCTTTTTTCCATGTGGCTAAGATAGTTGTCAATATGCATTTGATCCAATTCATCAGAATCACCATACTTCTCTCTCATCTCATCAAATCTTCTATGCATCATTTTTTTTACCTCCAAGTAGCCAGGATCATCATAAATATTATTCATCTCAGCTGGATCTTTTTCTAGGTCATACATTTCCCAAACGTCAATATCATAGTAAAAATGAATTAGTTTATAACGGTCAGTTCTCACCCCGTTGTGTCGCTTAACCATATGAACAGAAGGATATTCATAGTAAGTATAGTATATAGCATCCCGCCATTCACTAGTCTCCTTGCTTACAACTTTTCTAAATGACTCTCCTTGCATATCTGTAGGGATTTCAACACCAGCATAATCTAAAAATGTAGGAGCAAAATCTAAATTTTGAATTAATTGATTTATTTCAGTTCCGGGTTTAATTTCTTTAGGATATTTCATTAAAATGGGGGTTCTAAAAGATTCCTCATACATGAATCTCTTATCAAACCAACCATGCTCGCCAAGATAAAAACCTTGATCGGAAGTGTAAACAACTATAGTATTTTCGGCTAAACCGTTTTCATCAAGATAATCTAAGACTTCTCCAACACCGTCGTCGATAGATTGGATTGTTCTCAAGTAATCCTTAAGATACCTATTGAATTTCCAATGAGCAAGTTCTTTTCCCTTTAATTTAGCTTCTCTCATCTGGTCATTTTTTGGGGTATATGCTTTAAGCCATGCCTCTTTTTGCTCTGGAGAAAAACGATTTAATTCTCTATTAAATCGGGTATCCCTTCCATATGGATCTACAAGTAATTTAAAATCATGACCCCATCTTCCATGACCTCCATTACCATTAGTTGTAGCAAGTTGCTCTTCAGTCGCAGAAATCATCATTTCTTGAGCTGCAGCAGCTGGACGACCTTCATAATCATCGAAAAAGTTTTCAGGAAAATCAAAAGTCTTATCGTCAAAGAGTGAAAAATACTTTTCTTCCGACTGCCAATTCCTATGAGGAGCTTTTTGTTGATAAAGCATTAAAAATGGCTTTGTTTTATCTCTTTTGTTTTTAAGCCAATCTAATCCTAACTCAGTTGTAATAGTCGTAACATATCCATTTATGCGCTCTTTTACCCCATTAATTATAAAATCTGGATTGTAATAATGACCTTGGCCAGGTAAAACAGCTGAATAGTCAAATCCTTGTGGCAATCCATTTAAGTGAATTTTACCAATTAAAGCAGTTTGATAACCTACTGCCTGAAGGTCTTTAGCAAAATTTGGCTGATTCCAATCAAAAGCTTGAATATTGTCAACTTTACCATTAACGAAACTGTGTTTTCCTGTTAAAACAACCGCTCTACTTGGTGCACAGATTGAATTAGTTACATATCCTTTATTAAAAATAGCTCCCTCATTGGCAATACGATCAATATTTGGTGTGTTATTTAAACCATGACCATATGCGCTAACAGCCTGGAATGCGTGGTCGTCAGACATAATAAAGAGAATATTTGGTGGTTGATTTTGTTGGCATGCAAAAAATAATGGCAGAATCAGAAGAATTAATGCTACTTTTCTCATTTGGTTATTTTTAAATTTATATTGAACAAAATAAAAAAAAAATCGTGGATTTATAGAGTATACTGAGCAATTTAATAATATGATTTTTTAAATGTAAAAATGAATAGAAAAGTTAAGTGGGGAGTTGCAGGGTTGGGTAATATTGCACACAAGTTTACCTCAGATTTAATTATCGCCTCAAATGTTGATTTAGTTGCTGTTGCATCTTCTAGTTTGGATAGGGCAAAAGAGTTTAAAAATAGATATAGAGCAAAAAAAGCATACGGTTCATATGATAAATTATTGGAGGATAAGGACGTTGAAGTCGTATACATTGCCAGTTTAAACAACCATCACAAAAAAATGACATTAGATGCTCTTAATGCAAAAAAAGCTGTTTTGTGTGAAAAACCATTGGGTATTAATGCTGCAGAGGTTAATCAAATGATTGTAAAATCTAAAAATCAAAATTGTTTTCTGATGGAAGGACTTTGGTCAAGATTTAATCCTGCAATTAAAATAGCTAAAAAATGGACAAATGAGGGTCAAATAGGAATACCTAGGTTCATCTATGCAGAATTTTCTATTTATAGGTTGGATGTTGAAAGTTCCCACCGTTTGATGGATCCACTAAAGGGTGGAGGAGCTCTTTTAGATATTGGAATCTATCCACTCTTTCTCGCTTATTACATACTCGGAATGCCAAAAAAAATTAAATCTCAAAGGGTATTGGGCTTAACTGGAGTCGACATTCAAACCTCTATGATATTGGAGTATGATAATGCATCTGCAATGCTATATTGTGGAATTACTAACCCAAGCGATAATAGTGCGAAAATATGCGGTACTTCTGGTCAGATTATATTACCTGGGCGTTGGCATGAAGCGCAATCAGTTAAGCTAATTAAAAATTCAGAGGTGATTGAACACGAGCTTCCAACTGATGGAAATGGATATATTGATCAGATAAAAGAAGTCAATAGGTGTATAATGAGTAGAAAAATAGAGGGAGCATGGAGTCACAAAAACAGTAGAGAATTAGCTAAACTTTTAGAAAACGTTAAAAGGTTATCTTAATTAAAATTCTTTCTATTTTACTAAGAACGATTTAGTGTATATTTTGTCATTGTTCACACGAATCTTATAAAAATATTGTCCTACAGGGAGTCGAGTTTCTTTAACTGTACGAAGGGGTAAGGTATGCCTTCCAGAGTTTAATTGTTTAGTATATGATGTTCCCACTTTCCTTCCTAAAATGTCAAAAATAACAATCTCTACATTACTTGGTTCGTTTATCGATATATATAAACTTGCCCCTTGGTCATCATTAACTGCAGCATGAAGTGGAAGAGTAGGATCGTCTGTCAATTCTAAGTTTTGTAATCCATTGCATCCTAGACCTAATCCTAAAAGATTAAATTCTGCTCCAATCACAGAATTATTAATGAAATTAGTATCAGCACAAAGCCAGTCAGATAAAATAGTAGCATAAACAGATCTGAAATCAACTGTGTTTGCCATATTTCCCTTCTTATCGAGATTACTTAGTTCAGGATGTTTTCCAACCAAACCACTTCCTCTGAGGGCAGGGCCAAAGAGCATTATAGGAGCGGCAGAGCCATGATCCGTTCCGCTTGAACCATTTTCAGCTACGCGTCGACCAAACTCTGAGAAAGTCATTGATAGCACTTTATCTGCAACTCCATGTTTTTCAAGGTCATCATAAAATGTTTTGATTGCTCTTGAAAGTCTACTCATTAAATTCTGGTGTCTTGTCGGTTGGTTATTATGTGTGTCAAATCCGCCCAATGTGACCATATAAACTTTTGTACCTAACCCACCTTTTATAAATCTTGACACCAAACTCATTTGAAGATCAAAATTATTATTTTCATATTCTTGATAATCGCTAGAGCTATTGTAAGAATCATTTATAATTGATGCATATCTAAAAGTAGTATTGGCCGCTTCCCTTAGAAAAGTTACCTGATCTGCATGAAGTCCTGTTTGGGAATTATTTACATCAAATAAGGTTCCATTCTGAGCAACTCTCTTTAATCTTTGTGGACTGGAAACTGAAAAGGAATATGTAGTTAAATCACCGTTAAAAATTAGGTCACCGCCACTTCCTATTTGGATAGCTAATGGTTTTTCAGGAGGATTAACCATATAATCCATATACTTCTCTTCATAATATCTTCCCAACCAACCACTTGTCACATAACTATCATTAGTAGTTGTAGCCCAAATCTCAGAGGATTTAAAGTGGGATAAATTTTGGTTTTCATAACCCACACCATTAATTACTTTCATTGAGCCCTCTTTCCAGATTGGATTTAAATTTTCCATGTATTTAGGAATACCAAAATCATCATTTAATTTAATGAGACTATTTTCAGGAATATGAATTTTAGGGCGTTTATTAACATAAAGATCATAATCATATAGTGGAATGATTGTGTTTAATCCATCATTTCCTCCCTTTAATCTTATAAGAACCAGAATACGGTCTGAATCAGCCTCTGATAAGGCATTTGTTAGAAAATGAGAATCAACAACTGAAATATTACTGTTACCAATGGAAATAGCACCAAAACCAGCAACTCCAAGAGTTCTTAAAAAACCTCTTCTGTCCCAGTGAGCATGTTCACTGTCATGGTTTTTTTTATTTATTTCATTTAACTTGTTATTCTTCATTTTCATTTCAATTGAAATTCAGGAAGTCCAACTAAAAATCTTAGTAAGTCGTATACTTGTCTTGGAACAGAATCATCATTTATTGTCCAAGTCCCATCTTCAAAATAACTTTCCGGAACCTCTCCAATAAAAATTTTAATAGCTTCATCCATTTCCTCACTTTTCATCTGATATGGGCAGAAAATAAAGTTTTTTAATTTATTCACAATCACCTGTAAATCATTTTCATTGTTTCCAACCAAGTTTTTAATAAGCTTTTTAAATTGATTTTTATTTTTTCTCCAGTATCTTATAAGGAGATAATCTGCAAACTCCCATCTTTTAGGAAGGGTTTCTGAATTAATCCAATCATGATTGCCCTGCCAGCCTGCAACATCTACAGGAGAGAAAATGTTTTGTCCCATATCCCTACACTTATTTCTGAGTTGTAGAGGTAAGTCAATATTTTCATCATAACTAAAAGATAGTTGAAGATGTAACCCTATCATCATATC